>Ga0115570_10001730_pt1 | contig 17315 bp, 20 predicted proteins | sample COGITO_mtgs_1205_3_FD_87294 | JGI IMG/M metagenome (GOLD analysis project Ga0115570, IMG submission 87294) | Pelagic marine microbial communities from North Sea - COGITO_mtgs_120524 | ecosystem: Environmental > Aquatic > Marine > Epipelagic | place: Germany:Helgoland, sampling site Kabeltonne... | reverse complement strand
TACGTCAGGAAATGTTAGAACTTATCAAAAACGAAGATGATAGTTCTTTAAAGCGATTATACGAATTGTTTAAAGCTTATAAAGAACAACGTCGATTAGATAAGATGATAGCAGAGGGAGAGGAAGATATTAAAGAGGGAAATCTACATAGTCAATCAGAAGTGCAAAAAATGATTGAAAGTTGGGTATAGTAGTAAAACCGATAGAATGGACAACGAGAGCTACAAAAGATTTAGAGAAAGTCACTAAGTTTAATGTAAAACTTTATGGTTCTAAGAAAGCATTGGAAATATCTACGAATCTTCGTAAAAGTACAGAGATATTAGAAAGCACAGATGTTGACTTAACGGAATATGGTTCTATTGATACAGCTTTTAATCACTTAAGACATGAATACAGAAAATTAATTAACAATCATGTTAAAATTACTTACAGAAATAGGTAAAACAAATATCTATATTGTTAGAGTTTTTGACACACGACAACATCCAAATAAAAATAAATAAGTTTAGAGTAAAAATACTAAGTTCTTAAACATAAAATTACAGCAACACTATAAAAGTTGTGAAGCATTGCTAGGGTAGTATCCTAAACTGGCGCTTTTGGGAAATGCTTATATGTAGTTATTGACAATCAGGGTTTTACAAAACAAAGGCCCGCTTTTTTGAGAAGTATGCCGGTTCATTGCAATAGTAAAAGTTCCTTAGCGGCCGTTATTACTGGGTTTCTTTCCACGTCGTGTCCTAAACTGGCGCTTATGTAAAGCGGTTTCTTATTTACTGTTGCGTGTAGTAATCGTAATCGGTGAGTACAACATTCAGAAAATTAATCGGCTTTAGATCCGTTTTAATTCCAGTAATCTCAACCACACGTTCATGTAGTTTTAAAATAATGGCATGCTTTCTTTTTTGAAGCGCAGAGTGGTACAATTTTTTTATAGTGTGAGCATCTGCATCTGAAAGTAAAGTTACTTGCGGAAAAGTAGGGGTGTAGTCTTCTGGTGCATCTGCCAAAAGAACTTCCTGCAAGGTCACTCTTTTCTTTTCACTAATAATGGTAGTGCCTGCAGCAATGTCTCCCAAACGTTGCCCTTTTCCATTCAATAAAATAGTTAAAACAGCAACAGAGCCTGTTGCCATTTGAATGTCAATAATTCGCATTAACCATCGCAGCACATAACTGCCCAAGGTAGGTTTAGAACCGTCTAATTTGACCACTCTAATTTTATTGACCCATTTCCCTGGTGTTTGTCCGTTCCACAACGTTTCAAAAATCAACGTATAAAATAGTATCGGCAAGCTTAGAATGAGTGATATGGCCCATTGTTGCATGCCAAACTTAAGGTCTAACCAAGAAATTAAGAATGCCAGTAAAATGATATAACAAATGATAATGAGAAGGTCTAATAAAAAAGACCCAAGGCGCGTTGTAACGTGCGCAACATTTTGATGAATGCTAATATTTTGAGCAGTTTCTATTTGAAAGTTATCCATTTTTCCTTTTATTTGTTATAACAACTTTTTAAAGAATTGCTAAGGTAATAAGTTTCTATGAGTTCTGAATTTCAGCATTTAGTTTTTAACAATAAAAGATCTTTCTGTCTATGAGAGAGGCTGCTTTTGTTCGAAAAAATAAAGAAAAATGGGCGCTTTTTGAAAATGTTCTTACAAAAAAAACACAGGTTTCTCCGGACAAATTATCGGATTTATACATTGAGATTACAGACGATTTAAGTTATGCCAAAACATTCTATCCTAGAAGCAACACAACAAACTACTTAAATACAGTTGCCGCTTCGGCTCATTTAAAAATTTACAAAACAAAGAAAGAAGGGAAAAACAGCATTGTTAATTTTTTTAAAATTGGCTTCCCTACCGCTTTTTATCAGCATCATACCCAATTGGGAATTGCATTTCTAGTGTTTGTTTTTTTTACATTAATTGGTGCTTTTTCTGCCGGCAATGACATCGATTTTGTTCGACTTATTTTAGGAGACGGCTATGTAAACATGACCTTAGAGAATATTGGAAAAGGCGATCCGATGGCAGTTTATAAAGACGCCAATGAAATAGAAATGTTTTTAGGAATTACCATCAACAATATTCGAGTTGCTATGTATGCTTTCATTTTTGGAATGCTATTTTCTGTTGGAACCCTCTATATTATGATGCAGAATGGTATTATGCTGGGGTCCTTTTTGTATTTTTTCTATGATCAAGGCTTGTTATGGGAATCTTCTCGAACTATATGGATTCATGGGACTATCGAGATTTCTGTCATTATAATTGCTGGTTGTGCTGGACTGGTTTTAGGAAACGGTTTGCTATTTCCGAAAACATTCAGCCGTTCCGAATCTTTTAAAAGAAGTGCAAAAGCAGGTTTGAAAATTATGGTTAGCACCCTTCCTTTTTTCGTAATTGCAGGTTTTTTAGAGGGTTTTGTTACCCGTTATACAGAAATGCCTGATTGGTTGGCCATATTTATCATCGCCACCTCCTTCTTTACAATAATTTATTATTACATCCTATATCCAATAAAATTAAATCATAAAATAGAAACAGATGGAAGCACATAATTTTGTAACATTCAGAAAAGAAAGAGATTTAGGCGCTATTATTACCGACACATTTAAATTCATTCGCTTGGAATGGAAGCCCTTTTTTAGCTATATTCTTAAAATTGCAATTGTCCCAATTTTATTAGCAGTGGCCTCCGTTTTATATATTTCCTATGCCAGTTCAAAGGCATTTTCGGGGATAGATTTTGAAAATTTAGCTACAGTTAAGGATGGAAGTTTCTATGGGGATTCTGTAGAAATTATTGTTGCTGTTTTTTTAATGCTGATTTTTTATTTAGTTGCCTATGTCATGATTAATATTGGTTCACTTTACTACATTAAATCATATATTGAAAACAACGGGCAGGTAAATTTTGAGGAGATTAAGCAAAAGGTTGGAGAAAAATTTTGGGCTTTTGTTGGCTTAGGTATTTTAATAGGACTTATTGTTTTTGTGAGTATGTTGCTCTGTTTTTTTCCAGCAATTTATACAGGTATTGTTTTGTCTTTAGCCTCTTCTATTTTAGTTTTTGAAAACAAAAGCGTCTTAGATGCCATTGGAGATAGTTTTAATTTTATAAAAGGACATTGGTGGGAGACTTTTGGAATTTCGATTGTTATTGGTATTTTAGTCTCAATTTTAGGGTATATTTTTTCAATACCAGCCGTTATTTATCAAATAATTCAAGGAATGTCTTTGTTGGGATCAGATGATCCATCTCAGATGATGAGTATGTTTTCCGATCCCATATATTTAGTATTAAATATTATTGCAAATGTAGGAAAGAGTTTTTTTGCTATCATTACTTTAATTGCAACAGTTCTCATTTATTTTGACATCAACGAACAAAAAAATGCCGCAGGGACAATCGATCAAATAAATAGCTTAGGAAGATAACCAGTGCTAAAAAACCTCATTTACATATCGTTTTTGTGCTTTACAATCACTCTTTTTTCACAAGAAAAAATTACGGGTATTCGAATAGATTCTTCTCAGGTAATACAAAAAAAGTTTGACCAAAAAGTGTTGGAAAGTTTTAAAACTCAGGACGATTTTAATTATAGTATTGCACCCAATGAAGCAAATGTATTTGAAAGAATATGGGCATGGCTAGGCAGAGTGGTGAAAAGAATACTATCCTTTATTTTTGATGATATTGGCCCAGCTGTCGGTGTGTTGGCGGCAATAGTAAAAGCAATTCCATGGATCGTTTTAGGCCTATTACTGTTTTTTATACTCAAGTTTTTCTTGAAAGTAAATACTCGAAATGCTACCGATGTACTCGAAACAATACCCTCCATTCAATTGACCAATGATGAAGAACTCATAAACAATATGCAGTTAAATGAATTGATTGCGCAAGCGATTCAAGTAAAAGACTACCGTCTGGCAGTTCGTTTTTATTATTTACTAATTTTACAAAAGCTAACAGACAAAGAATTGATTGTTTGGCAGCAAGAGAAAACAAACGAAGATTTTATACGAGAAGTAGCAAAGCTCAAAATTGCCTCAGATTTTACAGAAATCACCCAATTGTATGATTTTGTTTGGTATGGTAATTTTGAGATTAATGAACCTGAATTTTTAAAAGCAACCACTTTATTTAACACCTTGAAAAATAAAATTCTTGGATAAAAAACTCAAAATATACATCGCTCTTTTTATCGCCATCGTTGGGGGATTAATGTATGCAGATGCCACAAAACCAAAACCAATTAATTGGTTTCCAAGTTTTGTTGCTACGCATAAAATACCTTATGGTACTTATGTTTTAAAAGCGGAGTTACCAAGTTTGTTCCCCAAAACGATTGTTCAAGAAATTCATCAATCTCCATTTCAATTTTTAGCCGATTCCACAAAATCAGGAACCTATTTCTTTTTAAATGGCTCTCTAAATTTTGACAAAGCTGAATTTAAAAAACTCCTTGCTTTTGTAGCGAGAGGAAATACTGTTTTTGTAGCTACCAATGGTGCTAATATTGATACTTTAGGGCTAGAAACTCAACAAATTATCACCACCGAATTTGATGAGAATTTTGAAATAGCATTATTAAATCCAGCTTTTAGCGAAACTACTTTTACCTTTGACAGACCTTCTGCAAATTTAGTTTTCTCTAAAATAGATACTTTAAAATCAACAGCTTTAGGGAAATTAAAGATCACAAACCAAGAGAAGGAATTCGTTGCAGAAGGGGTTAACTTTATCAAACATCAGCATGGAAAAGGGAATTTTTACTTTCATACAGCCCCATTGTTATTTACTAATTACAACCTCTTAAAAGAAACCAATGCCACCTATGTAGCAAATGCACTCTCGTATATCCCTGCCGATCAACCTATTCTATGGGATGCCTACTATAAGAACGGAAAAAGTAAAATAAGTTCACCAATGCACTATGTTTTAGGTTCAGAGAACCTAAAATGGGCTTATTATATAGCATTGATTGGAGTTCTTTTCTTTGTGGTTTTCAAGTCAAAAAGAGTGCAAAGATTGATTCCTGTTGTGGAGCCTTTAAAAAACCAAACTCTTGCATTTACGAGAACGGTAGCGAATATGTATTATGATAAATCCGAACATAAAAATATCGCTACACACAAAATAACATATTTCCAAGAACATATTAGAACAAAGTTACATCTGCCAACTAGTGTTATTAATGAGTCCTTTTACAATCATTTAGCCGCTAGAAGTGGTAACAAAAAAGAAGACATTATTTCATTGTTTAAAACAATAACTACTATTGGTCAATTAAAAAACATTACAAAAGAACAGTTAATCAATTTAAATAAAAAGATTGAGTCTTTTATGGAGAAACAATCAAGATCTTAAAAAAATAATAATCCTATGGAAAATAGAGAAAACAAAGCTCAGGAAGACAATTCTTTTTCAAACAGAATCGATTTATCCCAATTAAAAGCAGCAATTTTAGCCATTAAATCACAGTTAAAAGAAGTGATTGTTGGGCAAGACGATTTTATCGAATTGTTGTTGGTTTCCTTATTGGCAGATGGACATGTTTTAATAGAAGGAGTTCCGGGAGTTGCAAAAACAATTACTGCAAAATTATTGGCAAAAACAATTGCTACTGATTTTAGCAGAATCCAGTTTACACCCGACTTAATGCCTTCAGATGTTTTAGGAACCTCTATTTTAAATATGAAAACTTCCGATTTTGAATTTAAAAAAGGACCTGTTTTTTCGAATTTAGTGCTGATTGATGAAATTAATAGAGCGCCTGCAAAAACGCAAGCTGCCCTGTTTGAGGTCATGGAAGAAAAGCAAATTACCATCGACGGCACCCAGTATAAAATGAAACCTCCTTTTATGGTATTGGCCACCCAAAACCCCATTGAACAAGAGGGAACCTATGCACTTCCAGAAGCACAACTAGATCGTTTTTTGTTTAAAGTCAATGTTGGCTATCCCAATGTAGCGGAAGAAGTTCAAATAATAACGGCACATAATAAACGTAGAGGTGCCGCAGCACAAACCTTGGTGAAACCGGTATTGACAGAAGCGGAATTAGGGCAGTTTAGAGACCAAATATTTGATATTCTAGTCGAAGAAAACATCATACAATACATTGCGGCAATCATTTCGAATACTAGAAATCACCCGCATTTATTTTTAGGAGGTTCTCCAAGAGCAAGTATTGCGGTATTAATGGCATCGAAGGCTTTTGCGGCCATTAATGGGCGTGATTTTGTAATACCAGAAGATGTGAAGAAAAGTTTATTCCCTGTCTTAAGACATCGTGTAATGTTAACCCCAGAAAGAGAAATGGAGGGGATGACCACCGACAAGGTCATCGACATGATTATTCAATCCGTAGAAGTACCAAGATAATTTGAAGTTTTATAAATCACTTTATATTCACAGTCGTTTTTTCGCTTATATAAGCGGAGTAGCTGCGCTATTTTTAATTTCGTACTGGTTTCAAATCTTTTACAATCTTGCATGGGTAGCTATACTTATTGTAGTTGTTTTTGGATTGTTTGACTTGTTTTTACTTTTCAAGACAAAAAAAGGAATTCTTTCCAAGCGAACCCTACCGGACAATTTTTCCAATTCCGATGAAAATCAAGTTGCTATTTTTTTGGAAAATAACTATGCGATGCCCGTATTTTTGAGTATTGTTGACGAATTGCCCATACAATTTCAAAAAAGAGATTTTGAATATACAACTACTCTCAAAGCTTCCGAAAGTGAAACGTTTCAGTATCCCATAATTCCTTTTGAAAGAGGGGAGTATTTTTTTGGGAATATCAATGTCTATGCTTCTACTTCCTTGAAAATATTTGCAAAAAAGTATCAATTTGATAACGAGAAAAAAGTAGCAGTATATCCTTCTTACATTCAAATGAAAAAATACGAATTCTTAGCCATGAGCAATCGATTGACTGAATTTGGATTGAAAAAAATACGAAGAATTGGTCACACCATGGAATTTGAGAAAATTAAAAACTATGTTGCAGGAGATGATGTTCGAACAATTAATTGGAAAGCAACTGCAAAGCGAGCCGCTTTAATGATCAATCAATATCAAGACGAAAAATCGCAGCCCATTTATTCTATTATAGACACCAGTAGGGCGATGAAAATGCCTTTTGAAAAATTGAAATTATTAGATTATGCGATCAATGCAACCTTGGCATTTTCTAATATTGCTTTGTTGAAAAACGACAAAGTGGGCATGATGACCTTTGCAGAGAAGGTTGATAATGTAGTTGCAGCGAGCAATAAAAAAACAAACCTATCGATCTTAAATGAAGTTTTATACAATGTAAATACGGAGTTTAATGATGCCGATTTTGGATTCTTAAATGGCATGATAAAACGAAAGATAAACCAGCGAAGTTTACTTATTTTATATACCAACTTCGAACATATTTCTGCTTTGAAAAGACAATTGCCTTACTTAAAGTCGATTGCAAAAAAGCACTTATTGGTTACAGTATTTTTTGAAAATACAGCATTGGACGCACTCATCAAGGAAAGGGCAGAAGATGTTCAGGGAATTTATCACAAAACCATTGCAGAGAAGTTTTCCTACGAAAAACGCTTGATTGTGAAAGAATTAGAGAAGTCGGGAGTACATTCCATTTTAACAAAACCAAATCTGTTGTCTGTAAATGTCATTAATAAGTATTTAGAATTCAAATCGAAAGGTCTCATTTAAAACAAAAAAAGAGAAGCAGATGCTTCTCTTTTAAAAAGATACTCGTTTTATAATTATTCTTCTGTTGTTGCTTTTGGTTTTTCAATATTCAACTTCACCATCACCAATTCCGTAATATCAAAGGCACTATCTACATAGGCAAACTCATTTCCCTGAAGGGTTAAAATTTGTGTGTAGTTGTTCTCTTTGGCGACTGTTCTAATTGCTTCACCCAATTTTTTGTACAAGGGCTTCATCAACTCATTTTCTTTTTGTCGCATTAATTGTGTTCCTGCTTCTTTTGCCTGATTCACTTCAGCTTCAAATTTCTGAATTTCAATTAATTTTAAAGTTTTTGTATCCTGAGAAATGCTGTCATTGATATCTCTAAATTCGTTCAAACTATTCTGATAAGCTGCCACTTTAAGGGCAAAAACAGAATCCAATCTTTCTGCATATTCTTGGGTTAGCTTAACTACGATTTTACCTTCAGGCATTACACTCAGTAAATAATCGCTGTTTACAGTTCCTACTTTAGATTGTGCTAGCGCAATACTGCTTATTAAGATGGCAAATAAGATACTTATTTTTGATTTCATGTTCTTTATTTTTGTTCGGCAAAGATATAAAAGGGATTGGCTTAGAAAAAATTAAGGTTCCTTAAAAGCGTTCATTTTTTCTGAAATATCGGTAATGATTTTTTCAATATCTGTTAGAGAGTCAAACCAGAGGGTTTCTTTGTCTCTTTTGAACCAGGTTAATTGTCTTTTTGCAAAACGACGTGTATTTTTTTTAATTTCTGACACTGCAAATTCTTGGGTAACTTCTCCCTCAAAAAAAGAAAATAATTCTCGATATCCTACTGTTTGCAGCGCATTGAGTTGTTTGTATTCATGGAGGGCTTTTGCTTCTTCCAACAAACCATTTTCTAACATACGGTCTACACGTAGATTGATGCGGTCATATATAGAGGGTCTTTCTGCTTCCAATCCAATTTTTATGGAAGTAAAATTCCTAGGTGTTTTGGGTTTGTTCTTAAAAGTGGAATAGGGGGTTCCACTTCCAATACATACTTCTAAAGCTCTTATCACTCGTTGTGGGTTGTCTATTGCAATATTCTTGTAGGTTTCTATGTCCATCTCCTTTAATCGATTTTGAAGTGATTCCAAGCCTTTGGATTCCAATTCTAAATTTAACTTTTCCCGAATGGACGGCGCTACTCTTGGAAATGCATCCAAACCGTTTAATACAGCGTCTACATACAAGCCACTTCCACCTACCATAATTTGCACGGAATTTTCTTGAAATAATGCCGCGAGTTTTTTGAGGGCATCTCTTTCAAATTGCCCTACATTATACGCTTCAAAAATGCTTTTGTTTTGAATGAAATGATGGGTAGCAGCAGCAAGTTCAGCTTTTTCTGGAACCGCCGTGCCAATTTTCATTTCTTTAAAAAATTGTCGAGAATCACAAGAAATAATATCGCTTTTAAAATGTTTTGCGAGTAGAATGCTGAGTGCAGTTTTTCCAATGGCTGTTGGACCAACTACGGTAATTAAAAAATTTTGAGAGTCTTTCATTCGTTGAGTATACTTCCGCAGTGATCACAAAATTTTGCATTGTCTTTATGTGTATCTTTCAAACAACTTGGACAGGACTGTGTATTGCTGTCGATTTTGTTGGTGTTTTTAGAAATTTCAGAACTCACAATCCCGGTGGGAATAGCAATAATTCCATATCCTAAAATCATAATGATACTTGCGATGAATTGCCCAAGGGGTGTTTGCGGAGCAATGTCTCCAAAACCCACAGTTGTAAGGGTTACAATTGCCCAATAGACACTTCTGGGGATACTCGTAAATCCATTTTCTTCTCCTTCGATCATGTACATAATGGTTCCCAAAATAATACAAACGATGACTACGAAAAATAAAAAAACTGCAATTTTGGCTCTGCTAGATCTTAGGGCAACCAACAAGGTATTGGAAGCACCTACATAGCGTGTAAGTTTTAAGATCCTAAAAACTCTTAATAGCCGCAATGCTCTTAATGCGGCCAAATGATGTGAACCTACAAAAATAAAAGAGAGGTATTTGGGGATGGTCGAGAGCAAATCGACAATACCATAAAAGCTGAAAATATATTTGAAAGGTTTTTTTATTGAAATCAAGCGCAAGATATATTCCAAAGAGAAAAGCAATGTAATGACCCACTCAGAAATGTCTAAAAAGGTATGGTATTTGGCATCGAAACTTTCAATACTCTCCAACATTACGAGCAGGATACTTGCAATAATGGCAATTAAAAGAATGACATCGAAGAGTTTCCCACCTTTGGTATCTGCTTCATAAATAATTTCATGAAGGCGCTGTTTCCAAGTTGTTTTTTTTATTCTAGTGTTCAAGTGTTTTATTTGTGTGTTTAAAGTAACGAAGTTATGTTATTTTTGTCAAAAATTTATTTTGAGAGATGATGATGGCGACAAGCGGATTATTTTTTGGACATTATTTTTTTTGAGGTAGTTTTTTATAATTGTTTTTGAAATTTCTTTATTTTCAAAAGGTGTTAGTACCTTTTTTAGGACATCAATTTTATTTTCTTGGAAGGCTAGATTGGTATATCCGTAGCCATACAATGCATTTCCTTCCACTAAAATAATAGCGTTTTCTCCCACTTCACGCCCTTTTTCAATAATTAAAAAATCGTTATTATTAAAATGATCATTGCTGCGTTTAACGTGTTTCTTAAAGTTGAATTTTGGGGCCAATGCCGCCAATTCTATCTGGTATTTTAATTTTGTAAACAAATCATTTCCAGTTTTTTCAAAGCTAACAGAGGCGGTTCTTTCTTGAATTTTTACCGCTCTTTTGCCTTCTTTTGTAAATAATTGATTTACTGCTGCTTTTATATTTTTTCCTTTTCCAATGTAGATGATGGTTCCCTTTTCATTGTGCACATAAAAAAGTCCTTGTGCAGTAGGTAAACCTTCCAAGATGAATTGAAACTTTTCTTTTTCTGTTCTTTTGTCAAAGTAATTAATGGTGTTTTGCAAGATGTCTTTATGCACATCTTTCTGAAGTAACAACTTAAACAACTGAACGGTGGCCAAAGCATCTCCATTTGCTCTGTGTCTGTCTGTAATTGGAATTCCGAGCGATTTCACCAACTTTCCTAAACTGTAGGACGGTTGGTCTACAATAAGTTTTTTGCTCAATTCAACCGTACACAAGGTGTCTCTGTCAAACTCAAATCCTAGTCTAGAAAATTCAGTACGCAAAATGCGATAATCAAATGCGGTATTGTGCGCAACGAGAATACAATTTTTTGTAATTTCTACAATTCGCTTTGCGACCTCATAAAATTTGGGAGCATTTCGCAACATCTTACTATTGATACCTGTTAGTTTTACAACAAATTCTTGAATTTCTTTTTCAGGGTTTACCAAACTTATAAATTGGTCTACAGTATTTTGACCGTCAAATTTATAAATGGCAATTTCTGTAATGCCTTCTTCATTAAATTTTCCTCCGGTAGTTTCAATATCTAAAATTGCGTACAAATTTCTTTTCTTTAATGATAAATTTAGGCAATGTAATTGCGACTACCAAATATGGCACTCCCAACCCGTATCATATTACTTCCGTTTTTAATTGCCAACGGATAGTCTCCACTCATCCCCATAGAGAGTATTTTCAGTGCGCAATTGGATCGAAGCGTTTTTACTTTTTGATGGTCAAAGAATAGCTTTAAGGATTTAAATTCTGCTTCCAATTGTTCTTGATTGTCAGTAAATGTGGCCATCCCCATTAATCCAACAATGGAAATATTCTGCAATGCTGCCAATTCTTCTGAAGTAATAATTTCTTCAATGGCATCAAAAGACAATCCAAATTTAGAATCTTCTTTGGCTATTTTTGCTTGTAACAAACAGTGAATTACACGATTGTGTTTTTTTGCTTGTTTGTCAATCTCTTTTAAGGTTTTAAAGGAATCTACGCCATGAATTAAATCCACAAAATGGGCCATGTATTTCACCTTATTTCGCTGTAAATGACCAATCATATGCCATTCAATGTCTTTGGGTAGGGCATCAAATTTTTCTGCCATTTCTTGGATTTTATTCTCTCCAAAAATGCGTTGCCCAGCATCATAGGCTTCCTGTAAGTCTGCAATGGGTTTTGTTTTTGAAACAGCTACTAGGGCTACGTCTTCTGAAATGGATGCTTTTATTTTCTGTAAATTGTCTTTAATCATTTTCTTTTGTTGCTTAACGCAATAGCGTTATAATCTGACTCGCTAACTCTGTACCAATTCTGTCTTGTGCCTCTTTGGTCGCTGCCCCAGTATGTGGAGTTAAAGAAAGTTCTGGATTCATTAATAGTTGCACTTCTGGAGTTGGTTCTTTTTCAAAAACATCCAATCCAGCAAACAATACTTTTCCATCTTCAATGGCATTAACTAGGGCAACTTCATTGAGAACACCACCTCTAGCGGTATTTATGATTCCAACACCGGGTTTCATTTGTTGGATTTCTTTTTGGTCAATTAAATAATTTTCAGTGCTTGGCGTATGAATTGAGATAAAATCAGCTTCTTTAAATACTTCCTCTTTAGAGACTGTGTCGATGTTGAAATTCACTTTCTGCCCATTGAAAAAGTCCAATGTAATGGTGGCTTTTTGAATAAAAATATCGGTAGCAATTACGTTCATACCTATGCCTAAAGCAATTTTTGCCGTTTCTTGACCAATACGTCCAAAACCAATAAGTCCAAGTGTTTTGCCTCGTAACTCAATCCCCGAGGCATACATTTTTTTCAAATCATTGAAACGGGTATCTCCCTCTAATGGCATTTCTCTGTTTGCTTGGTGAAGAAAACGAGCCAATCCAAATAAGTGTGCAAAGACCAATTCTGCTACTGCAACTGAAGAGGCTTCAGGAGTATTGATGACATGAATCCCTTGATCTTCTGCATACTGCACATCGATATTGTCCATACCAACTCCTCCGCGTCCAATTAATTTAATACCTGGACAGGCTTCCAATAATTCTTGACGGATTTCGGTTGCACTTCTAACCAAAACAGCATCAATACCGTTATCATTGATATAGCTTTCTAATTGATTTTGTGCCACTTTTATGTTGAGGACTTCAAAGCCTGCAGCTTCTAAAGCGTCCATTCCATTTTGTGAAATTCCGTCGTTTGCTAATATTTTCATGCTAAAATTCTTTCTAAGGTGAACAATTTAAAAGTAAATAATGGATGCATTATTTCTTTAAGTTGCTTAATTATTTATTTTTTTCTAATGCTTGCATGGTGTTTACCAATACTTGTACGCTGTATAGTGGTAGTGCATTGTACATGCTTGCTCTATAGCCACCAACACTTCGATGCCCAGTTAAACCATTGATTCCAGCTTCTTTCCATAGGGTATCAAAGGTTTCTTTTAATGAAGGGTCTGTCAAGACAAATGTAGCATTCATCGTACTTCGGTCTTCTTTTGCGACTATGCCTTCAAACAAGGGATTTCGGTCAATCTCTGCATACAGTAATGCTGCTTTTTTATTATTTACGGTTTCTATAAACGGAATACCTCCTAAATCTTTCAACCATTGCATAGTTAATGTAGCAACATATACGGCAAAAACAGAAGGCGTATTGAACATACTGTCTTTGTCAATGTGGGTTTGGTAATTGAGCATTGATGGGATGTGCCTGGTTACTTTTCCCAGAATTTCTTCCTTAATAACGATCAAAGTAGCACCGGCAGGTCCCATATTTTTTTGCGCTCCCGCATAAATTAAATCGAATTTCTCAAAATCTAATTGACGTGAAAAGATATCTGAACTCATGTCGCAAACCAAGGGTGCATTGGTGTTTGGAAATGTTTTCATTTGTGTACCTGCAACGGTATTGTTACTTGTACAGTGAAAATAATCGATATCTTCAGGAAGGGTATATTCTTTTGGAATGTAGGAAAATCCTTTGTCTTTGGAGGATCCCACTTCAACCACTTCTCCGAAAGCCTTGGCTTCTTTAATGGCTTTGTCTGCCCATGTACCGGTATTTAAATAGGCTGCTTTTTTCTCTAGTAAATTGTAGGCAACCATTAAAAATTCTAAACTGGCTCCTCCTTGTAAAAACAAGGCTTTGTAGCCTTTGTTTTCGAGGCCTAATAATTCCAATGCCAATTGTCTTCCTTTTTCCATAACGATTACAAAAGAGGCACTACGGTGTGAAATTTCAATCAAAGACAAATCATCATTATTAAAATTGAGGATGGCTTCCGATGCTTTCTGCAATACTTCTTGTGGCAGAATACAAGGTCCTGCGCTAAAATTATGTTTTTTCATTTTTTGAATTCTTAATGTGTCACTTTTTTAAATTCCAGCTAAAAAATCTAAGGTATTAATTCCATCTGCATAATCCCATAATTGTGGCTGCTGAGTTTCACCAAAAGCAATTTCATTTGCTATAAACCCGTTCGATACAATACATTGAATTTTATCACTGTCGGCTTCTAATTTATTTTTTAAGAGCCTTGCATCCTCATAATATTCATAAAATACAGTCGCAATAGGAGAGGAGTAGCTTTCATCTTCTTTAATCATCAAAAAACCATTTTCTAACAAATCAAATTCACTCATTAAGTAAACGGCTTTGTTATAGTCATAATTGTTGGCGTATTTGGCATTGTTGATAATCTCTCTTTGGTTGTACATGCCATTAAAAAAAGCATCAAAATGATATCCTTTTGGAACATACAATTTGGATACACTTCTACAACCGAGACCAAAGTAGTTAAAAACATCATTAGAGAGCTTTTTTAATTCCAAATCCGATTCCCTTCCTGTTAAAACAGCAACAGAATTTCTGCTTTTTCGAATGATATTGGGTTTGTTTTTAAAATAATATTCAAAATACCGTGCAGTATTGTTGCTTCCAGTGGCTATTACGGCATCAAAATCAGCTAATTTATCTTCTGTAAAAGTGATTTTATCTTTAAAATAGGGATCTATATGTTCCAAATACTTTGCCAAGAACGGTAATAAGTGTTTGTCGTTTGAAGATTGTTTTACCAAAACAGTATGACCAGCAACTAAGACCGTCAAAAAATCATGAAAACCGACCAAGGGGATATTCCCTGCCATTACAATTGCTACTTTTTTGGAGGATGTTGAGGTGGATTTATATTCCTTGGTAAATGTATGTAAATTACTATCTGTAAGTGCCTTAGACCAGCTGGAGAGCGCTTCTAAAATGGCCTCTTTCGTAAACCAAGAATTGTGTTCTTGTGCAATTTTTATTTGATGTTTAAAGCCGTCAAAAAACAGCTCATTTAAAAGAACGGCTTCTTTTTTTTGGATGCCCTCTTTGGAAAACTGACTTAAAAAATCACCTAATTTTACAAAAGCATTTATTCTATTTTCAATACGATCCATTATATTTTGGTTGTCTGTTTTATTGGCGTTATTTTTGCAATTGCAAAGTTACATAAACTCAAAGAAAAAAACGATGGCAATTATAATTACTGATGAATGTATTAACTGTGGAGCATGTGAGCCAGAATGCCCGAATACAGCAATTTATGAGGGAGCCGATGATTGGAAACATGCAGACGGTACTGATTTGACAGGAAACATTGTTTTGCCCAATGGAAAAGCAATGAATGCAGACGAAGCGCAGGAGCCTATTTCTGATGAGATCTATTATATTGTAGCCGACAAGTGTACAGAATGTGTTGGTTTTCATGAAGAGCCTCAATGTGCTGCTGTATGCCCTGTTGATTGTTGTGTGCCAGATGATGATCATGTGGAAACCAAAGAAGCATTGCTTGCAAAACAAAAATTTATGCATTCGAAATAAAACGAACTGTTTCTAATATCATTATAAAAATCCTGAAGAAATTCAGGATTTTTTTATTTTCATAATTAACTGAAACTTCTTCCAATAAAAAACACCCAACACATGAAGTATTGGGTGTTTTCATTATAAAGACTTATTTTATGCTTACATCATAAGATGTCTGATTAAAATTGGTAGTTTAATGATAAGTTAAACATGGTTCCTAATTGGCTAAAGTGAGATCCATCATAGGTCATTTGAGAGGTTTCAAAAAGCACTGCAAAAGCATTTAGATCGCCTTCCTTAAGTGATTTCCAAAGATATTTATCCGTCAATTTCTCCATGAATTAGTAAAAAGTTTAAAATAATGTCCAAGATAAAGAAAAATATGAATTCCTGTTTTCTTTATTGATTTTATTCCTCATTTTATGAAACTTCCTATATATTTGCTCACGCAAAATTTATAGAGATGAAAGCCGGAATTGTAGGATTACCAAATGTAGGAAAATCAACCTTATTTAACTGTTTGTCGAATGCAAAAGCGCAAAGTGCCAACTTTCCTTTTTGTACCATTGAACCCAATGTTGGTGTTGTAAATGTCCCAGATGCCCGTTTGGAAAAGTTAGAAGAATTGGTAAATCCAGAACGAGTGTTGCCAGCCACTGTAGAAATTGTAGACATTGCTGGTTTGGTAAAAGGAGCAAGTAAAGGAGAAGGTTTAGGAAACCAGTTCCTAGCCAATATTAGAGAAACTGACGCTATTCTACACGTAGTACGTTGTTTCGATAATGACAACATTATTCACGTCGATAGTTCTGTTGACCCTGTTAGAGACAAAGAAACCATTGATATTGAATTGCAATTAAAAGATTTAGAAACCGTTGAGAAGCGCTTAGAGCGTGTAAAAAGAACCGCTAAAACTGGGAATAAAGACGCACAAACCGAATTGGTTGTTTTATTGAAAATTAAAGAAACGCTCTTAAAAGGTGTTTCTGTTAGAGCATTGGAACTCTCAGAAAAAGAAATGGAATATGTACAGCCGCTTCAATTCATAACTTCGAAACCAGTATTGTATGTGTGTAATGTTGATGAAAATTCAGCAGTATCTGGGAATGATTATGTAGAAAGAATTCGTGAAGCGGTGAAAGATGAAAACGCAGAGGTAATTGTTTTAGCAGTAGGTACAGAAGCAGATATCACAGAATTAGATGATTATGAAGAAAGACAAATGTTCCTAGCAGATATTGGTCTAGAAGAAGCTGGTGTTTCGCGTTTAGTGCGTTCTGCATACAAACTTTTAAATTTACAGACTTATTTTACGGCAGGTGTTAAAGAAGTGAGAGCTTGGACCATTCCAATTGGAGCAACAGCCCCTCAAGCAGCAGGTGTTATTCATACGGATTTTGAAAAAGGATTTATCCGTGCAGAAACAATTGCTTATGAAGATTATATAACTTTTGGTAGCGAAGCCAAAGTTAAAGAAGCAGGGAAAATGAAAGTAGAAGGGAAGGAATACATTGTTAAAGACGGAGATGTAATGCATTTTCGATTTAATGTGTAAGTCTTATCTAAAGAGGTGCTATTAAAAAAACGCTATTAGCGTTTTTTTTTTGTTTTAAAATTAAAAAAGTAATTTGGCACTCTAATTGATTAGAAAAACAGAAAATTTAACAACATGAAAAAACACCTACTTATTTTATTTTTAACCCTCTTCTTTTTAGCGTGTAACAGTATCAAGAAAACACAAGAAGCG
>Ga0115570_10001720_pt1 | contig 17368 bp, 14 predicted proteins | sample COGITO_mtgs_1205_3_FD_87294 | JGI IMG/M metagenome (GOLD analysis project Ga0115570, IMG submission 87294) | Pelagic marine microbial communities from North Sea - COGITO_mtgs_120524 | ecosystem: Environmental > Aquatic > Marine > Epipelagic | place: Germany:Helgoland, sampling site Kabeltonne... | reverse complement strand
TCAGTAATAGGGCGGGGTTTGCTGACTGGCAGGAGCGAGACCGAATCGGTACCTCGATTGTAGTGTTTGGACAGTTCGACGATTTTCTGCCGGACTCGCGTCAGATTCGCAGCAATGGCCTCGTCATGATGGTCTATCGTTCGCGTGGTGCTCAAGAGTTCACTCGATCCTTTGTCTGGTGATGCGGTTCAGCTTTTTGCCCTTTTATGCTATCCGTCAGATTTTATTACCGGTGGGTTACAGTCCATCGGTGGAACGGTGGTGTCTTCGTTCATTCGATAATACTATTTAGCCCTTTAGCCTGCTGTTACCCGCTAGGCGTTGGCTCGGAGCATTTAATCTGTCGTCGTGTCCTTTCAGGCGTCTGTGTCAGGGCCAGCGAGCCGCGTAAATGGCCTTGCCGCATGCTACTAGCCGATAAGTTACTTGATGAAGGCCAATCTCATGGATATTACAGAACTGCTCGCATTTAGTGAGAAACAAGGGGCATCGGACCTGCATTTATCCGCTGGGTTGCCGCCAATGATCAGAGTGGATGGTGACATTCGGCGAATCAATTTGCCAGCCCTCGATCACAAAGAAGTCCATTCATTAATCTATGAGATCATGAATGACAAGCAACGCAAGGACTATGAAGAGATCTTTGAGTGCGATTTTTCCTTTGAAATTCCCGGTATTGCGCGTTTTCGAGTCAATGCATTCAACCAAAATCGCGGTTCCGGCGCTGTGTTTCGGACCATCCCCTCCAAGGTCTTGACCATGGATGATCTAGGGATGGGGCAGATATTCAAGAACATCGCAGAAACCCCCCGCGGCCTGATCACTGTCACAGGACCCACCGGTTCTGGCAAGAGCACGACCCTCGCAGCCATGATGGATTACATTAACGATAACCGCTATCAGCATATTCTGACTGTGGAAGATCCCATCGAATTTGTGCATGAGAGCAAAAAGTGTCTGATTAATCAGCGCGAGGTGCATCGTGACACCCTGGGCTTTAACGAAGCGTTACGGTCGGCTTTGCGTGAGGACCCGGACATTATTCTGGTAGGCGAGATGCGCGACCTGGAAACTATCAGGCTGGCGTTAGAAGCGGCAGAAACCGGTCATATGGTATTCGGTACGCTGCATACCTCGTCTGCGGCGAAGACCATCGACCGGGTCATAGATGTCTTTCCGGCGTCAGAGAAGTCTATGGTGCGCTCCATGTTGTCAGAGTCGCTATCAGCGGTCATATCGCAAAATCTGCTGAAGAAAATTGGTGGTGGCCGGGTCGCGGCTCACGAAATCATGCTGTGTACTCCGGCGATCAGGAACCTGATTCGTGAGGACAAGGTGGCGCAGATGTACTCAGCGATTCAGACGGGGGGTAATTTGGGGATGCAGACGCTGGATCAGTGCCTGCGTGCGCTCGTTGACAAGAAGCTCATTAGCCTGGAGCAAGCCCGCGAAAAAGCAAAAATACCTGCTGACTTCAAATAAAGCCCAGTGAGGTCCCATGATCGATTTTGACAAGTTATTGAAGGTGGTTGTGGAGCGGGGAGCCTCGGATCTATTTATTACCGCCGGCTTGCCGCCCTCGGTGAAAGTCAGCGGACGTATGCTGCCTTTACTGAAAACCCCCTTAACGCCCGAGCAAGTCCGCGAAATGGTTCACAGCACCATGACCGAAGCGCAGGTTCAGGAATTTGAGGCTGAGCGGGAGTGTAACTTTGCTATCCACTCGCCTATTGCTGGGCGATTTCGAATCAGCGCTTTTTATCAGCGGAATTTTGCTGGCATGGTCTTGCGGCGCATAGAAACCCATATTCCCAGTGTGGATGACTTGAAATTACCGGCCATTGTCAAAGATCTAGCCATGTCGAAGCGCGGCTTACTTATTTTTGTGGGCGCCACCGGCACCGGTAAATCTACATCACTGGCCGCCATGATTGGTCATCGCAATGCCAACAGCAAGGGGCACATCATCACAATCGAGGACCCCATTGAATTTATCCATGAACATCAGGGCTGTATGGTGACCCAGCGTGAGGTGGGCGTGGATACGCCAAGCTTTGATGTGGCGCTGAAGAACACCCTACGTCAGGCGCCTGACGTGATTATGGTCGGTGAAGTGCGAACTCGTGAGACCATGGACTATGCCCTGACCTTCGCTGAAACCGGACACCTTTGCATGGCGACCCTGCATGCTAATAACGCCAATCAAGCCCTGGATCGGATTATTAACTTCTTCCCAGCGGACCGCCATCGGCAGGTTTGGATGGACCTATCGCTGAATCTGCGCGGTATGATTGCTCAGCAACTGATGCCCACGATCGATGGCAAGGGTCGTCGTGCGGCTATTGAAGTGCTGATTAATACACCGCTGGTGGCCGATATGATTCGCAAGGGTGAGGTGCACTCCTTGAAGGAATTGATGGGCAAGTCTAACGAGCAAGGAATGCAGACCTTTGATCAGGCTCTGTACGCGTTGTTTCGAACGGGAGATATTACCTATGAGTCTGCCCTTGCTGCGGCAGACTCTGCTAACGACCTGCGGCTGATGATCAAATTGGCAGGGAATGGTCCTGTGGTAGATTCGGCTACGGGGAGCTTGTCATTGGAACCTAGTAGTGAGGACCATGAGCGGCGTCGTTAATGGCTGCTTTTCGAGTGTTCCGCCGCGGGCTTCGCCTTCACTGAGGATCAGGTTGGCTGCGAAAAAACGTTTCGAGAATTAACTGCGCGGCAATATCATCGACAGGGCTACCGTGATCCCCCATGCCTTTTGCAGCGAAGCTAGAGAGGCGCTCGTCTACAGTTTGGTGGGGAATATTAAAACGCCCAGTGAGCCGCCGAGCAAATTTTTCAGCGCGAACGGATAATGGACTCGGCGAGTCATCCATGTGTAAAGGGAGTCCGACGACCAGCAATTTAGGTGCCCAAGTGTCAAGCAGAGCTTCTATCTCAGCCCATTTGGGTATGCCGTCTCGTGCGGCCACAATGGCGATAGGTGTGGCCGAGCCAGTGAGACCCTGACCAATGGCGATACCGATTTTCTTAGTACCGAAGTCAAAGCCCATGACGATGTCTTGCGGGTTAATCATAGCCAGCTGCCGGATTGATCAGATTAAGGTCGACACCCAGCAAGGCAGTCGCCTGATTGCGGCGTTCTGTAAAGGGCGCGGTGAAAATGATATCTGCGTGGGTGGGCGTTAACTGCCAGATCGTTTCGGCAAGTTCCCGTTCGAGTTGGCCCGAGCCCCATCCCGCATAGCCTAGCACGGCGACGATATGGGTGGGGGTATTACCCGATCTCAGATCCGCCAGAAGATCATCGGAGGTACTCAGCGCGATGGTTTCTGAGATGTTTAGGGTGCCGGCGTATTGACGTTCTGCAGAGTGTAGAAAGAAGAGTCGTTCAGGCTCCATCGGTCCGCCTTCTAAGACAGGACAGGATATGGGCTGCTCGAAACCGGGCAACAGGTCAGCCAGGGTCAGGGCCAAAGGTCGATTGATCACCAACCCGAAGGCGCCCTCTAGGTTATGGTCTATGAGCAGCGAAATTGTGTCGCAAAAATAATCCTTGGCCAAGCCGGAGCTATTGAGTGCCACCAAGAAATGATTGCTGAACGAATTGTCAGGGACGTTGGTGGGCATGTTACATGCTTCGCAGTGAGCTGTTTTTACGGAATTGCCAGGTTCTGATAATGAGCAGTTCGTCGGTGGTCTGGCGCAATTCGCCCGAGAAGGGTGCAAAGGGCGCCGCCAGTTTAACGATATCGATGGCAGCCTGGTCAAGTACCCGATGGCCAGAAGATTTTAGGACGATGACCTCCTTGAGTCCGCCGTCCGGCAGAACGGTTACCTGCAGACGAAGACTCCCATAAAGCCGATTGCGTCGGGCTTCTGCCGGATAGTTTAGATTGCCGATTCTCTCAATTTTTCGTCGCCAGGAGTTTAGATAAAACGCATCAGCGCTGGCGGCGGCGGCCATGCTGGTCAGTCGTTTAATGCGTGGCCGCTTGGCATATAGTTGACGTTGTTCGTCGAGTCTAGCCTCTAAGCTGGCAATCTCGAGACTGCGCTGCAGCAGGGTTTTTTGGCCGGTGTCTGAGCTGACTTCTGGCGAGGGGCGATCGAGCAGTGGCTTGAGCTTGACCGAGTCGCTCGCTGCTGCGGTCGAGGTCACCACCATCGGTTCGGATTGCTCGACCTTTGGTGCTGCCAGCTTTTGGGCCTGAGGTGACGTTTCACGAATCTGCGGGTCCTGATAATCCGCCGGAGTTGGCGCCGTCAGTTCCGCCTTGTTATCCAGGGTGCCGCTGCCAGCCTGGTTGAACTGGGCAATAAAGTCAGCCTTGACGGGTCGGCGTTGGCTCATATGCTGAGCCAGGGTTACTTCCATGGTGTGGGTTGAAGGTTCTTTATCCGCGAACGTGAATGTGACGCCTAGAATCAACGCGGCATGCACAACAACCGCCAAGAACACCGTGAAACTCAGGCGGTCTACGGAGTTGATTGGCGGACCCGTGATGATTGGCCGCGTCTCGGTAAAAACGGGGTTAGCCGCGACCGGCATGGCAAAGCGTCTCGATAAAGGCCATGTAATCACCGGCAATATCCAGGTCATAGGCTTTATCAAGCTCGCGAATGCAGGTTGGGCAAGTAACATTGATTTCAGTGAGGTAGTCGCCGATGACATCAATGCCGACAAAATACAGGCCGCGCGCTTTCAGGGCCGGACCGACTTGATCGCAGATCCACCGATCACGGTCTGTCAGCGGACGTGCAACCCCCTCGCCGCCAGCGGCCAGGTTGCCGCGAGACTCGCCGATTGCCGGAATCCTGGCGAGGGCATAGGGCACCGGCTCGCCGTTGATCAGCAGGATCCGTTTGTCGCCTTCGGTGATCTCAGGGATATATTTCTGGGCCATGGTTTGGACCGTTCCCTGATGAGTCAGGGTTTCCAGAATCACGCTCAGATTGGAGTCATTCGGTTTGACTCGAAAAATAGACGCCCCGCCCATTCCGTCCAGGGGTTTAAAAATGACATCCTGGTGCTCTGTATGAAATGCTCGCAGATGAGCTGGATCACGGCTCACCAGGTGTGGCGGGCAGCATTGAGGAAACTGCAATGCAAACAGCTTCTCGTTGCAGTCTCGAATGCTGCCTGGTCGATTGAGTACTCGCAGGCCAGCCTGCTCAGCCATCTCCAGCATGTAGGTGGTGTAGATATATTCCATATCGAAGGGGGGGTCTTTGCGCATCAACACCGCATCGAGCTCTATTAATGGACCTTCATGAATCGCCTTAACGCTGAACCAGTCATGCAGATCATGGCGTACTTCGAGCTCTGAAAAACGACCATGCACTTCACCTGATTTGATCAGTAGATCCGACTGCTGCATGCAATAGATTGTCCAACCGCGAGCTTGCGCGGCGAGCATCATCGCCAGGGTGCTGTCTTTTTTTGGGTTGATCGATTCGATGGGGTCCATTACAACACCCAGTATAAAGCTCAAGATCAAAACTCCTCTTCGATGGTCGTCGGTTTCGCCCGGCAGGCTCGCGCGTAGATAATTGTAAACCACTTATACCGCTTATGGGCAAAAATCCTTTGCCTGTCTGCTTGGGATGGATTGAATTTAAGGGCTGTGCTAAAAAATCGAGCAAGTTGCCTACGGATAGTGTTTTACCCAGTTTCGGGCTGGTATTTTAGGATAAGTGGGGCGATATGGAAGACAAGTTTGAGGGTGTCCGGGTCATGGTCATCGATGATAGCAAAACGATTCGCCGAACAGCCGAGACGTTGTTGAGCAAGGCCGGTTGTGATGTCACAACGGCAACCGATGGATTCGACGCCTTAGCAAAAATTGCAGATACCCAACCGGCTATTATCTTCGTCGATATTATGATGCCACGATTGGATGGCTATCAAACCTGTGCCTTGATCAAGAATAACGAGGCTTTCAAACAGACGCCGGTCATCATGTTGTCTAGTAAAGACGGCCTGTTCGATCGGGCCAAGGGAAGGATTGTCGGGTCTGATCAATATCTCACTAAGCCCTTTAGCAAAGATGAGCTTCTGAGCGCCATAAGAGATCACGTTAAGTAAGTTGATTAGCACCATGATCAGGAGTGTTTAGGGAATGCCCAAAGTCTTAGTGGTTGATGACTCTCCATCGGAGCTCATTCAGTTTAGGGAACTTCTGGAGAGTCTCGGCTATGAGGTCATCGCCGCGGAAAATGGCCGTGATGGCGTTGCCATGGCGAACACGGAGCAACCGGACGTGGTCCTGATGGATATTGTGATGCCCGGAATGAACGGTTTTCAAGCGACTAGGCTGATTTGTCGAGGGGAAAAAACGAGTCATATTCCTGTCATCATAGTCAGTGGCAAGGACCAAGAGACCGATAAGGTCTGGGGTCGCCGTCAGGGCGCTCTGGGCTATCTCATCAAACCCGTTGATAAAGCGAAGTTGCTTGCCGCGATGCGCAGCGTGCTTTCATCATGAGCAGGCTTTTATCATGAGTAGTCAGGACGCCCTAGCCGTTTTAACCGCGCTGGCGCAACGAAGCCAGCAGATCGCCGTCGAGTTACCGGCGAAGGAGACGGCCCAGACCCACTGGAACGGCCTGGGATTTAGTCTGTTGGGTCAGCGCTTCGTGACCCCGATGAATGAGGTTGCGGAGTTGATGCGTCTGCCCGCCTCGACCCGCTTGCCGGGGGTTAAACCGTTTGTAATCGGCATCGCGAATATTCGCGGTAGCCTCATGACGCTGGTCGATCTGGCCACGTTTTTTGGCGCTAACTCTGCTTTACCTCGGGTTCAGCGCCGCGTTCTGGCAGTGGAGGATGAGGAGCATTATTTTGGATTTTTGGTCGATGAATCGCTGGGCATGCAGCACTTCCCTAGTGATGCCTATGCCGAGACTATCGATGAGGTTGACGTGATGTTTCAACCTTTTATCAAGGGCGGCTATCGCGTCGCCGGTGCGGTTTGGCCAGTGATGAGTTTGAAAGCGCTGGTTGCAGATCCCGGTCTTGAGACGCTGTCAAACCAGGTTTGAGCCGGATCAGTTAACACCCAACAAGGAAAAACAATGGCGGAACAACCCAGTGGTAAAGACGCAATGATGAAAAACCCGAAGATAACTTGGCTGGTTGTGACGTTGGTGTTGCTCGTCGTCGGTTATATCGGGAGCTACTATTTAGTGCTTCAGGATGTGGAGAAATCAACGGCCTATTTACGCCACTCAAATGCGTTAACCATTTTGTCCCAGGAAATGTCGAGCCACGGCGGCCAAGCGGCGGCTGGCGGTATGGCTGCATTCCCGTTGTTGGCAGAGACTCGCGCTGAGTTTGACACCCACCTCGGCAACCTAATAAACGGCAACGCGGCGGCTGGTCTGCCGCCCTCATCGGCGGCCCAGCAGTCGCGGTTGAAGCGCGTCGCCGCCTTGTGGGCAGAGACGCGAGGCTATGTTGATACAGTGTTAAATAATCGTGCGGTGCTTCTCGCTCTGGATGAGGGTTCTCGCGATCTGTTAATCAACTTGTCGGCGATCCAGCAGGAAAACAGCAAGGTTGTTGCCGAGTTGCTTCGTCGCGGCGTTCCCGCCGGGGTCGTCGTTCGAGCCCAGTATCAAGCGCAACTGGTTGAGCGCATGTCCCATACTATCGACAAGTTACTCGAGGTGGACGGGGTTAAGAATTTGTGTGAAAATTTCAATCGAGACAGGGCTGATTTTATCCAGGTACTCGAAGCATTAACCAACGGTGATAGAGCGCTACAGATCCCGGCGGCGAACACGCTGGAGCTTCGAACAAGTCTGGATAAAATCGAAGTGTTATTCCGTTCTGTGTCCGCCAGCACGAACGAAATAATTGCCCGCGCCGAAGAGGTCTCGAGGGCCAAGGCTGCGGCTCAAGGCATCAACGTCGGTGCCGCTGAATTGTTGGTCCGGCTGAGCGAGCTGACCGATGGATATGAAGATGAGGCGGGCCAAGGACTCGCGTCACCTCTGGTGGGCCTTGGTTGTGCGCTCGCGGCTTTTTTTGTGATGCTGATCATTGGTATTCTGTTGTCCCGGCAGGCTAAAAGAAGCGTCACAGAGACCCGTCGTCAGAATGAACAGAACCAGCAGGCTATTTTGCAGTTGCTTGATGAGTTGGCAGATTTTGCCGATGGTGACTTGCGGGTGCAGGTCACAGTGACAGAAAATTTCACCGGTGCCATTGCGGACTCCATTAATTTTTCCATCGATCAGATGCGGGCGATGGTGTCGAAAATCAACGCAACCTCATCACACGTGTCGGCTGCGGCGAACGAGACTCGAAATTCGGTCAGTCAGCTGTCTGATGCTTCCCTTCGACAAGCCAAGGAAATCGCAGATGTATCAGCGGCGGTCAATGAGATGGCTATTTCTATCGACCAGGTCTCCTACAATGCGGCAGAGTCCTCGTCGGTGGCTGAACGTTCGGTAGACATCGCCGGCCAGGGCGCGATTGTCGTTCAAAATACGATTGGCGGCATGGACAAGATCCGTGGCCAGATTCAGGAAACTGCCAAACGTATCAAGCGTCTGGGTGAGAGCTCTCAGGAGATTGGCGATATCGTTTCGCTGATTAATGACATTGCTGATCAGACCAATATTTTGTCCTTGAATGCCGCTATCCAGGCCTCGATGGCGGGCGATGCGGGTAAAGGTTTTGCGGTTGTTGCTGATGAGGTGCAGCGGCTTGCTGAACGCTCTGGCGCGGCAGCGAAGCAAATTTCAGCGCTGGTTAAAACGATTCAAAGCGACACCCATGAGGCAGTCTCATCGATGGAGCAAACCACGGCTGAAGTGGTTCAGGGTACTCGGTTGGCTAAGGATGCTGGCGTTTCGCTGGGTGAAATTGAAGGCGTATCGAAGACTCTGGCTGAAATTATTCAAAATATCTCGGACGCTGCACGTCAGCAAGCGGCCTCGGCCGGTAAGATTTCGAATACCATGAAGAGTATCGAAGACATTAGTTCGCAAACGACGGCGGGTACCAAGTCGACGGCGACGGCGGTAGGTAATTTGGCAGATATGGCCAACGAGCTTAGAGCCTCCGTCACAGGTTTTAAGTTACCGGCCTAAGGTGATGTGGCTTGCCCGAACGCAGTTGAAGCGATTGATAGTGGGAGGACGATGAGCACAACGCAAGATTACGTAGCCCTGGAATGGATCAAGGGTGAGATATTCCAGCTCTTTGAGCAAGCTCAGAATGCGCTTGAGGCTGTCGCTGTGTCCCCTGACGACGCCGGCAGCATGCGGGCGTGTCTGACGGCGATTCACCAGGCTCATGGCACGCTGAAGATGGTGCAGCTGGTAGGTCCGACCCACATTGTGGCAGAGATGGAAGAGTTGGCGCAGGGCTTAATGGGCAAGTCTGTCAAGGACGTCAGTCTGGGCCAGGAAACACTGATGCAAGCACTGCTCCAGATGCCCGGTTATCTGGATCGGATTCACCGAGAGCAGCAGGACGCTCCAGAATTTGTCCGATTGCTGGTGAACGAGTTGCGGGTCGCCCGTGGCGAGACAGCGCTGGTGAATGATTCGGTGCCTTCAAACCAGGAGATCTCAGCCTGGTTTGTTGCTGAGCCGAATGCCAGTGACAGAGCTGCATTTGAGGCTGGCCTCGGCGCGGCGGTAGCTAAGAAGCTGCGAGTGCATTATCAGCAAGCGTTGGCTGGCCTTTTGAAAAAACAGCGCCCGCGGGACAATCTTGGGGTGCTCGCCAAGGTGTTTGTCCATCTGGGTAAACTGGCCGGTGATTCGGCCATGGCGAATTTATTTGAGCTTGGCTCGGCGGTTATTGAGGGTGTCGTCGCGGGTGCGATCCAGCTGGATAGGGCATTGGTGAATGAGCTCAAAGCCATAGATGCTGAGCTCAAACGGCTTGGCGATGAGGGTTCCAGTGCCTTGGGCAGCATCCCGGCTGAACTGGGTAATGGACTCTTGATTCGGATTCAGCAGGCCACGCAAGTCACGCCGAAAATCAGCGCGGCAAGACTCAGGTTTACTTCCACCGCCGCGCCGCTTGCGTCCGCCTCTAACACTAACTTTGGCCCCGACGACGAAACGCTGGCGGCGGTTGCGAATATTCTCATCGAAGAATTCAGTGCGATCACAGACAAGCTTGATCTCTACGTGCGATCCGGCTCGAAAAGTAAACAGCGGATCCTTGACCTGGCACCCGCACTCGAGCAGATAGCGAGCACGTTGTCAGTGGTGGGTTTAGATGAGCATCAACAGACAGTTCTCCAACAGCTGGCCATGATAGAACAGATTGGTAAGCAGGCTGACGAGGCCCAGGATGAACAACTTATTGAGATGGCACGGGCGTTTCTGCAGATTGACGCCTCCCTGCGTGACGTCAGTGGTAAAGGTGCGGGTGCAGAGGTGTTGGGCAGCATTGGTGAAGCCCAGGCCACTGTAATTCGGGAGACTCGTCACGGTCTGGCGCAGGTCAGAGATGTGCTGGTGGATTTCGTCACGGCAGAATTTGATGGCAGGAAACTTGAGGGTCTGGCCCAGAACCTTCGCGATCTGCGGGGTGGTCTAACTATCGTAGGTCAGGACCGACCTGCCAATGTGCTGCTGGCCTGTGCCGTATTTGTTGAGTCGGTGTTGATCGAGGCGGACACTCTGCCGGATGCCCTGGTGCTGGATGACCTGGCAGATGCTATCACCAGCATTGACTATTATCTTGAAAGACTACTCGAAAGTGCCTCTGACCCTTATATGCAGATGATCGAGGTCGCCGAGGCGTCGGTCGCGAAATTGGGCTATGACGTGGAGCGGGTGCTGGCGATGAGCCGTGGTCCGCTGGTGCCCATAGCGCCAAGTCAGGTGCGACCTGCGGAGATAACCGGCGCGACTGACGCACCGTCACTTCATGTTCAAGGTGAGACTCAAGCAGCACTACAGCATCATTCTTCAGCTAATGTTGGCGTTGAAGCGCAGGGGGATGCGTCTCTGATGGAACCGCTGAGTCAGCCCGAAGCCTCCGTCGAGAATCTTGCTGATCAAGAGATTCTGGACATATTTTTTGAGGAAGTTGAGGAAGTCCAGGCGGCGATCGATCAATATTTTCCGCTCTGGCGTGCTGATGAGCAAGACCGTGAGGCGTTGATGGAAATTCGTCGAGCCTTTCATACACTCAAGGGCAGTGGTCGAATGGTGGGCGCGATAGTCATCGGTGAGCTTGCGTTGGCGACCGAAAACTTACTGAACAGCTTGCTGGAAGGCGCTGTTCAAGTAACGCCCAAGATCTACGAAGTTGTTGAAAGCGTGATAGCGCGCATTCCTGCCGGTGTTGCGGCGCTTAAAAATAATGTCCAGCATGAGTTCGAAATCGCCGATCTGGTGAGCCAAGCTGGGGCGCTAATACACGCCGAAACACCCATGGAGACGGCCCTGGAAATACTGCCTGGCGATGCGGTCACAGCAGCCGCGAGTCAGGCGCAAGTGACCAGTGACCCAATCGGGCTTGAAATGCTCGAGTTGCCTGAATTACCTGATATGACCGCGCCGCCGGAAACTGTCGATGGGCCCCAGGTTCTACCGGATAGGCTTTTAAATGACGACGACTTGAATATAGATGAGCCGGATATTGAGGTGCTGGGTCGCAGCGAGGCTGATATTCAAGCGGCCGATATTCAAGCGGCCGATATTCAAGCGACCGATATTCATACGACAGGGCCAGAAGGGATTGAACGCCCAAATGTCGAAGCTGCTGCCGTTGCTCTCGAAGATCAGGCGTTGCTCAAGGTTTTTGTCGACGAGGCTCAGGCAAAGCTCGCTATTATTAATGCCTACCTGGAGGACCCAGAAGCTCTGCCGGGAGCTGTGGTCGGTGCATTCCATAACCTAAAGGGTAGTGCTGGTGCGGTAGGGATTGACGCCATCGTCCAGATCGCGGGGCCTCTGGAAATACTGGCTCAACGGCTCCTTGGCGTTGGGATGCAGCGAACGCCACAAGTGGATGCGCTGATTCGACGGGCTGCCGAGTTTGTTAGGGGTATTGTCGGTGAAAATCTGGCGGATTTATCTGGGCGAGATGTCACCCTGCCGGGTATCCCCGAGCTCCTAGACGCTGTCGCGATCATCATCGACGATGGCGAACGGCTCGCCGCATTTGATTTGAGATTCGCCAAATTGCTAAGTCGACCTACCGAAGTGCTCAGGCGTTGGGACGAGGGCATGGTTGAAATGCTGATCGCCGAGCTTGAAGCTGTGGAGGTTCAAGCGCAGGCCATGGGCCAACAAGGGTTGTCAGAACTGATCGCCGCATTAATAAAAGTTTATGCCACAGTGAAAGCCAGGCCGGCAGTGGAGATTATCGAACTGCTGGTGAAAGCCCATGAAGCCTTGGTCGATATGTTTGATAACGTAGCCGCGAGCCTGGATACCCAACCCGCCACGGCGTTGATTGCTGAGCTTGCCAAGCTGACTCCTCCGGGACTTGAAGCTAAGCCAAGCGTCGAGGGACTGACAGCCGCCGATGACCTTGAGGACCAAATAGCGGCGTTACCAGAAGATCAGATTGATGAGGATGTTCTGCCCCTGTTTCTCGAAGAAGCTGAAGAGCTGATCGAAAGCCTGGACCAGAGCATTCTGGATTGGAGCACGGATACGGGCAGTGTTATGCACTTGGACCGCCTGTTACGGCACCTGCACACCTTGAAGGGGGGGGCTAGAATTTCTGGCCTCAATGCGTTGGGTGAATTGGCTCATGATATGGAAACCTTGCTGGCGCAAGGCCAGCAAACCGGTGTCGAGCTGAATGAAGCGTTTTTTGCATCGCTGAATGAACACCTGGATGAGATTAATCGCCGAGTCTCGTTGTACCAAGACTATATGGCTGGCCAAGTGGGTATTGAAAGCTTGGACGAGCCGCCGCTGAGTCCCGTCACCGAGGTCATTGCGGGAGAACTTGAAGAAAAAATCGATGAAAAAATCGATGAAAAAATTGACGCAGAAATTGATGAAGAAATCGATAAAGAGATTCTAGGAATCTTCATCGAGGAGGCTGATGAGTTGCTGGAACTCATTGAACAGAGCATTCATGACTGGAGCGAGGACCGACAGTCGAAGGAGCCGTTGATATTGTTGCTTCGATATCTGCACACTCTTAAAGGGGGGGCTCGGCTCGCAGGTCTAACCGGCTTGGGTGAGTTTGCGCATGGTCTTGAGAGTTTCCTCAACAGTCACGATCACAGCGGTGCACCGCTTGACGATGCTTTCTACCACGACTTGAATCGGCAGCGGGATGAATTAGCAGGTCGAGTAGAAAACTACCGTCAGTCGTTCGTGGCGGAAACGCAAGAGAATAGTCCGGCGCCTGATGACGGGCCCGCTTCTGTGGCAGAGGCCGTTATCGAGCCTGGCGCCCCTGAGCAGGGGGCTGTGACCGACCGGGTCGGGCCGATGAAACCGGCGCCCGAAATGGTCAGGGTCTCATCAGATCTGCTTGAGCAGTTGATTAATCTGGCGGGAGAATCAGGGGTTACTCGAGGACGAATCGAACAGACCATCGCTGACTTCGGCGGCGCGATCGAGGAGATGGCAGACACCATCGCTCGAATCCGAGAGCAAGTCCGGTTGTTAGATATTGAAACCGAATCTCGAGAAACGGTATTTGGTAAGCGTGCAGCTGAGAGCGACGCGGCTTTCGACGAGCTAGAAATGGATCGTTATACCCTGCTTCAGGAAATCTCGCGCTCACTCAATGAAGGTTCATCGGACATGATGGACCTTAAAGAGACGCTGCTGAATAAGAGTCGCGATACTGAAACCTTGCTGCATCAACAAGCACGAATCAGCGCCGAGTTACAGGAGGGCTTGACCCGAACCCGCATGGTGCCATTTGCACGACTCATACCCCGGTTACGGCGAATTGTGCGACAGATCAGTGCCGAAGTAGGCAAATCAGTCCGCTTTGATGCCTTTAATATGGAGGGTGAGCTCGATCGAAATGTTTTGGAGAGGATCGTCGCGCCCCTCGAACACATGCTACGTAATGCTGTCGATCACGGGATCGAGCCAGCAGAACAGCGACTGTTGGCGAATAAACCGGAAATCGGACGCATCAGTCTGCGCCTGTCGCGAGAAGGCGGCAATGTGGTCCTGACGGTCAGTGATGATGGTGCCGGGATCAATGTCGCCGCGGTGAAAACCAAGGCCATTGAGAGAGGGCTGATCAAAGCCGGTGAGCCGATTTCCGATCACGAGGTCAGGCAATTCATTATGCATGCTGGCTTCAGCACAGCGGCAAAATTGACCCAGATATCCGGGCGCGGCGTGGGCATGGATGTGGTCAATAGCGAAATTAAGCAACTGGGTGGGTCTCTGGCGATTGATTCGGCGGAGGGTCAAGGTACCCAGTTTATTATTCGTATCCCTTTCACCGTGTCGATCAATCGTGCGTTGATGGTGGTTGTCAAAGAGGAGACTTATGCGGTACCGCTGAACACGATTGAAGGTATCGTGCGGGTCAGCCCGTATGAACTTGAAGCCTACTATCAGCCAGATGCGCCAATGTTTGAATACGCGGGTCAACCCTATCGTCTGGCCTATATGGGCGAAATGCTGGAGCGTTCCGAAAAGCCGAGTTTTGCGGGTCAGTTGGCGCCATTGCCCGTCATTTTGGCGAGAACTGGTGATACCGCCATTGCCCTGCAAGTGGATCGAGTGATCGGTGCCCGTGAAGTAGTGGTTAAAACCCTGGGTCGACAACTCAGTGATGTCGGCGGCATAGCCGGTGCGACTGTGCTCGGTGACGGTAGCGTTGTGATCATCCTCGACATTATGGCGTTGGTCCGCAATGCAGGTGAAGCGCAGAGCGAGACCCGGCCGCTGGACACCGTTGAGCCGCAAACCGCCATCAGAACAGTGATGATTGTGGATGATTCTGTGACAGTGAGAAAAGTGACTTCCAGGCTGATGGAGCGGCATGGCTGGGAGGTGGTAACGGCCAAAGACGGGCTAGATGCCCTGCGTCAGTTACAAGATATCTACCCGGATATTGTCTTGCTGGACATTGAAATGCCCCGTATGGACGGCTTCGAGGTGCTACGTTCTGTCCGCCGGGATGAGCGTCTCGCAGCATTGCCGATTATCATGATCACGTCCCGTACCGGCGAAAAGCACCAGCAGCAGGCGAAAGCGCTGGGGGTCAACGACTTCCTGGGTAAGCCATTCCAGGAAGCAAGCTTGTTGAGCAGCATCGAAGATGTGTTAGCGGCGGCCCAGACAATTCGGCAGGAATCCCCATGAGTCATGAGACTGAAGCACTTGCGACCTACGTGATACCGTTACAGAAGAGCACGATCTTGCTGCCAGAAGCGAGCGTGGCGGAGATTATTCCCTATGAGCCGCTGCAACGGGTACAAGACACACCTGATTGGTTTATTGGATTGCTGGCGTGGCGTGGTGAACAGGTTCCGGTTGTGTCCTTTGAGATGTTGACCATTAAGCGCGCGAGCTTTTCCCTCGTCAGCGTATCGTATGCCAGTTTAGTTGTGGTGCGCGCGTTAGGTGACTGGCGAGGCTTTCAATATTACGCCCTGGTGGCGCAGGCGCAGCCGCAGCGGGTAATGATCCATGATGATGAGCTGTCGGATGTGGCTGACGAGATTGCGATGACGGAGGTATTGAAAGTCAGGTACGGCAATCAGGTCGTCTCAATCCCCGATGTGGACTATATCGAGGCCCAGGTCGACCTCATTGCCTTCGAGGCTGTGCTGTAGATCTCCAAATCGCGCCTGCAGTAGGCCAATGACGGTTGCCGGAGCGTGCGCCGCGCGTAAAATTCTTGGGCCCAAGCCCACGGCAATGAACCCTTGCTGGTGAGCATCAACCAGTTCCTGCGCTGAAAACCCGCCTTCAGGCCCGATCAAGACGGCGATGCTGGCAGGCGTCGCGCTCAGCTTCAGCAGATTGGCTTGGCCGCTGGGATCAGCGATGAGTTTAAGGTCGGCATCGGCCTGCGCCATCCAGTCGCTCAATTCTTCAACAGGGCGCAATACCGGTGGGCGGTTCAAGCCACATTGCTCACAAGCGCTGTAGATAATGTGTTGCCAATGGCCGGCGCGTTTTGCCGCTGCCTGTCGGGCAACGTGAGTGTAGTTCGAATACAGGGGCTGGATCTGGCTGACGCCCAGTTCAGTGGCCATTTGCACGGCGGTATCCATTGCCTCGCGTTTAGTGACACACAGGCCCAGCTGGATAAGGACTGGCGAGCATCGGTCAATGGGTGCCAAGCGGCCGAGCTGGATGGTCACCTGAGATTTGCCAAGCGCGACAACAGTCCCCTGATATTCGCCGCCCTGTCCGTTAAAGAGCACAACCGTAGCATCGAGGCTGAGGCGCAGGACGTTCTTCAGGTAGTGGCTGGTGTCGCGGTCGAGTTCGATGCGAAGCCCTGCGCCAAGTTCCTGCTGAACAAACACTCTTGATTGGCGCATAGGCTGACTCGATACGCGTTAAAGGCCGAGATTGCGCCACAGCTTGAGGGTGGGTCCAGACTGGTTCAGGGTATAGAAATGCAGTCCTGGCGCGCCCGCATCCAGCAGTTGCTGGCACAGGCGAGTGACCACGTCTTCACCAAAGGCCTTGAGGCTTTCCGGATCGTCTTGATAGGACTCGAGATGTTTTCTGATCCAGCGGGGAATGTCGGCGCCACAAGTATCTGAGAACCGGACCAGGGTTTGGTAATTAGTGATTGGCATAATCCCGGGCACGATCGGAATTGAGATGGCCAATTTGTCGCACGCATCGATGAAGCGAAAGTAGGCCTCGGCATTATAGAAATATTGGGTGATCGCGCTGTTGGCGCCCGCATCGACCTTGGCTTTGAAAAACGCCAAGTCCGCTTCAACACTACGAGAGTCCGGGTGAATTTCCGGATAGGCCGCGACTTCGATATGAAAGTGATCGCCGGTTTGTTCGCGAATAAAGCTCACCAAGTCATTCGCGTAGGTCAGCTTGACCGAACCCATTCCCGACGGGATATCGCCGCGCAGGGCAACCACCCGATTGATACCGGCGGCTTGATAGTCTTTCAGTAGTGCGCCAATTTTAGTCGCATTGTCGCCACCGAAAGACAGATGTGGGGCCACGTTTGAGCCCGCCGCACTGATATCCAGCACCGCTTGCCGAGTACCGTCCCGAGTTGAACCGCCCGCGCCATAGGTGACGGAAAAGAAGTGCGGGTTAAGCGCCTGAAGGCGCTCGTGCGTCTTCGCCAGTTTCGCCAGCGCCTCATCGGACTTGGGCGCTGCGAACTCGAAGCTGAAATGCACCGGGTGTCGGCTGAGTGATGTCATGGTGGCGGCCTTCTTAAATAGTG
>Ga0115570_10001717_pt1 | contig 17373 bp, 13 predicted proteins | sample COGITO_mtgs_1205_3_FD_87294 | JGI IMG/M metagenome (GOLD analysis project Ga0115570, IMG submission 87294) | Pelagic marine microbial communities from North Sea - COGITO_mtgs_120524 | ecosystem: Environmental > Aquatic > Marine > Epipelagic | place: Germany:Helgoland, sampling site Kabeltonne... | reverse complement strand
TGCTAAAATGTGTTGGTGGGCGTTCATAAGAGCGCCAAGAGACTCAGCCGTTCCGCATTGTTTGAACAGTTGGAGCGCCTGCTGCGTAATCATGTGGTTGTGAATGGCAGCATACCAGTGTTTTCTGTACATGGGGTCAATCGCATTCATATAAAGTTCAATAGCGCTAGCATCAGCTTGTTGGATTCGAAATTCGGGATTGATGGCTTTCACTGTTTGAATGGCTTTTTCGGCATATGAGCGGGCATTTCCCAAAACCTCAAGCGTTTTTTTATCAATACCCGATTCGGCAATGACAATACCATCAAATGGGCTGTTGAGCCTCTCAACAGTCAAAGAGGTATTGTCAAGGAATATCAAGTGCTGATGCGCTATGGTCAGGTGGTCCATATGGCCACCAGGCGCATTGAAAAAGCTGACCTCCGCTTGATGTGACCATGTGGCAATTTGACTGCTGCTAGGCCTTAGGTGAGTAAAACCGATAGTGGCCAAAAATTTGATCCATGCCGTTACTAAGGCAGTGGAACTCGAGAGTCCAGCATTTATGGGGATGTTGCCCTCAATGGAAATGTCGTAACCTTGGTCAAAGCGTGCGCCTTGATCTAGCATAATCGAAAGACCAGAGAAGAAATAATCTGACTTGATAGTAGATTGTTCTAAAGACAGAGGCATCTGTATGATGCTGTTCGTATTTTTTAGCGCAATGTTAAAGCAACTAAGACCGTTTGGTTGAGCGGTTAAGGTAACGTAGCGGTCAATAGCACCAGCAATAATGGGTAGTCCGAGGTAGTCTTGATGATCGCCAAAAAAGCAAACCCGTCCTGGCACTCGAATCTTACAGTTCGATTTGGCATTAATCAACGACATCAAGAGAAAGTGTGTTTTTCCATTCTCCTCTGGTAAAATCTGGAAAATCTTGTGGCATACCTCCTTGGGATACAGAGGCCTCACTCATTGGCGCAACAGCGCTCCAAAAACAACCTTCATATAAGTTTTGATCCATAGGCAGCTCGTTTCTTAAGCATTCAATAATGCGATAGCGCATCAAGAAATCCATGCCACCGTGACCACCCATTTTTTCGGCAACCTTGCCCAATCGTCGGTACAAAGGATGCTCATATTTTTCATTGAAGGCATCCAGTTGTTCACCTTGCGCCCAGTAGTGGTGACTGTCTGTCACACCAAGTACGCCACCTTCTAAAGCTACGCGTGTTGGAAACCCAGCCATGGCTCCTTTGGTGCCTTGGATGAGGTTGTGTCGGGAGTAAGGTCTTGGACTGGTTTCATCCCACTGGACCATAATGGTGCGGCCAAGTTGTGTTTTAATAATGGAAGTATTCATATCACCACCGCGATAGTCTAGTGCATTCCATTTGTGATCTTCTGGGTAATGTGATTTTGCATAATGTTGTCGCCCTAAAGCAGGAGTGGAGTAGGAAACCAAGGATTTAAAGTTGTCTTCACCTCGAGCCAGATTCATATACTGAGCCACAGGCCCCAGACCGTGGGTTGGGTAAAGATTTCCATTCCGATTGGCATACTGATGGGTGCGCCACGAGCCAGTGCCACGCTCTTGTTCTTCCATTTGAAAACGCAGTTCGTGGATGTAAGCAGCTTCACCATGCAGCAAATCACCAAGAACGTTTTGTCGGCAAATGTTTAAATAGCGCAATTCCTCACGGCCATAGTTGACATTTTCCATCATCATGCAGTGTTTTTTAGTGCGCTCAGAGGTTTCTACAATGTCCCAAAGTTGTGACATGCTCACAGCCAAGGGCACTTCAACAAAGGTATGAGCACCCTTTTTCATGGCCTCTATAGCCATAGGTGCATGATTGTTCCAATCGGTTGAAATAAAAACGGCATCAGGGCGCACCTCTTTGAGCATTGTTTTCCATTGGTGATCAGTGCCAAAATAGGTTTTGATATGTTGATGCCGAACCCCCTTTCCAAAAGTCTCACATTTTAATTTTGACACCATAACAAGATCTTCATAAAGGTCTGAAATGGCCACAATTTCGGTGCCATCAATTTGAGACAATTGGGCGGCGTGACCTGATCCTCGCGCACCTACGCCGATTAAAGCAATCCGAACCGTTTTAAGCTTTGGTGCTGCAAAATCACCCATATAGTTTGATGCAGTCAATGGGCGTGTTTGAGCCGATAAGTTAAGGGTATTGGAAATATAAAGTCCTGCGGCAGAGAGTCCTGTCTTTTGAATAAAATCTCGACGGTCAATATTTTTCATAGGTGTCGGGTTAAAAGTATTCTAAAGTAGTGATTATTTTTTATTCAAGTCAGACTGCTTATTTTGAAAATCAGTTTAAAGAATTTAAACAAGCGTTGTCAAATTTATTTTTTAGTTGAAAAAAAATTGAATATATTTTATCATTTATGGTTATTACATTTCCTCGTTCAATAGGTTCGATTCAACGCATAATACTTTCTACTGCTGATATTTAAGGTGTTATGAGTCATTTTTTTTATCGAAATGAGTCATAAGTTATTTTTTTGATTTTAATTTGTCTTGTCTAAGCGCGCATCATGCTTGGCAGCTGAACATTTTGAAAACTGTTTCTACCTTCGGGTTTTTGAAAATATGGGAGATATTTTCAAAGACAGCTTGCAGAGCAAGTGACCGGAATTTAAAGCAAACTTCCAACTTCTTGAGTGCGGCTCGGCCGGCAAAGCTGTATTTAATTTCTAATATTCGGTATCAACTTTTGGTTTGATACATTTTTCTTGTCCTCTCGGATAACTTTAAGAAAAACACCTTTTTACTTTTAAGAATATTTAGAATGAATAACAGATATATTGATTTAATCGAACAAACCTTTGATTTCCCTCAAGACGAATTTACACTGCAAGAAGACTTCTTGCGTTTTCACGATATTGATTTGGCCGGTCTGATTGAAACCTATGGCACACCCTTAAAATTTACCTACTTGCCTCAAATATCAAACAACATCATCAAGGCGAAAAGAATGTTTCAGCAATCTTTTGATAAGTTGAATTATACGGGGAAGTATCACTATTGCTATTGTACGAAAAGTTCTCATTTCAAACATGTTTTGAACGAGGCGTTGAAAAATGACATTCACTTGGAAACCTCCTCTGCGATTGATATGGATATCATCCAAAACTTGAAAGCCTCTGGCGCTATTAATAACCAAACTTACATTATTAGCAATGGCTTCAAAACCAAGCCATATATCGCGAATATCGCCAAACTCATCAATGAAGGACACCAAAACTGCATACCCGTAATAGACAATTATGCCGAATTGGATTTATTGTCCGAAAAAATTAACGGTGATTTTAATATTGGGATTCGTATAGCTTCAGAAGAGGAGCCTAAATTTGAATTTTATACTTCAAGGTTGGGCATTGGCTATAAAGATATTGTACCTTTTTATGATGATCAAATCAAGGGGAATAAGCGTTTAAAGTTAAAAATGCTGCACTTTTTTATCAATACTGGCATTCGTGACAATGCTTATTATTGGAACGAATTGGTGAAGTGTTTAAAAGTATATGTGAATCTTAAAAAGAAATGCCCAAGCTTGGATGGTCTTAATATTGGAGGTGGATTTCCTATAAAAAACTCTTTAGCGTTTGAGTTTGATTACGAATATATCATTGAAGAAATTGTCAATCAAATCAAATTGACTTGTGAAGAAGCGGGAGTTGACGTTCCAAATATTTTCACCGAATTTGGGAGCTATACTGTTGGTGAAAGCGGTGGAGCCATTTTTAAAATACTCAATCAAAAGCAGCAAAACGACCGCGAAAAGTGGAATATGATCAATGGATCATTTATCACCAACCTCCCAGACACTTGGGCGATTAACAAACGGTTTATCATGTTACCGATTAACCGATGGAAGGACCCTTACGAGCGGGTACTTCTTGGCGGATTAACTTGCGATAGTGATGATTACTACAATAGTGAGCAACACGTCAATGCGATTTATTTACCGCGTTATACCAAACAAAAACCTTTGTATGTCGGTTTTTTCAACACTGGAGCATATCAAGAATCTATAGGCGGCTACGGCGGGCTTCAACACTGCTTGATCCCTGCACCTCAGCATATTCTAATCGATAAAAATGAACAAGGTGAAATGGTAGCCTCATTATTTAAAAACCATCAAACTAGCGAACAATTACTAAATATTTTAGGTTATGAAAACTAAAACTTATGCTGGCATTCCTGATACCTTTGCCAAATTGGAAACGGCCAAAGTGGTTCTTATTCCTGTACCTTATGACGGAACAAGCACTTGGCAAAAAGGTGCAGACAAAGGTCCGGAGGCCTTTTTGGAAGCCTCAGAAAACATGGAACTCTATGATATTGAAACGGCATCGGAGCCCTATACACAGGGGGTGTATTTGGCAGATCCGATTACTGAGAACCAATCTCCAGAAGCTATGGTGGATGCTGTCCATCAAATGACGAAATCTTATATCAAGCGTAATAAATTTACCACGATTTTTGGTGGAGAACATTCTGTCTCGATCGGCACAATTCGCGCTTTTAACGATTGTTTTGACAACCTTACAGTACTTCATATCGATGCACATGCGGATTTACGGCCGAGTTATGACGGAAGTGCTTGTAACCACGCTTGCGCTGTTCATGAGGCCAGTAAAACGTCAAATTTAGTACAGGTCGGTATTCGATCAATGGATCGCGTGGAACTGGATTTTATGGACCTCAATAAAACCTTTTTTGCTCATGAGATGGTAAATGACCTTGGTTGGATGGATGCGGCAATCAACGAAATGACAGACGATGTTTTCATCACTTTTGATCTTGATGCGCTCGATCCTTCTATCTTACCAAGTACGGGGACTCCTGAGCCTGGAGGGTTGTTGTGGTATGAAACCTTAGAGTTTTTGAAAATGGTATTTACAGAAAAGAATGTGGTAGGGTTTGATATTGTTGAGCTTTGTCCAAATCAAGTTGACGGCGCTTCAAGTTTCTTAGCCGCCAAGTTGTATTATAAAATGTTGGCTTATAAATTTATGGACAACCAAGAGGATGCCATTTTGGACGATTTCGATCAAGACTCGTCTATAGAGGCTTTAAAATCTAAATTTTCATCGCATGACTAATAAAGGTGCAATTTCTCAATTTATCGAACAATATTATTTGCATTTTAATGCTGCCACCGTTGTAGATGCCGCTAAAGCCTACGACCAACAGCTAAAACAGGGCAGTAAAATGTTGGTGTCACTTGCTGGCGCAATGAGCACTGCCGAAATTGGCAAGATTTTCGCTGAAGTGATTAGACAAGACAAAGTACAGATCATATCCTGCACAGGAGCCAATTTGGAAGAAGATGTCATGAATTTAGTGGCTCATTCTCATTATGAGCGCATTCCAAATTATAGAGATCTTACACCAGAACAAGAATGGGATTTGTTAGAGCGTGGCTTAAATCGAGTTACTGACACTTGTATTCCTGAAGAGGAAGCCTTTAGAAGACTTCAAGAACACATTGTTGAGCTATGGAAATCGGCCGAAGCCAATGGTGAAAGGTATTTTCCACATGAATTTATGTATCAACTATTATTGTCAGGGGTTTTGGAACAATACTACGAGATAGACATTAAAAACTCATGGATGTATGCCGCAGCAAAAGCCAATTTACCAATGGTGGTTCCTGGTTGGGAAGACAGTACTATGGGTAATATATTTGCCAGTTATGTGCTTAAAGGCGAGTTGAAAGCCAGTACCGTCAAGTCAGGAATAGAATACATGACTTTTTTAGCAGATTGGTATACAGCCAATTCTCAAAAGGGCATTGGATTTTTTCAAATTGGAGGAGGTATTGCTGGCGATTTCCCCATCTGTGTGGTGCCTATGTTGGCCCAAGACATGGAACGTCATGACACCCCATTTTGGAGTTATTTTTGCCAAATTAGCGATTCAACAACAAGCTATGGATCCTACTCAGGTGCTGTGCCCAATGAAAAAATCACGTGGGGTAAACTGGGCATCAACACTCCAAAATTTATAATTGAAAGTGACGCTACCATAGTGGCTCCGCTCATATTTGCTTATTTGTTAAATTATTAATGTCGATTTGTATGATTCGTAAAATTGTAGATTTTCAGAAATTAACCGATGATGTGTTGCAAATGCTGGTACAAAGGTATCCTGATGGTTATGACGATGATGACATCATCTCATTCCGAAATGCCAATAACGAACTGATTCAAGCTGTTGAGGTGCGTTCCGAGGACACGATTTTCTTAGTAAAAATTGGGATGAAATTGGAAAAGGCTATGGAAGATTATGCAGACCAATCCGATGATTTAGTTGACAACACCGATACCGATATTGAAGTTGATTTGAGTACTCTCGAAGCGGATGAAGATACTGACGAATAGACCAGTTCAGGATTGAATAGTACAGTTTAAAGGTTTTTTACTTACTTTGCGTTTAAAATATAAAAGATGAAAACTGTTAGAAATTTCAACTCATTTTTATTAGTATCGTTATTGATTTTAATAACTTCTTGCCAAAACGAGCCCATTCAGTCAGCTGATTTAATGCCCGAAAATGTGCTTCCATCCAATGCTCCCCTTGTTGGAATGATTCGTTCTGCGACCGCAAATGATGTCAGTAATGACGATGACGTAGATGGGTCTAGCTGTTTTTCAATTGCTTTTCCATTCACATTATTGGTCAATGATGTGGCCATGACTTTTGAAAATGAATACGACTTGGAAGGTCTTTCAAATTTGTTCGAAGCAGTAGAGGTCGTCTTTGAATTCCCTTTAACTATTATTTTTGACGACTATTCAGAAATTGTTGTTTTGAACGAAGACGAGTTTGAAGCATATTTAGACGCTTGTTATGATGATGTTGATGACTCAGATGATGAATTTGAAGATTATTCATGTGTCAATTTCGTTTACCCGTTAACAGTCTTGGCGTACGACATAAATGGCTTGTTTATTGATTCTACTGTGGTTAATAACGACCAGGCATTATATGAACTTTTTGAGGCTTATGAAGGTGCTAGTGATGATCAATTTGTATACTTAGCACTTGAATTTCCTGTTTCCCTATTATTTGCCGATGGCACTCAAATTACGGTTTATAATGATCAAGAACTTGAGGAAGCTTTTATCAATGCGGAGACTTGTTTTGATGATTCTGATGATAATGATGGTTTTGATTATTGGATGTGTGACCCTGAAGCATTATTGACTCAATTGGAAGAAGAGGATTGTTTGTATTTTGTAGAGGGTCCTCAAACAACTTTGGGATGGTATTTAGATTTTAATGAAAATGGTGTGCTGGTTCTTGATGCGAACTCAATAGATACTGGATTGATTATTACAACCACTTATGATATTTTTGTAGATGCAAACGGAATGTCGGTCATGACAATTGGATCATTACCAACTGAATTTAGCGCTTATTCAGGAGATTGGCTCTTTTTAACCTGTGATTCAGAGTTTACTGTCATCCAAAGCATTAGTGATCCAGCAATGGTTTTGTTTTTAATCGCTGAATGTGACTAAGATTGTTTTATTCGATACCTTTAATGTGAATTTTAAACAAACAAAATGAAACAATTTCTTATTTCAACATTAATGGTGGTAATAGTGTTCTCGTGTTCAGACTCAGATAGTGATAGTAACTCACCAACTGATCCAACTGGTTCTGATTCAGAGTCAAACTTTTTAATGGTTGGGGACAACACCTATGTTTTAGCTCAGGGTCTTTTAGAAAATTATGGAGCTATGGCAGAAACGGGTGCTGTCAACCTTGATTTAACCCTAATCAGTGAAGGCATTGAGGTTGATTGGTTGAATCAAACAGCAACGGGATCAGGTCAGGTGTTTTATTTAGAGATGTTCACATCTACTGAAGGGTTTTTAGATAATGGCGTATACGCCTATAATAATTCTCTAGAGGCAACTTCATGGGATTATGGCGAATATGCATCAAATTGGACGAATAATTGTGATGATACTTGTTTTATAGACATCAACCAAGGGGTAGTTTCAGTTGATCGCGATGGTCTAAACTATACTATTGAATTTCAAGGTTTTACCGTAAATGATGAGGCAGTATCCTTACATTATTCTGGAACCTTGACTTATATATAGTGTCTATTAATTAGTTAAAATAAAAAAAGGATGGCAATTGCCATCCTTTTTTTATCGAAAGTAACGTTATTTTGAACTGTCTAGAAACGTGCTTTTGTCATTTAACCCTAAAGCGTCAAAGTCTTTAAACTTTTTTTTGAGCGATTCAAAGGTCAAGATTGCTTCATCCATCCGCTTGGAAAGTCGTTTATAATTATTCATATCATTTCCTGATGGTCGGTCATAACTTGATGCAACCTTGCTGTATAGATTAGCCAATTTCTCTCTCAACTGAGGCTCTGCGGCGCCAACATAATTATCACCCGAAGTAATGACTAATGACTCCTTAAGTGCGCCGAGTTTCTTGCTGTATTTTGTCGGCTTACCTTCCCCAACTTGAGCGATCATCGCATCCAGTTGATATACCATATATGCTAATGACTCGGTCATATCAAAAAGCAATTTAGTGACCCTGTCACGCTCTGCGAAATCTGCTTCTGTCAATGGGAGCTTCTCATCAAGAATCAATTCGAAAGCTTGCTCATAGGTTTCTTTTCCTTTTGTCAAAACCATTTTATATTGTCCAGGAGCCGCTTTTGGTGATGTGAATCCTCCAAAGGCAAATGTTTTTCCTTTGGCAATTTTAGGTGGTTTGAGCATATAGTCCCATGTCACAATATTGACACCTTTTTTCTTGCCCGCACCTACTTCGCCCACTTTCATGCCATTAGCATCATGGATTTCAATATTCATTTTGCCAAAGGTGTGACGTTTTTTTAAGAAATATTTGATTTGAACAGATTTTGATGGATTGGCACCAACGAATTGCGTTTCAGTCCCGAAATTTCCACCAAAATCACTTTTTTCATCGATAATGGTAGGTTTGATGTCGAATAGATGTACATCTTTATTCAAAATATCCCTTGAAGCCAATTCGCGCAATGGAGAGATATCATCTATGATGATGATACCGCGACCATGAGTTCCCATAACCAAATCGTTGGTGCGTTTCTGTAAATCAATAAAATGCACTGCCACCGCAGGCATATTGTTTGTGAATTTATACCATTTCGCACCGCCATCCATGGTGATGTATAACCCAAATTCAGTTCCTAAAAACAATAAATCAGGGTTTACATAATCCTCCTGGATGTTTCTCGCAAAACCGACAATGTCCTCAGTAACAATACTCTTCCATGTCTGACCATAGTCAGACGTTTTATAGACATATGTTTCCATATCGTTGCTCGTATGACCATCAAAAACAGCATATGCCGTTCCAGCGTCAAATACACTAGCTTCGATATGATAAGTCCATGTGTTAGCGGGAAGACCTTCAATGTTACCCACCGTATTTGTCCATGTTTTGCCTCCATTACGAGTCACTTGAACATTGCCATCATCAGTCCCAACCCATATCACTTGATCATTAATAGGCGATTCTGCAATGGTGAAAATGGTAGTATGATTTTCTGCTCCTGAGTTATCCTTTGATAATCCTCCTGAATCGGCTTGATTTTGTTTCAGTGGATCATTGGTACTCAAGTCTGGTGAAATGATTTTCCAGCTGTTTCCCATATCTTCTGAACGATGTAAAAATTGGCTTCCTACATAAAAACGATCAGGATGGGTAGCACTTAATGCGATGGGTGTATTCCAATTGAACCTGAGCTTGACTTCCTCATCGGCTGGCAATGGTTGTACTGTTTTGATTAAATTATTCTCTGTATCAATCCGCCAAATATTATCAGCACCTTGCATCTCTGAGTAAATGATTGGTTTTGTAGCGTGCTTTAGAACTCTAAATCCATCGCCTTGACCGATAGAATTCCAGTCTCTTGCTTCAATGCCACCAGGCGAAGATGAAGGGCCATACCAAGAGCCATTGTCTTGCAATCCACCGTATACATTATATGGTGTCGCATCGTCTACACTCACGTGATAAAACTGTGAAAGCGGCAAATTTTCGACGATTTCCATCGTAACACCACCATTCATGGAGCGATAAACACCACCATCAGTGCCCACATACATCATATTTGAATCCTTAATATGAAAGACAATATCGTGGATGTCGCTGTGCAAATTACCCAAATTTTTAAAGGTCTTTCCTCCATCACGGGAAATAGAACCATTTAGACCACCCTTAACTACGACATTTTCATCACGAGGATCTACTACGATTCTCGAAAAATAGAATGGTCGAACCGTGATGCCAAAATCATTATTCAATTGATTCCAGCTATTACCGCCATCATCACTGCGATACAAGCCTTTTTTTGAATTTTCTTCGGCTTCAATGACCGTATAAAGAACTTCAGGATTTGACGGTGCAATGGCAATGCCTAGCCTGCCTAAGTCACCGTTTGGAAACCCGTTATGAATTTTATTCCAATTTTTTCCGCTATCGGTTGATTTATAAAGCGCACTGGTATCGCCTCCTGATTCAAATGACCATCCTGTTCGGCGAAATTCCCACATACTGGCATAAAGTACGTTTGGATTACTTGGGTCCATCGCTAAATCGGCGCATCCTGTGCGTTGGTCAACAAACAAGAGCTGCTCCCATGTATCGCCTCCATCAGTTGATTTGTATACACCACGTTCAGTGCTATCACCCCAAAGTGCTCCTAAAACACCTACATAAATTTCGTTTGAATTGTTCGGGTTAACGATGATATTTGCAATGCGATCAGAATGTTCAAATCCTATTTTCTTCCAGTTGGATCCGCCGTCATTTGACTTATAAAGTCCGTCACCGACCGATACGCTGTTGCGTGTCCAAGTTTCACCTGTGCCAACATAAATGGTGTTATCAGGGTCATTAGGATCCAGTGCTACAGCACCAATAGACTGGCAGTAATCGTCAAATATGGGTTGAAAAAGTACGCCGCCATCACTCGATTTCCAAACACCTCCTCCTGCTGTACCGGCATAAATGACGAGACTGTTTGTTGGGTGAACGGTTAGGTCGTTGATGCGACCACTCATTAATGCGGGGCCAATATGTCGGGCCGAAATATCGCCAAAAAGGGCTTTGCCGTCTTTGACGGCATTGTCTTGAGATTGTCCCCAGAATGGTAGGAGAATCATCGCAATGACGAGTAAAAAATGTTTCATGATTGGAAGAATTTAGATAATAAGAAATAAAAAAGCCCTTACATAAAGGGCTTTAAAAATGATTTTTAATTAGTTGCCTCCGTCTGATTTTAAAGAATCTGGAAAAGCAAACATATCATCGGTCACTTCTGGATTTAACTCAATATTTACAACGGTTAAGGGCTGAGTCATTTGGTCTTTTATGCCTTGGGTCATAGAAAATGGAAAATAGATGCCATCAACTTCTTGATAATCACTCATGGTCGATTCACCGATCATTCCTTTTTCAGGACCTTCTTTGATCTCAGTTTGTACAGCTATTGGAATAAAATTTTCAGTATCAAAATAGTAATAACTAACATCGTCTACCAACTGACCTTCGATTGTCAGTGGCTCTTTAGTTAATTTGAGTTTAAAGGTCTCTGTACCGTCAATGGTTTCTTTTCCCATCATTTCTACAGTATAGCCTTTTTCTTTATAATCAATAAATTCATCCATAAAGTCATTCAAGGTTAACTTGAAATTTTCAAAAGCCTCTGCATCACTTTTTTCGGCTTGCATGGTCATAAAATTACTGCTCCATAAGGTAGTGCCGTCAAAAACACCTTGTTTGATTTCTTGACCTTGAAAAGTGATTTTAGTCATTTGTCGGCCGTCTTTCATTTGAATGGATTCAATAGGGAATTCCATACCACCTTGATTGAGAGAAAGGGTTATTTTGATGCCTTCAACTGCCTTTAACTTGTCTAGTCCTCCGATATTGTCAAAATAGGTGTCTAAAATCTCATCGGCTGTTTGGGCATGGCTTGACAGGGTAAATGCAATTGCGAGTAACGTAATAATTTTTGAAAAATTAATCATGATAATATTAGTTTAGGTTATGGATTGCTTATTTTTTTAAAAAAGCGATCCGCTATTTTTTAGACGAAAGTGTCTTAGATTTGTTACGTAAAAATACAAAAAATGTTTTCAAGAAAAATTTCGGCCAAAATTAGAAAGACTCACCGCTATCTCGGATTGCTTTTAGGACTACAATTTTTAATGTGGACCATTAGTGGTCTGTATTTTTCTTGGACCAATATTGATGATATCCACGGCGATCAATTTAAAAGAACAACGATGCAAATGCCAGCATTTGACAGCCTAATTAGTCCTTCTGCATTAGATATGAAACACCCTGTTCATACGATTGAATTGAGAGTCTTGAACCAGCGCCCTTATTATTGGATCAATAATCACATGCTGGTTGATGCCAAATCTGGTGAGATGAAAATGGGTGTTTCGGAAGAAGAAGCACGCTATGTGGCCGATCAATACTTAATTGAAGGGTTAAAAGTGACCTCAGTTGAACTAATCACTTCAGTTGATAAGCACCATGAGTATAGAGAGAAATTATTGCCAGCCTATGTCATATCCTTCGATCATGATGAGGCCATCAAGGCTTATGTGTCTCAAGCGGATGGGAAGTTTCAAACGGTTCGTCATCGCAGCTGGCGCTGGTTTGATTTTTTATGGATGACTCACACTATGGATTATGAAGGCAGAGACAATTTTAATACCACGGTATTAAGGGCGTTTTCTTTATTTGGATTAATTACTGTGATGAGTGGATTTACGCTTTGGTTTACCTCTTCATCTCGAATTCGCAAACGCTTTTCAGCAAAAAGGTAATAAAAAACTGGGCCTAAGCCCCGTTCAATAGAATACTTTATTTGTTTATTTTTCAACAAACAGATAATTAAGCCCAGCTTTATTAAAGGCCTCATTAAAAGCTTTAATGTCATCGCTCAACAGCTTGTTAAAAGTATCGAGTTGGGCATGTATTTGTGCCGACAATTCATCCTTAACCATAATGTCCTGTGCAGTTGGGGGAAAGTCTCCCATACCCACCAAGCTGTTCAAATGACCTAATTTGTTGGTCAGTTTGATGGGGAAATTTAAAGGATCTTGATTACTTCGATTCTTGGTTTGGTAAAGTGCTTTTTCAATTTCTGATAAATTTTCAACAATGGTCTTGGCTTTTGCAACCAAATCACCAACCTCATCATTGTCCTTGTATTGCTTTTGAAAAGATTCCAATTGCTTGTTAAAGCTTCTGATTTTTTTGATGGATTGATGCGCAGCATCAACTGTTTTATTCACGTCAGTGATAAAGTTAAATTGGGCTTCCATTCCCTCTTGTGTACTTTCAGTTCGTGGGTCCCTGATAATGTCAAATGATTGGTTTTGAACCTTTCCATTAACATTCAAAGAGACTTGATACCTTCCTGGTACCGCTTGAGGTCCGTCAAGACTCGACCACCATAAAATCATGCCGGGTAGTGTTTCTGCCCCGTCAAAAGTCATGTCCCATACAAATTGGTTGGCCCCTTTATTAACCTTAAGATTTTTCTTTTTGTCCTTTGTGTTGTACGATTGGATGGTATCACCTTGTTGTGTCATGTAAGATAATGAAATCTTATCATCTTCCGAAAACTCAGACAAATTAAAATAAGTGATAACACCATTGGGATGATTGGCCCCACTGGTAAGACTGCCATTTCTGCCGCCACCTCGCATGCGATAGGTTGGTTTAGGTTGGAATAAATGTGTCGACGCATCAGAAACATCATAAAGCTGATGCAACAGCGTTAGGTCGTCAATTATCCAAAGTGACCGTCCCTGTGTAGCCACCACAAGATTATTATCCTTTACGGCCAAATCTGTTATCGGTACAATAGGTAAATTTAATTGAAAAGGCTTCCAAACTTTTCCGTCATCAAATGATACATACATCCCTGTTTCAGTTCCTGCATAGAGTAAACCTTTTTGTTTTGGGTCTTCGCGTAAGACTCTGGTAAAGTGTTCAGCTGCGATACCGTTGGTAATTTTTTTCCAGGTCTTTCCGTAATCGGTAGTTTTGTACAAATAAGGTGCGAAATCACCTGTTTTGTATTTTGTACCGGCAATGTAGCAAGTGCCTGCGTCAAAATGACTTGGTTCGATACTATTTATCATCATCCACTCTGGCATTCCTTTTGGCGTGACATTTTCCCAATTTTTGCCACCATCTTTAGATAGATGCACCAAACCATCATCACTACCTACCCATAATAAACCTTCTACTAAAGGCGATTCATCAGCTGCAAAAATGGTACAATAATATTCTACTGAAGTATTGTCTTGAGTGATTGGTCCCCCTGAAGATTTTAATTTATCAGGATCATTTCTTGTCAAATCAGGACTAATCACTTCCCATGATTGACCTTCATTCTCAGTAACATGAACGTGTTGAGAAAAGGTGTAAAGTCTGTTTGGGTTATGTTTTGAAAACACAATTGGAAAATTCCATTGAAAGCGGTATTTCATTGCCTCGGCACCTGCGCCCATAGGATTGTCAGGCCATACATTAATGGCGCGCGCTGTTCCTTTTTTGTGATTGATACGGGTTAAGAATCCATCGTAACTACCTCCATAAACAATGTCGTTATCCTGAGGATCTACTGCAATATGGGCAGATTCTCCACCTGCAGTGCTTTCCCAATCGTCTTCACCAATACTATATCCGTTAGTGCGATGTGCAATTCGAATTGTAGAATTGTCTTGTTGAGCGGCATAAATGCGGTAAGGGAAATGATTGTCAGTTGTAACTCGATAAAATTGAGCCGTTGGTTGATTGTAATAGGTACTCCAAGTTTCGCCACCGTCGTAGGTCACTTGAGCACCGCCATCATCACCCATAATCATGCGTTTTGGGTCTTCGGGAGCTATCCAAAGATCATGGTGATCGCCATGAGGTGCGTTGTTGGCTTTAAATGTTTTGCCGCCATCTGTACTTTTGTGGTAACGCACATTCAAAACGTAAACGGTGTTGATGTCCTGAGTGTCGGCATAAAGTCGGGTGTAGTACCACGCACGTTGTCTTAGACTACGGTCAGAATTCACCAGACTCCAGGTTTCGCCACCATTTTCACTTTTATAAAGTCCACCTTTATCTTTGTTTTCCACCATCGCCCAAACACGTTGGTTGTTTACTGGAGATACAGTAACGCCAATGATGCCTAAAGTGCCAGATGGGAACCCGTCATTTGAAGATATTTTTGACCAAGTCTCTCCACTATCTGTACTTTTCCATAGGGCCGAGCCATCACCACCCGAACTCAAACTATAGGGAGTTCTCTGAACGCGCCACGTTGAAGCATACATGATTCTAGGATTGGAGGGATCCATCATAAGATCAACCACCCCCGATTGGTCATTGGCAAATAGGACTTTACGCCAATTCTTACCTCCGTCTGTACTTTTATACAATCCGCGATCTGCGGTAGGTTTATAAACATCACCCAGAACTCCTGCAAAAACCACATCAGAATTGGTTGGATGAACTGCGATTCGGGGTACATGTCTCGATTGATTCAATCCCATAGATTGCCAAGTTTTACCTGCATCAACACTTTTCCAAATGCCATATCCAGACGAAACATTGCCTCGAATGGTCTGTTCGCCACCACCTACATATATCACATTTGGGTCGCTTTTGGCTACGGTTATAGCTCCGATACTTCCTCCAAAAAAGCCGTCTGATATGTTTTCCCAAGCTCGCCCGCCGTTTTCTGTTTTCCACACTCCACCTCCAGTGGCGCCAAAATAAAATAAGTTAGGTTGATTAGGCACTCCAGTGACAGCTGCACTGCGACCACCACGGAACGGTCCGACCAATCGGTATTCTAGGGCATCATAGTTAGTTTGATCAAAGTCTTGACTAAAAACCGACGCAACGGTTGCCAGGATCATTGTAATTGCTGCAAAACTTGTCTTGTTTTTCATTTGTTGAAAATTGGTTAATGAACTAAAGTAGTGAAATATTTGAATTTACTTGCAATTGATGGCGCTTTTCGATTAAATACAAGGCTATTTTATTATTTTTGACCTCCCTCCAAATTCTATTTTCGGGGTGTGGCGCAGTTGGTTAGCGTACACGTCTGGGGGGCGTGAGGTCGCTGGTTCGAGTCCAGTCACCCCGACTTTCAAAAGCCCGTTTTGGGCTTTTGATGCAAATGGAAATGAAGGCAGCAATCGGCACTTCCCTCGCTATAATTGCTGGTAATGCACTGCTTGGATTTTTTTTAGGTGATGTATCAACCTTAAATATAGATTGGCCTTTTTTGTTGGGATTTACGGGATTGGCTATGATAGGATTATTCATCGGTACTTTCCTTAACAATAACTTAGACGGAGCTAAACTCAAGTTCGGTTTTGGCATTTTCGTCCTTCTGATGTCATTATTTATTTTTATTATGGAATTCGCAGTAATATCGCATTAGCACACGAATTATCATATTATATTTGCTCAGGTTGATATCGCTTTTTATGAACACACTTCTTAAATATATCAATGACTCCATTTTAGATATAGAAAAAGACCGTCAAAGGACGCTTTGGCCTCTGTTAGACTACATCCAAGATCAACTTGATTTGGGGCTTGTTCCTCAATTGAACTTTATTTGCACACACAATTCGCGACGAAGCCAATTGGCTCAAGTTTGGATGCAAACTTTAGCCAATTTCAAAGGCTTCAACATACATTGCTTTTCCGGCGGCGTAGAGGTTACAGCATGTGCCAATCAGACAATTCATGTCTTACGCAAATGTGGTTTTACAATTGATCAGATGTCAGCAGGTAGTAATCCAATTTATCTCATTCAGAATAATGATTTACAAATCAGTTTATTTTCAAAATTATTTGATGACAAAATCAATCCAACGCAGAACTTCGCTGCGGTAATGACCTGCGATCATGCAGAGGCCAATTGTCCTTTTGTTCCCGGGGCGTCGAAGAGAATAGCTGTCACTTATGAAGATCCAAAGTTATTTGATGGTACGAAAGAAGAAGAGTTACAATATGAAAGGCGTTGCACTCAAATGGCCTCAGAGATGAAATGGGTAGTAGACAATTTAAAGAAAAGATGATTTTTTAATTGAATTTATACAGATAATTGACAATTTGTGCGAAATTTGGAAAAAAATTTTTCCAAAAGATGAGTTTGATCACCCACCTAAAGTATCATTTTGAAAACGCCATATCAAAAACTTCGCGATTTGTCGTTTTCTTGTTTGTATCGGCTGTTCTTCTTGGGTTATTATTTAGTTTGATCAACGAGGCGGTAACGCTTGGTGTTGGCA
>Ga0115570_10001699_pt1 | contig 17486 bp, 6 predicted proteins | sample COGITO_mtgs_1205_3_FD_87294 | JGI IMG/M metagenome (GOLD analysis project Ga0115570, IMG submission 87294) | Pelagic marine microbial communities from North Sea - COGITO_mtgs_120524 | ecosystem: Environmental > Aquatic > Marine > Epipelagic | place: Germany:Helgoland, sampling site Kabeltonne... | reverse complement strand
AATAATTTAATTGAAACTATAAAACATATTTTATTTTTTCATATTAATTTAATTACTACCGATTCAATATTAAAACTTGGCAATTTGAATATATATCAAAAAATTAAAAAATATGCCGAAGAAATAGAAAAAAAATATGATAATATTAGATTTCAATCAAATATTAAAATATTACAATATTTACATTATAAAACTCAAAGTATATATACCGAAAAATTTATAAATTATTACTTAAATATTATTATTATTAATTATAACTCTTTTGATTCTATTACAAAAGATAATATTACTATATTTGAGTTAAATAATGATAATAATAATGATAATACTTTAAATGATATTGTAATTAATGACCCAAATGAAAAATTTGACGAGGATAAAGAACCTGATATTATAGTTAATAATAATGACAATAATGAAATTGACAAAAATATTATAAAAGATAGCAATAGTGATATATTATTTGACGATATTAATGAAAAAAATAACACATTTGATAAAGAAAAAAAATTAAATACTTATAAAAATATTATTTTATCTTTAATAATATTTTTATCTATATTATCATTATTTATTGTAACATATCTAATTATTAAAATAGTATCAAATGATTTTAATTTAATTGATATTATATTATCATTTGTTATAACTGTTTTAATAATTACGATTATCATGTTAATAGTTTTATATAGTAGTGATGAATATTTAAAAAAATTTTTTTTTTTAAATAAAGAACATTTCACAGAAGATATAATACAATTTAGCAGAGGACAATTAAATGCTGTATTTGATTTATTTGATAAAGTAAATGATATTCCTCCTACAGAAGTATTAGAACCAAGAAGTACTGAAACAGAAGAAACAAATGAAACAGAAAAAATTGAAACAACAGAAAATATTGAAACAAAAATAAATAATGAATTAGAAAAAAATTTTGAAAATATTAAAATTACTCAATTAAATATAAATGATACTAAAGAAAAATTAATGGATTTAACGATAGATTCTCAAGATTTTAATAACAAAATTGAATATGAAACAATGAGATTTCAGAATCTTGAAGATAATAATAAATATAATCAAGAAGAATTAAAGGGAAAACAATATTTTTCAATTCAAAAAGAAAGTGATATAACTCAAAAAAAAAACTTGATTGAAAATTTAATAAATGAAAGAAAAGTTATAAATGAAAATTTTACTAATTATATTAAAAATGCTAATATGTTAGAAGAAAATTATAAAAATACTGTTAATGATATTGAACAAAAACTTACAAATCCGGATTCTTTTAATAAATATAAATATATTGATGTTGAAAATTTATTAAATACAAATAATTATCAATTTGGTAGTGAAATTAAAGATATAACAAATAATCCTAATGATACTTATCACGAAGATGATAAATATATGTCTTATAATGAAGAAGAAATTACCAAATACAATTATATAACTGATATAGATGATTTAAATCAAGTAATAAAAGGTTATAAATTGGAAAGATATATTAAAATTAAAGATAATTTACTAGATACAAATATTGATATTCAAAAATTAAATCAACAAACATTAGATGAAATAAGAAATGCGAATGAAACAAACCAAATGGATATTGTTATGGATAAATTAGAAACAACAAAAAAATTAATAGAATTGAGTAAAATGATTGCCGCAATTAATATGAACAAAAAAATAAATATTCAAATCGAAATTGAAAGCGAGGAAAATAAATTAAGTAATTCAATTAGTGAATATAGAAATAATTATGAACATATTGTTGCATTAAAAAATAATATAAATAGTGATAATGAACTTAAAAATAAAATCAAAAATGATATTGATTTATATGTAAAAAGTATTGAAACAATATCAACTAATATTTTAAAATTAGATAAAAAAATTGAAGATGATGAAAAAAAGAAAACAGATTATACTAAATATTATGATTATACTTTTGATAAATTAAAACAAATTAATATGGATAAAATAGAAAAAAATTTATTACAAAAAGAAAAAATTAAAAATTTAGAATTATATGAAATGAATAAATTGGAACTTTTTGATAGCAAAATAGGTATGGAATTAGTAAATAATAAATATAAAACAATTGATGATAATAACGAATTATTTGAAATTAAAGAATATCAATTGGAATTAGATAATAAATATAAAAATATAAAATCTAATTATGAAAAACAAATAGAATATTTTACTAAATTACAAAAAGAAAATGTTAAAGACGAGTTATTCAGAATGAAAATTGAAACAAAAAAAACAACGATAGATAGTAGTAATAAAATGAATTACGAATATGGTATAAAATATAAAACTGAAATTAAAAATTTTAATGAAATATTAGAAAAAGATATTATAACTCAAAAAAATACTAAAAAAAATTTACTACTATTGAAAAATACTTTAGAAACTTTAAATCATAATAAAACACAATTAGTACTGAATATTGACGAATTAAAATCTATAGATACTGGTGTAAATAGTGATAAATATAAAAATGAAATATTCAATTTAGAAAAAATAAATTTAGAAATATATAATTATACAAAAGAACTTAATAAATTAAATTTAAAAAATAAACAACTAATTGAAAAAATAAAAAATAATAAAATAGAAATAGAAAAAATAGAATATAGAAATCGTAATAGTAGTAAATTGTATAATAATATGATTAATAATAATAAAAATGAATATGAATTATTAGTGATTCAAGAAAATTTTAATTTAAGAAAACGAAATTTATTACTTATTGAACTAACTAAAATAATAAAAGAAATTAATGATGATAAAGAAAATATTATATTAATTACTAATAAAAAATTAGAACTTATTAAAAAAATTAATAATAATTTCAAAAATAATTATGATATATTACTAACTGATAAAAAAATATTAGAAAAACAGAAAAATAATAATAATAAAAATCTAGAAAATATTTTAGAAAAAACTTGTTTATTATTTAATAAAGTTGATAATAATATTACAATAAAATGCGACAAAAAAAATATAAAAGAAATTAACTTTAAAATTAATGAATTATTAGAAAGTGACTTAATTAAAGATGATATTCTTAAAAATAAATTAATTAATATTAAAACTAACAATACATTAATTAATGAAAAATCAGTTTATATTACATTTTTAATATTAAAATATGAATTAGATATTAATACAAATATAATTAAAAATATTGTAAAAGAAATAGATATTAATGATTTAGAAATTATTTTAAATAATGCCGAAATAGATAAATTAGAATTTAACATATTATATAAGAATGTTTTTAAAGCCACATTAGATAATGAGAATAAAAGAATCCAAAAAGTAATAAAAAATTTATCAGATAAAAGATTAGAATATAAAAAAGAGTATCAAAATACAGAAGATATATTAGATAATTATAATATAAAAAAAAAATTAGAAAATGAAATAAATAATATAAGTAAAAATATAGATTATAATAAAAAAAAGGAAGAAGATTTTACAAAACATATTACAAATGTTATGAACGAAATAAATAAATTAAATAAACAATTTTTAAAAATAAAAGATGAATTAAATTATGATACAAAAAAAATTGTTGATAAAAAATTTCAAAAAATTGAATTATTGACAAATAAATTTTCTGAATATTATACATTAATATCTAAATTTGTTGAATTTAAAGATAAATATAAAAATATCAATTTATCAAAATATATTTTTATACCAATTATTCTTGATGATACTAATAAAAAACAAATATATAATTTATTCAATGATAATGAAAAAGAATTCAAAAAATATATTAGTAACGACACAAGATATCAAAATTTGAAAAATATGGTTGATAATATTACAAATATTGTTGTAATTGATAAAGATAAGGCAATACAATATGCTAAAGTAGTAATCAAATTTAATTTAAATTATAATATGTTTGATAATAAAGAATTTAATATTACTCAATTTAAAATAGATATTATAGATACATTAAGTTCAACATTAATGATTGATAAAAAATTTATAAATATAATATCAATTAGCAATAATGAAAAAATTTTATTAAATGTTAATATTGAAATAAATGAAAAATATACTTCACAACAAGAAATTGTAGATTTTTTGAAAAAACAAGTTACAAATAAAAGTTCTGAACTTAAAAAAAATAAATATGGAAAAAATATTATAGAAATTATAAGTAATATTAAAGAAATTGAAAATTCTATTTTAAGTAAAACTGAATCATGTGACGGAAATATAACAATGCCTAATTATATATCAGACATAAAAATAGAAGGAGACTATTTTGATGATATATTTAAATATTGTAATGTATGTGACAGAAATATAACAATGCCTAATTATATATCAGACAAAAAAATAGATGGGGACTATTTTGATGATATATTTAAATGTAATGTATTATTATTATACTTACCACTAATTACAAAAGATACAACCGCATTAGATAATACATTATTAGATTATTCTATACATCAAAGAATAGTTTATGAAGCAATGTGTAATGACGCATCTATAAGAAAAATATACAAAAATTATATTGAATTAGATAAAACTTTATTAAAAATTGATAATATTAATTTAATAGATAGACAAGAATATAGTATATCATTTATATCAAAATTAAATGAAACTAATCCCAATAAACAACATATATTATTTTCAAATGGACAAATATATCAAACATTTAATTTAACTTTACAAGAAGATAATGTAAATAAAATAAATTGGGAATCTTATTATAATAATGAAAAACAAACATTTTATAATAATAATTTACTAACAATTGGATTTATGAATAAACATTTATATATTAATTTACCATGTTCAAATAATAAAGATTTTACTAGAATTACAGATGTTAATAGTGATAAGTTATATGTTAATGAAAACGAATGGTGTCATTGGATAATAACTAAAAAAAATAATAAAATTTGTATAATTAAAAATTTAAATAAGGTTTTTGAACAAAATTTACAAGAAAAAAGTATTGATAAAAATAATTGTGATACTAATAGTAGTAAATATGATAAAAAAACATTATATATTGGTGGAGTAAAAACAGACTTAGATAGTAATACAACAATTTTAAATGATTTGGTATGTTATAAAGGAGGTTTAAAAGATTTTAGAATATATGAAATTGAACTAACAGATGATGATATAAGTAAAATATTTATAAATAATTGTAATACTGAAACTAATAACACTAATATGATCGATAGAACATTTACTGAAAATCCGGAATTATCAGAAAATAGTTATATTGTTAATAGTGAAGCGTCATATACTGGATCATTAACAACTGATACAGAAAATAAACAAATTAGTGAAAAAAATGAAAATGAAAAAACAGAATACACAATATTAAATACTTATAATACAAACGAATTCGAAGAATGCAATATGTTTACTGGTAAGTTTACTTATGTACATTCAAAAAACATATTTGAATGTATAGAAGACAATATGCCTTGTTTTGATGAAGACGACATTCCTTATTATCAGGATGATACTAATAAAAAATATTGTATTAACGATAAAAATACTAGATATAGTGATTATAATTTTAGTAACACTAAAATAAATGAAGAAAAATTCAATATAATATATAGTAAATATGATAGAAATGCTTGTGATTCTTGGCCAGAAAAAAAAAATATATATAATATGACAGATAATGAATGGCAATGTATGCAAAATAATAACGAATTTGAATGTCATGATAAGTATTATAGGTATCAATTACCTATTAAAAAACACAATGGTGATTATGATTGTGTAAGTAAAAATGATACAGGAATTTATTATGATAGTCAAACATTATATAATGGATTAAAAAATAAAAAAGCAGATAATATAGTTTAATTAGAAACTAATAAATTTTTTTTTTTTAAAATATAAATAAAATATAGAGTATAATTTATATATATATGAATGAGTTTAATTTATTTGATGAACATATTAAAATTGAAGATTTCAAAAAAAATATATCTATTGAAAATTTAAATAATTTTATTAAAAATAACAAATTATTTATAAACTTACATAATCTTGAATTTAACGAATTAAATAAAGATATATTCAATAAATATATTGAACTTTTTATAGATGAAGAAAATATTGATAATACTTATTTTATGCAATTGGAAAATTATATAAATTATTTTGATGAAAATAGTTTTCAATCAATTGATGAAATAGCTGAAATCGATAGTTCTTTTTATGCTAAAAATAAAATTAAAGAATATCTATTTATGGTAAATTTTCTTTCTGATTTTTATAAATCAAAATATAAACAAAAAAAAGAATATAATAAAAATGCTATTGATAGTAAAACAATAAATATTAATCTTAAAAAAACATTTACAAAAGAAGAAAATATTGTATCTATATTTTTATTAAAAGATATAGAATATATTCCTATAGAATTACTTTTTCACAATGAAAGCACGTCTGTATCATATAATAATGAAAAAATAAAATACATAGAAATTAATAATTTAAATAAAATTTCCTTAAATTTATATGAAAAAAAAGAATATATTGATAGTTTTATTAAATTATTTAATAAAATTAAATTTAAAGATTTTAATGATTTAAATAAAAATATAGATTATTATTATGGTGTATTACAATCATATAAATATAAATATTATGATATATTATTGAATTATAATATAATACAAGTGTATTATGTTTATATTAAAATAAAAGGACAAAATGAAAATTCTAATTTAGTTAAATATCAAGAAATATTTAAATTATTAGAAATTTTTAATATCGTTTTATTAAATAATGAATTAAAATTTAACCAACTCGATGTGATAATGAATACAGTTGATAAATTAGATTCAAAAGCCGAATCAGAAAAAATCGAAGATGCAAAATATTCAATGAATAAATTAAAACATATTAATTATAATTTACTTCAAAATCAAGATTATATTAGAAATAACTATAAACAAATTGAAGTAACGCAAAAAGATATTAATACAAATACAAATAAAATAATTGTAATTTCTATATTATTAGTATTAACATTTATTACATTTACAATAAGTATTAATTATTATAGTTTAAATACTTCAAAAATATTATCAGTAATAATAATTTCCATTATAGTTATTGTAATATTAGTTAATAATTATATTATAAAAAATAAAACATACGAAAATTTTGATTTAGTTGAAGAAACAACAAAAACAGAAGATGTAATAACAGACAAAATTGTTGAAATATTAGGAAGTGACACAGGTTCTTTGAGTGATGTTTATAACGAAATAGACGATTTAAATACAAGGTATAACGCCGCTAATCATAGCTATGATAATTTAAATGAATTAACTGATTTATCACAGGAACACGAAAAAAAAAATGATCTTACAGATGGTTACTTGTCTGAATCTGAAGAAGAAGAAGGAATGATAGGAAACATAAAAGAGGCGTATGATAAGCTGATTAGTGATGGAGTGATTGTTTCTGATGCACTTTATTTAAATATACAACAAAGTCGTGGTCAATTAACAAACTTGGATACACAGTATAAGAATCTCCAAGAACAGCAAAATACCTTAATTGGTGAGAAAACTGATATGGAGATTAAGATAGCTGCCGCTACCGCAAACGCAACAGCAGCAGATACTCAACTCTCATCAAAAATGAAACAAGTTAGTGAACTTAATGGATTGGTTCAAGACTATGGTCATATAAATACAAAGTTGCGTATCTTAATGAAAGAAAAATACGAAATTAAAGAGTCAAAACTAAAAAAAATAGATGAAATAAATGGCATTAATACAAGGTTAATTACAGAAATAGACGAAATCACCAAAACATCGAGTGAACAGAATACTGAAATAGGAACTTATAATACAGCATTAGCTTATTTACTTTCCGAAATAGATACATTAGACCGTCAAAAAATACATTTTGATCAGCAAACAATCACCGAAGATGCAATACTAATACAATTAGACAGTGATATTAAATCTCGATATGCAAACTATAGTGATGCTTTATCAAAAGTCGGGGCCCAAACTGCAAAAATTGTTAAATTAACAAAAATGATTAAGAATGGCGATATGGCTGTACAACAATTAGCAAAAAAAATAATTGATTTAGAAAATAAAAATAAAATAAGAGCAGAAGAAAGTAAACAACTTGCTATAAAAGCAGCAGAAGAAGCTAAAATAGCACTTGATTTATTAGATCAAAAATTAACAAAAATCAATGAATACATACAAAACAAACCAAAATCAAGAAAATATAAATTAAAATTAAATTTAAATTTTGGTATTGCAGGCGAAGTAAATACAGCTAAAAGATATAATTTTAAAAATGAAATATTACTTGAATTATCAAGATTATTACTTGTTCCATTAAATAGATTTAAAATAGAAGATATTGAAGAAGGAAGTATTAATATAATTTTAATATTTTACCCGTCAAGAACTTATGACAATAGAGATTTATCAAGTGAACAATTAATATCAAAATTAGAAGAAATATTTAAAAGTGATAAAGTTAATAATAAATTATTAAATACAAAATATCTTAAGTTTACGATGAAAATTTCACAATTAAATGATAATTCAGTTATTATTGATGGTACTACAACAGATTTAGATACGAGTAAATATTTAAATACCAATAATATCATAAGTAAAATAAATAATATTTTTATTAAAAATTCAGTAATAATAAAAAATATAGAAACCATTATAACTCAATTAGAAAATGTAAAAAGAAATCCAAATACATATTATAATGAAATAAATCCAAAATTAAATTTAGAAGTTAAAAAATATGCAGAAAAAGATTTAAAAATTAATAATAATCAATATATTTTAAAATCAAAAACAGATATATTGGTTCATGATTATATAAATAAGAATTATATTTATAAATATTTGTCTTATATTACTTTGTTATTTGCATTACTATTTTTATCATATTCATATCTAAATAATTATATGCTAGTTATTTATATTATAAGTGTTATAATATTTTTGTTACTATTATTTAATTTATATATTGATATATATAAAAATGTAAGAAGAAAATCTAAGAAACAATATTGGACCAAACCTAACAAAATATAATTTAATATATTTTTTTTTTACTATTAATTAGAGATTAAAAAAATGTCATATACTGGCTATGAAGAATTCTTATTAATAAATAATGAAATAAATATAAGTAATCTGGAATTGTTATTTAAAAATAAAGATATATTGACTGATATTAATTATAATAATAATATCTTACCATATTTTGATAATTTATTATCAAAAGAAGCTCTAGATATCACTATTACTAATCAATTAAAAGATAAAATAGTATATTATATTGACAATTTTGATATTTATAACAAAAGTGTAGAACCATTGATTGATATTGACTTTTCATTTTATGCAAGTGAAAATATAAAAAAATATATGTTTTTATACGATTTTTTATCAGAATACTATAGAAATTTAGCAAATTTAAAAAAAAAAAAAAATTAAATTGAAAAAAAAAGTTTATATTCAAATAATTTTGAAATAAAAGTAAGATATATTATAAAAAAAACTATTGATAATATGGATTATATTATGAATATTAATAATGATAATGATAATGTAGAATTGGGTTATTATGTTGTAACATTTAAATTAGATACAGATGGTGATGTAAATAATTTTGATGAATTATCACAACCAAATGGTAAATATAAAGATTTAAAGATTGATAATAGTAAATATATAGATTCATTTAAATCACTATTTGATAAACTAATAAAAGATAAACATTTTTTAACAATTAATGAAAAAAAAACAGATTATTATAACATATTATCATTATCTTATCAATTTAAATATAAAAAAAATAAATTAAATTATTATATTGCAAAAACTATATATTTTTATTTTATTTCAAATTATAAAACAAAGGTTGAAGAAATAAATAATATAATATTTATTGATTTTCCGTTAATTTTTGAAAATTTTAATAAAATTATAAACGAAGATACAAACGAGTCTTTTTTAAAAGTTATTAAAAATACTAAACAAAAAAAATTTGAATATGATAAAAAAATTAAAAAAAGTATTGATGAAAAAGCAAAACAAATTGCTTTATTAATTAACGAAAAAACAAAAGGAGCACCCAAACTTATTGTTGATTTAAAAAAAAAAGTTAATAATTATACTACAGAAGAATTAGAGGAAAAAATTGAAGCTTATAAAAAAGATTTTGATGATAAAATAAAACAAATAAATGATGAAAGAGAAACACTATTAAATAATAGATATATTACTAAAGAAGAGTCTATGGTAAATGAAGCAATAGAATATAAACAAGATTTAAAAAATATAAATGATAATATAGAAAATAATAAGAATAAATTTAATAAACTTAACAAAGAAATAAAAACAGATAGAAATTACATTAATATTATCTCTATCATAATATATATATCTGTATTTTTACTTATTACTTTGTTTGTAGTATTAGGATTAAGTAGTGTTATTGGTGGTTCAAATATTAATATATCAATACCTATAACATTTATTATAATATCACTAATATTGTATATTATAATATATAATTATATTGGAAGTAATAAATATATATATAATAAAACATATCAAAAACCTAATATATTGAACAAAATTTATAATAGTTTTGGATTAGATTTATTTGAAAAGTTTATCGATGACGAGTCTGATATAAAAACAAATTTAATATCATCAATGACGCAAGAAAGTATTGATGAATTAGATCCAATAGTAAAAGCTATAGTTACCAGCAGTTCTGTTGGAAATGATTCTACTGTTTTAGAAGAAACTATTTTAGAAGCAAATATTAGAGATAAAATAGAAAAAGATTATTCTAAAAGAAAATTTTTAGTAACTATACCTACAACATCCGGTAATTATGCAATTGATCTTTGTGATGAAAAAATATTGAATGTTGATACTCTTGAGATAAAGCATAATTTATCTGATGAAAATGTAACATATCACAATAGTGGACTTTCTGATTGGAACATAGATTATACATCTATAGTTGTACCAATTATTAAACAATTATCTGATACTTCTACAGTATTAGCATTTGTAAATAAAAATAATAGTTATCATCATACTGTATATACTTTTAAAATTCCTGAAGATATAGGAACAGTTACAGTAACCGCACTTGTTATTGGTGGTGGTTCTTTTGGAGGTCATATTGCTACAGCAGAAGAATTTCAAAGTTATGCTGAATCTCAAGAGCAACTTGTACAAAATATGGGAGAAGGTGGTGCAGGTGGTGCAGTAATTGCAAAAGAAATAACTTTAATGGAAGGAGAAGAATATGAAATTGGTGTTGGAAGAGGTGGTTTGTGGGAGAATGAAGTTTTATTAATAGAGGCAATATCTTCAGGTCAAGCAACATGTTCTTATATTAAAGAAAAATCAACAAATAAGTATATAATATTGGCGCAAGGAGCCGAATATATTGATAGGGGTAATACAGATGAATATAGTGTACAACTTAGTGGTGGTACAAAACCTTTAATCACAGGTGTTGTAAATGAAGCTGATTTTGATCTATTAACTTATAAAAATAATATAGTTTGGGAAGGCTTGCAAAATGATATTGCTAATAATACGGCCAACATAAGTTCAGGTGGTCTTGGAGGATTAGTAGAACCTGCAGCCAACCAAGTAGGATATAATTTAATAACACAATTTGGCACAAATACAGATACTTTATACTTATCTGGCAGTACTTATAACACAGATAAAACATATTCAACAGATGGACATTTGGGGGTTAACATAAGTACTGATTTCGGTTCTTATATAAATAGTGGTTATGTTGCTGGAGGTGGTGGTGCAGCATCTTTTTGTAACAAACCGGAAGGCGATGCTAATCAACAATTTTACAAATTAGGAGAGTTTTTTTACACATGTATTTCTAATGAATATACGACTTTTGGAAAGGGAAAAGGAGGAGGAGGAGATGGTAGTGGTGTTGATTATGGTTCAAACGCATTATCAAGTACAGGAGGAGGAGGAGGTGGTGGCAAATATAAAGGTGGTAATGGTGGTTCTGGTTTGATTTTGTTAAAATTTAACCCCAGTGAATTAAAAGATAAAATTAATAACATGGTTGCTTTAGAAGTTAAAAAACTTACAAAAGAAATATATGATATAAAAGTACTCAATACAAGTATTGAAAATAAAAACACAAGAGCTAATATATTAGAATTAAATACTGGCATAAATCAAGGAATACTAGAGCTTAGTCGCCAATTTGAAGATGAAAAGTACTATCGGGATTTGATTAGTAGTAATGATGAGACCATTACTAGCGCCAAAGGTTTAATTGCAGAGTCCATAGTCCAGCAAGAAACGTTACAATCAAAAATTGATAATTACCAGAAAAAAATAGCTGACTTTGATGCTGAATTATCGACTAAAGAAGGGTATGAGAGATTAAGTAAAAGCCGAATTCATGAACTTACTACAAATAAAAACCTCCAAAAAGAAGAAATAGAGAGATTAAGCGCTGAGAAGCAGAAATATGAAAGACAAGAAGCGGCAAGTAAATTAGCAGTTGATACAGCAAAAAAAGATTATATGGCTAAAAAAACTATTAAACTTCAAGCAAACGCATGTAAGAAAGCATTATTTGCTGCAGAAACTGCTAAAGCAACAGAACTACTTCTACTACAAAAGCAAGAAAAAGGTATACGTGATAAAATGATTCGAGACGCGACTGAATTACAAAATAATGCCGAAAGAGACGCTGCTGAAGCAGAACAAAAAAGTAATGAGGCCTTAGAGGTACAAAGAAAAGTAGAAGAAGATTATAAAAAAAGAAAGGAAGAATATTCTAAATTGCTTGCAAGTAGTAAATTAGAAGAAAGCGAAAAAGGTTATTTACTTTCTTTAAAATTAGGGATTGATTATAGAATAGCTGGTATAAACATACAGTTGGACAATACCAATTTATATGATAATTTGAATACAACTGAGAAAAGAGAAATGCAAAGAACTTTAGAATATGAAAAACAAAAAAGAGATAGTTTTGTTAATGATATTATATCCGAATTAACATATTCTTTAAGTAAGAATTATTTTGCCTTCAAAGAAGTTATGGGTACACGATTTTATGTAAATAGAATTTCATCTGGTGATTTAAAATTGAGATCAGATGTTGAAACACCACAAGAAGAAGAAGCTAGAAAAAAGGACGAAATATTACGCGATTATGAAAAATCATTATTTGTTAATGAAGAAACTTTTGCAAATTTTAGTGTAACTGAACATTTTAATACAAATATTTTTAGAAAAAAATCTGAATCGTATATACCACCGGATAATATAACTGTTATTGATATTGAAATATTTGCACATCCACAATTATTAAGACCATATGCATTAGACATATTACAGGAAATTATAAAACAATTAAATGATTTAGATTCTCCTATTAGAAATTCAAGATATATAAGATATGCTAGGGGTTATAAAACATCATTAAACGAAAATGCTGATAGTTTAGATAAACATACTGATAAAAATTGGATTGAAGTTAAAAAAGAATCTAATTTACTAAGCAATAGTGCACTTTTAGAAAATAATAATAATTTAATGGATAGTATTGAAGATAGTTTTGATAAAATACTAGAATTAAATATAGATAATGAAACTTATTATGATTATGTTAATCCATTAGTTAAAAAAGAATATAAAAAATATAAAAATTATGAAAATAATAGCAATATATATCTAAAAATGGTTGAAAATTCGACAAATGTTAAATTATATGATATTAGATTAAAAGAAACTATTGCAAATTATGTTATAACTTTATGTATATTATTATCAATTTATATATTTATAGCAAAATTTTATAATAACATCTTTATTTTAATTGTATTTGCGATTATAATATTAATATTAACAACAATATTTTTAACTGAAATTTATGAAATTGTTCATACAAAATCAAATAAAAATTATTGGCCAAAATCTAAATTATAATTTATTAAAGTTATTTAAGGTTTTTTTATATATATCAATATCTGATAAATAATCTTTATCTTTTTTGACAAAATTATTATCTATTAACCATTTTTTTGAAATTAAATTATAGTTTGATTTTTCGTTTAATAATATATATAATAATAAATAAGCAATTATAAGTATTATTAATCCTTTAACTAAACTTTTTGTACTAAATACTAATAATGAATAAAAAATTACTGCTTGTGTTATTCTATTTTCTAGCATCTTTTCTTGTACAGGTGTCACTTTAAATTTTAAAAAGCGACCACCTATATGCATAAATATTATTTGTAAGTATGATACCGGTTCCAAATAAGTCATATGTTATCCCTATATTGATAGAAATATTTTTATATATTTTATATAAATAGATTATATAGAATATATAAAAATGTCTGATTCATTACAAAATGTAGATAATGAAATTGCAATAATTGAAACGAATATTAGTATTAATAATTTATACAATACATTTTTATCAAAGTTTGATACAAAAACATATGATGATATTGTTAATACTAGTGATGTAATTTTCGAAAGATATAAATCATTATTAAATTTAGATTATATAGAAGCAATTAGTCAAACTCATGATTTTCTTACAACTAATGCTAAATTTACTGGTAGTGATGGTAATCAGGTTAATTTAGAGCAGAATATAAGAATAGGTAGTTCTACAACACCACCATACAGTTTAAATATACTATTTGAAGTTAATTTATCAAATTTTTTTAGTAAAAAACTGAAGATATATAATGTTTATTTTGACTTTCTAATCCAATTTCATAAACAAATTCATGAATTAATAGTAAATGATCATATATTAGATGAAAAAATTTATTATGAAAATGAATTTACTTATAAAATGAAATATTTATTAAGTGAAGATAAACCGTATACTGTAAATGATAAAGAGTTTTTTATTAAAGATGAATCTAAAATATTAAAATTTAGATTAAACAAAAATAATATTGAATCTAAAAATATAATACAAGATTTAATAATCGTTACACAGTATGATGATGAAAATGTTAAAAACGCGTTTGATAATATGTTATATAATATTGATAAATCTGATTTACTAAAACATATTGATTTAGTAAATACAACAGAATTATGGAAAAAAAATAAATATTCATATATCGAATATGGTAAAATAAATATGATATTTCATTATTTAATATTACTTATATTATATAGACATATATCAAATAATTATGTCTCAAAAATAACTAATTTAAATACCTTAGTTCAGTATTTTAATACTAGTGTCCTTAATAATAATAAACTTGTTACAGATATTACTATTGATGTAGGAACATTATATGATGCGAAAAAAATAAGTACAGTACAAGAAGCTAAATCAATAAAAAATGTAATAAATAGAACTGTTGAATTAAAAAAAATTAATAATAATTTAGCACTAACATCACAAAAAATTAAAAGTATGAATAGTGAAATAAATGCACAACAAAGTAAATTAAGTAAAATCAATATTGTCTTAATTATTACAATAATAATATTTATATATATTCTTATGTGTTCAATATTACATACTTATATCAATAAACAAGCAATTTATATTTCTGCAGTTACTATATTATTAATCAGTTTGGTAATATATATATATATATATAATTTAAAAAAGACAGCATATTATATAGCTGAAAATTTTTTTAATATAGATATTATAAATACTGAATTAGGGGAAAATATTACTATATATAAAAATAAATGTGATACAATAAAAGAACAAACATCATATTTATCTAATTCATATTATGATATTGTAAATCCTCTTTTAAATATAGAATTAAAAAAATATAGAGAAAAAAGTAATAATACTAAATTATATGATAAGATAGCAAGTTTTAATGTTAATATAGGGCAAAGAGATATAAAATTTACTATTGAAACAATTCACTATTTAGTTAATTTATCAATATTATTTGTGTTTATTTTGTTATTATTAAAAATAAATAGTAGTCTAAAATATCTAGTAATTATAATATCATTTGTAATATTTATATTGTTAACAACAATATATTTTGTTAAAATAGTAAGAGTAGTAAGAACAAAATCTAATAATTATTATTTAGATAAACCAAAAAAATTAAATAATTAAACCAAAAAAAAATTTACATTTTTTCAACATAATTTTGAAAATTTTCTATATAATTATTTAAATTAATCATAACATTTTTTTTAATTTTTTTTTTAGAATTATTATCAATAAAAATTAAATAATCAAATATCAGAGAAATTATAAATATCAAAAACAATACACCAATTGTTTTGTCCCATGCAAATAAATAATAATTAATAATTAATAATGGAATAAATATAATTTTATTTTCAATAATTTGTAATATACATTCTGGATTTAATTTTGAAGGTCTAAGTGAATAAATTATTATATATATTGAAAAAATGCCAATTATAATACCCTTTGATAAACTAGTCATAGTTTCATACATTTTATTTTTATCGATATCTTTCTTTGCCATTTGTGCTATTCTATTAATTTAAATTATTTTTTTAATTCTTTAAGTTCCTCTAATAAAGGTAATAATGTATCTAATGTTTTTTTCATACCTCTATTCAATGACAATTCTGTTAGTAAATCTAACAAATATATAATAAAAATACCAATCAAAATAAATATAGCAATATTTATAAAAGTTTTATATAAATTATTTGTTTTATTAATATTTTCATAATTTTCAATAATTCTTGTTGGATTATTAATAATCATATCATCATATGGTCTTATTGTTTCTTCATATATTTTATTAATTACATTATTATTATTTGGAATATTAATATTTTCAGTATTATTATAGTTTAGTGAATTATTATTTTGATTATTAGATAAATCTTGTTTATCTATAGCATTTTTATAATTATTATTTTTAATATTTAGAGAATTATTAAATTCCATTAAATCTTTTTTTGATACTAAAACATAATCATCTTTATTGTGATTAAATGTATCTTGTGTTCTTAAATTATAATCATAATTCATAAGTGTTTTTTTATAATCATCGTCACATATTTTTTGCATTTGTACATTATTATTATTAAAATCACTTAAATTTAAATAATTATCTAAATCCTCATCGTAATAAGGTTCGATAGAATCTATTTTATCATTTTTAATTTTATCATAATTTTCATATAAATTTATCGCAGATTTTGAATTACTATTATTATTAACTGTATTAATTATATCATTTTTATTATAATTTTTATTTTCATTTATTTTTCTATCTTTTAAAAATATTTGATAAGCATCATTATATTTTTCCATTGCTTTTTCTGATACAGGTAATTTAAAATGAGGTGGTTGTATTGGTTCGCAATGTGTAAATTCTTTTTTATATTCTTCAATATTCATATCATTATTATACTCTGATTTTT
>Ga0115570_10001692_pt1 | contig 17511 bp, 17 predicted proteins | sample COGITO_mtgs_1205_3_FD_87294 | JGI IMG/M metagenome (GOLD analysis project Ga0115570, IMG submission 87294) | Pelagic marine microbial communities from North Sea - COGITO_mtgs_120524 | ecosystem: Environmental > Aquatic > Marine > Epipelagic | place: Germany:Helgoland, sampling site Kabeltonne... | reverse complement strand
GACAAGTGAATATAACCTAAATCATCACTAAAGTCAGACCACTTTAATTCTCTTATTTCTCTATGGGGTCTTAACAAACATCCATAAGTCATTAAACAACATAGATACAAGTTATCACTAAACAACTTAATCTCATTAAGGATGAGGTTTATGTCCTTATAAGGTTTGTGTAGTTTAGCCTTTGTTTTCTTTGCTTTAAAACCCTCCATTGGGTTACTTCATTCCTATGCTTCGAGCCTCGTTAATAAGCCTCCTCTTCCAATGTATTTGAGGGATAATATTGATATCTTGAGGGCTTGTAAAGGGAAGGCTTGACCATTGGTGATGTACAAAAAAACAAGAATTATCGGCTGCAGTGCTATGACTTACCAACCAAATTGGAATTGTAGTGTTTTTTATGGATAGATAACTAATATTGAAAAAATTTACATCAATTGTGCGTCATTATTTAATTTTTAATTTAAATTTAATAATACATTTAAAAATACAAAAATGAGTAGGAACTATTCAAAACATCAGATTGATCGTATTAAGCGTGCAATTGAGGCGGAAAAATCTAAAATAGCAGACAGTCAGGCAGACATTACCTCAGTCAGGAATCGAAAAAAATCAAGAGCCGAATCTTACACCTATAAAATACAGTCAACTTCTAGCAGTGCGACTAAAGCAAACCTCAGGAGCTCAAGGGCGGATGAGTGGAGAGAATTTGCTAGGGTTATTGATAAAGAAAAAGAGGTAATAGCATCCTGCCGTGAACGTATTAGCAGATACAGAGAAGATATTAAAAGAGAAAGACAAAGGAATCATTAACAAAATGGTAGAAAAAGAAAACGAAGCAACCTTTAAAATTTATTACAACAACTAATGAAAAAACTACTTTTATTTTATTTTTTAAGCCTTTCACTCTGTTCGTTTGCGCAAAATATAGAAAGTTTAAAAAACAAGACTCCAAAAAACGCCGCGGAGAGAACTTTAATTCTAGATATTATAAGGGCTTCTTTGTATCAAGATTACAAACAAGAATTCATTTTTGTGGTGAATACACTGAATGTTTCTAGTCAGTTTGCTTGGTTTCAAGGAACTGCTGTTAGAAAAGACGGGAAAGAAATTAGAACCAATGAATATGACGATTGTTGTCACGTGGAAGGCCTGTTAAAGAGAAATTATGACAAATGGTATATTGTTGAGCTTGAGGCTTTTTCAACGGACATTTGGTATGATGGGATTTGGGACAGATATGATGTTCCCATGGCGTTATTTTATTAATCACGAAGATGACTTTCCTGTAATTTTGAGTTTCTCATTCTTTTAGATGTTGATGATTCGACTATTTTTATAAATCAATTTATATCTTCTAGTTGCCTCTTTAAGCTGATATTATCCCAGATGGGACAATTGAATCAATACCAATATGAACAAACATCACTTTTGGCAATACAGTCGAAATTGTGCTGTTTCCATTTTGGCTAAAGCCAATTATGATTTTCACATCATAATTTTTTATGTCAATAATGCTTTACATTTTAATTCATTTTAACGATTTTTGTAAAATAAACTTTACAAAAAATGCAAATTGAACGAAAAAAAAGCACGGTACAATTAGGATTTTGGACATTGTCCTGGTTAGTTACTTTAGCATTAGCAACATTTGGTCCTAAATTCATTTGGGATGATCATTCAATATTTACCATTTTGGCTGTAGTTGTCAACCTTGTGAATGGTGTACTCATGATTTTAGCAAATCGAAAGATGTTTAATCATTATGACGAGCTCGAGCGAAAAATTCATTTGGAGTCAATGGGGTTGACCCTCGGGCTAGCCATTATTGTGGGCCTAACCTATTCCTTATTAGATCAAACTAATCTCATTCAATCGGAGGCAGAAATCGGTTTACTTGTGGGCTTCATTGGAATCTCATACTTGATAGCTTTATTGATTAATAGAAGGCGATACTTGTGAAAAATAAGGTCAGAGAATTGCGAAAAATGAGAGGTTTAACTCAAGAACAATTAGCCGAAATTATAGGGGTGTCAAGACAAACCATAAATGCAATAGAAAAGGAAAAGTTTGACCCGAGCTTACCTACAGCATTTAAAATGTCTAAATTGTTTGAAAGTCCCATAGAAAGTTTCTTCCTCTTTGATGAAACCTATAGATAATGGAAACTTAGCTCGACCTAGGGTGTATTTATGACGATAAAAAGTTTGATATAGACCAAGTGGTTATTCGATCGATTTTGACATAGAGTTGGTAGCGCCTTTATTGCTTATAATTGGCGTCATGGTTATCAATAATGTCTTGTGCAATGGCATTCAAATCTGTGAGAAAACCACTATCATAATCGAAAGTCTCAATCTCGATGCCGTAAATACCATTAAGCCAAACGAGCGTACCCGTCTCAATAACGATTTGGCCTTGATGTCCCTTATCGTCTGTAAATATCGACGTGGGTTTAGGCCCAAATAATGCAATATCATCCAACAAGGCGTTATCATGATACATTTGTTTTAAATGGACTGCCGACCAGCCGGTTGGTATGGTAAAAATATTTGTTGAAGGAAATTCTGCTCGCAACTCATCTACGATGTCGTGATGTACAACATCATTTACGAAGTACGAGTAGAGGTCTTGGACACTATTGAATCCAAAATCTTGAACTAATTGATCCCAATCAGCTGGGTAATCAATATTAGGAATAGCAATAAATACAGTGACCTCTGGATTGTTATGCAATGCATATTCTATCCACGCCCGATGACCCTCCGTTGGATTTTCGCTATCATGTCCAGCAGTCATTCCGAAATACATCACATCACCTTGGTCAAGGATATTTTTAATCTGCTGATGCTCATCACTGTTAGAATCATTCCAAAAATTAATTGGCCTCCCATTTTCTCCACCTCTGAAGATTAAAGTGGCATCGTGATTTTCAATACCAGCCTCCTCAACCAAATGATCCAAATGTTGGGCATAGGGTTTAAAAAAGCTATTTCCAATAAGCAAGATCTTAGATTCCTGCAAAACTTCATCAACAGGTCCATCATTCTTATGACATGATAAATTGCATAACAATAGGATAAATGTTAAGATTCTTTTCATGTCGATTAATTATTAGTCTTTTCAAAAGATAATTAAAAAGTTTAAAATTTCTATTCGATGACACACTAAACCCTTTTGAAGCTTCCAATCATAAGAATATCGTACTTTTACCCACTCAAATTCGATAGATGAGTATACCGATAAATAGTAAAGTTCAATTAAAACCGCGCTTGAAGTTTATCGACATGGCGCGGTCGCTTGCCATATTACTCATGATTGAAGGGCATTTCACAGGAGCAGCCCTGTCTTCATCCTACCGCAATTACCAGTACCCAATTTTTAAAGTATGGCACTTGATTCATGGTCTTACATCACCATTATTCTTTACCATTACAGGGGTTATTTTCACTTATTTATTAACAGCAGACAAGGATGTTACGTTCTCTAAAAATCCAAGAGTAAAAAAAGGAATAAAACGAATTTTTCAATTGCTATTTTGGGGATATTTCATTCAGTTAAGTCTTTGGGGTATTGTCAAATCAATATACTTTGGTACTGAATTTCACTTGAATTGGTTCTATGCTTTCCATGTGCTTCAATCTATCGCGTTTGGAATCTCTATGCTAATTTTGATATATGGACTGCACAAATGGATAAACTGGGGCAAACCACAATGGTATTATTTAGTTGCAGGAATATTGATGTTTACAGCATATTCATTTATGAAGAACCACATCAATATCGATAAAAAACTCATAGAAGATGGCTTTAGAGTATTACCGGCTTATTGGCCAACTGGAGCTCCCTCATTCATTCAAAATATGTTTTATGGTCAATACTCAGATTTCAGCTTTGTTCGCGTATCAGGATACACCATTTTGGGTGGAATGATTGGTTGTTTAATCCGGGCCTATCAGCATAGAGTAAAAGAACTGTGGTTTGGAACGTCATTCATTATTGCCGGTCTTTTTATTAGTTTATTTATTCGTGATATCCTTTTTCAAATAGACAACTTCACTGAAAGGATGGGATGGACTGAGAACGGTATTATTGAGTTGACCTCAACGTCACTCTCACGTCTTGGACAAGTCATCTCACTTCTTGGTGCGCTCATATTGATCGACAAATTTTTTAATGTAAGAGCAAAGTTATTTTTAAAGATTGGACAAAACACCTTCCCCATCTATGTGGTTCATGTGATCATATTATATGGGGGTATTTTCGGATTTGGATTAAAACCACTCGTTTTTGATCGAGACTTATCGCCTTATTTGGCGGTAGCCATTTCAACAACAGCGATTATTTTTTTCGTGATCATGATAAAATACATCGAACCGTTAGAAGATTTTTATACAAAAATCCTCCGTTTCTTGCACTTAAAATCTCGTTAGAGCTATTTCTATCATGGTTATTATTCTATAAGTATTTGAAATAGAAATAATACCGTTGCTTCTTTTACGTATTTTTGATTTAAAATAAATTTTATGAGCAGTAAATTTTTCGGAAATAAGAATATAAAACAATCCGACAATACCAGAGGAAGTAAATCAAAACCCAACAGTCAAAACCCGAGCAAAACCACTGCCGTAAGAAAAACAGGTCGCGGTAAGTAATTCGGCAATAAATCAGTAAAGCACAACTCAACTAAGTATAGTCGCTCAGACTTAGGCTGTCTTTTTATTCAAGTAAAGCAGTGCCAGACTACAAGTCAGCATCAACCCTGCTGGCAAAAAAGTTATGGCTTCATCACCGATTTTAAAGTGCATGCCAATGGCGCCAAGCATCATTACAGCCATTAAAATGGCTGAAGGAGCTATGGCTTTTTTATAAAATAGCCCTATTAAAAGGCCTATGGCCGCTAACACCTTTAGTCCACCAACCAGATAAACGAGGGTTTCACTGAGTCCATAAGCGGCAAACTCTTCTATCATATTGGTTGCCTTTCCTCCTCTATAAATGGTTTCTCGATTAAAGCGAAAAAACCACACATTTAGAACCACTGATGAAATGATTAACATCAAAGCGTATTTTAGGTTTTTCATTTGAAATTATTTAAACTTTTCATAAAAATAAAAGAATTTATCAATAAATAAATCAAAGCAGGTAAAGACTTTTCTAAACTGTCTTGAATTGATACTCTTGTAGCGAGGGCGCCTGCCATCATGATGGCCAAAAGGCAAGCACTGATTGCAGATGTTCTGGGACTAAATTTAAACAGTAATAGTCCTGCGCCTCCGAGTATTTGTGCCACGGCAATTGCAATTCTTAAATCAGCAAATCCGTAGCGTACAAATTCTTCAATATAAAAAGCCATTGTCAAGGCAAGAATACCATATGCCAAATGGGAGAGACCAGAGAATAACCGAAGCAATATTATAATCATCCCGCGAAAGTAGCGGTATTCATCCAATAATTACCATAACTAATCTCTAAAAAATTAAAATACAGTAAGGGACCTTGTTTATAATGTTCTAAATGATTTTGTAATATTTCTTACTGGTTTAGAATCGCCTGTCAGTTCCCAACGGCCCAAAGAAATAGGCATATTACCTAAGCTGGTCAAAGTGTTAAAGAATTGTTTTAAAGTAAATTCCTCACCACGCTTTTCCTGCATTTTAGCAACTTCAGCCAAAGTTTCCTCTAGTAAGTATTTCCCAGTAATATAACTGGTGCCATAGCCAGGCTGTCTGAGATACAAATGCTGTTCAAAAATGAGCAAATCTTTTTCTGTTTTCATCCAACCACGTGGGGTGTATTCGGAGTGAATGGTCCCAGCTTCTTCCATGGTCATCATATTGGCATGAGCATATAAAGAACCTAGTCCTCTGGCGGCTCTTTGTGCGATTAGGATGTACACGATTTCTCGAACTCTTGGTGTTTTATCGTATAAGCCAGCCTGCATAAACATCTCTTCAACAGCGGTAGCTAGACCTTCATTTCTTGAATCAAAAATATTGTACAATAATGCATCTTGACGGATGGGATTTTGGTGTGGTTCAAAGGTCATTTGAGCCAATTCAAACCAATGGTAAAAATGAGAGTAAAGCGGCTTAGGATCATAGTGCGCTGTGATCCAGAAAAAATTGCGTTTATCAGCGGGGATAAATTGACCCAAATGAGGTGTTAGAGCATCATTGAAATAGTCTTTCACTGTAACAATATCGTTCTCTTTCAAAAAATCGAGCAATTCTTTAGAGGCCTTTTTTGCCATTTCATCATAAGCCTTTGGTGAATCGGCGTCATCTAATTCTGGCAGATTGCGGTTTCGGTGTTCCTCTAATTTTAAAGATGACCAAGCACGAGCTAATTCCCGCTTCAAAAGCATCACTTCATCATCCCAACTCAAGGGTACTAAATGCACGTTTTGTTGATACCAAGAATAATGTTCTTTCCCTACCCCAGATGGGCCAGTCTTATTGGGAATTTCTGAAATGAGCCAATCTACGAGGAGTTGCGTAGATATTTTAGCCTCATTGATCACAGTTGTCAATTTTTTATCTTCAGAAACGCCAGATTCCAAAAGCAAAGCCTCTAAATCTTCTATCTGATTTTTCAAATCTCTAATACCAGTAATCCATAAATCACGAGCATTTCCGGTTAAATTCTGCTGCGCTTGCTGGTTTAAGGTCGGGATAATTTTTAAGCTGGCCTTTAACTTATTTTTCGAATCTTCTTGAAGTGGGAATTCGTATTGCCACAACTCGGTTAAGGCATGATGGGTAGGACCTTCGTGAGCAGGGACATCGCTTTTATAAGTCCATACGGATTTGTAAAAAGAAGGATCTCTTTGCCAAGGTTTTAAAACCTTATAGTTAAATATATAACCATTCATCTCAGCCCATAGAATATGCCAATCAGCCTGTTGGCTGATTGACCACTCGTCTTTTGGCATAGCCTCAAGATTACTTTTTAGCACTAAAAAGGATGACCAGCGTTGGTCAAAGGTCGATTGAGAATAGTCTGGCGCGCCATTTTTAAGCGGTGGTGCTTCAAAAGAACGCCAATCATTAAATAAGTGAACCAATTCAGGCCTACTATTGTCCGTAGAAACCTTCTGTTGTGCTGATGCGATTTGAATGTGAAATGACATAAATAGAAATAAAAATAAACCATGTGTTTTCATGAAATGCAGTATAAGTTTATCACCAAGTGATGATTTGACGGTCTATAAAAGTAACAAATTATAACTATATTAAGCCTCTAGAAAACTCAATTTAGATATGCGTCTTTTAATATACATATTGATGTTTGTGGCACTCCATTTAAATGCTCAAACACTAAATTTTGAAACCCTCGAAAATTTAAGTATTCGTAACGTTGGTCCAGCAAACATGAGTGGTCGAATTACCGCTATCGATGTTGTCGCCAACAACCCAAAACTCATGTACGTTGGGGCGGCCTCAGGAGGTGTTTGGAAATCTGAAAATGGCGGTTCTGCATGGCGTCCAGTATTCGATGATCAGCCAACACAAAATATTGGCGCGCTTGCCATTCAACAGAGTAATCCAGATGTTGTTTGGGTAGGCACTGGCGAAGGCAATCCGAGGAATTCCATGAACTTAGGCATGGGAATATTTAAGAGTGTAGATGCTGGCAAAACCTGGCGTCACATGGGCTTGGAAGCTACCAAAACCATTCATCGAATTGTGATTGACCCTCGAGATGAGAATGTAATTTATGTAGGTGCCTTAGGCGACCCGTTCACTGAAAACGAACATCGCGGACTTTATAAATCAATGGATGGTGGAGAAAATTGGACAAAAATTTTATACTCAAACACAACATCAGGGATTGCAGATTTAATAATGGATCCTACAAACCCCGATAAATTATTTGCGGCACTGTACCAACACAAAAGAACACCTTACTCCTTTGTTTCTGGAGGCTCAGGATCGGGCTTATTTGTCAGTAATAATCGTGGCGAAACATGGCAAAAGATAGGAGTTGAGGAGGGGTTTCCTCAAGGTGATCTAGGCCGTATTGGTGTAGCCATTGCACCCAGTAATTCGAATCGGATTTATGCCAAAGTAGAGGCTCAGAAAAATGTGCTCTACCGCAGCGATGATGGTGGTGCATCATGGGTAGTGATTAATGACAATCCAAAATTTACCAATAATCGGCCTTTTTATTTTCAAGAATTGGCTGTTGATTCTAAAGATCAAGACCGTTTATACAACATATACCAACCTTTATCTGTGAGTTATGATGGCGGTAAGTCTTTTGATCCGAAACCTATGATTCCTGCCGACGAAACCAAAGGAATTCATGCTGATTTTCATGCGATGTGGATCAACCCTAATGACCCTCTTCATTTTATCATTGGTGGAGATGGGGGAATTGGCATCACCTATGATCATGGAAAGAGTTGGTACTTCCCAGAGACAATTCCTGTGGCACAATTTTACCATATCAATGTTGATTATGATACCCCATTTAACGTCTATGGTGGTATGCAAGATAATGGCAACTGGTCTGGTCCAGCCTACACCTGGAAAAGGGGTGGGATAAGAACCCTATATTGGCAATATCTCGTTGGAGGCGATGGTTTTTATATTGCCCCCGACCGTGATAATTCGCGTTTTGGTTATGGCACATCGCAAAATGGGGATTTGTACCGTTATGATAAAACTACAGGTTATTATCAAAGTATTGCACCTCAGCCACAAACCACTAAAACCCCCTTACGTTTTAATTGGAACGCAGGCTTTGCAAAGGACCCTCATGATGAAAACACCGCTTACTACGGTTCACAGTTTGTTCATAAGACCACAGACAAAGGCGCAACATGGAGCATCACCTCACCCGATCTTTCCACCAATAATCCTGAGTATCAAAAAGGCGATTATGGCGGACTGACATTGGACGTTTCGGGTGCTGAAAATTATAATAGCATTCTGGCAATAGCGCCAAGTCATCTGAACAAAAATATACTATGGATAGGTACCGATGATGGGCAGCTCCATTTTACAAATGATGGGGGTAATTCATGGAAAAATCTAACAACAAATATCATAGGTCTTCCTCATGAGGCTTGGATCGCACGAATTCATGCTTCGCGATATGACGAAGGAACCGCCTGGATTGTTGCTAACAATTATCGCAAAGGTGATTATGAACCTTATCTGTTTAAAACTACTGATTTCGGTGAGCATTGGACAAGGATTGTCAACGGTGACGATGTCAAGGGTTATGCCTTGTCATTCATTCAAGATCCAGTTGAAAAAAATCTACTCTTTTTGGGAACCGAAAATGGCCTTTGGATAAGTATTAACGAAGGTCATGATTGGGCTCAATTTAACAATGGCTTTCCTAGCGTATCTACCATGGATTTAGTCATTCAAGAAAAAGAATCGGCATTGGTTGTAGGAACCTTTGGCCGTTCGATATGGGTTTTGGATGATCTATTAAGTTTGCGTGCCATCATCGCCAGCACAGCTTCAAAAAAACTGAGGGCTTTGCCGCTCAATGAAGTAGTGCAAGTTAAAGGCTTATTTATTGCACCTCCAGGGAATATTTGGACGGGATTCAACACCACCTTCGAAGGTCAGAATAGAGTATTTCAGAAGGTTCAAATACCAATATGGCTAAATGTAATGCCCGCTGAAACAGACACTTTAACAGCAACTGTTTATGATGACAAAGGAAAGGCGATCAACACCTTGGTGGGTCGTCATTTGAAACGTGGATTAAATTATGTGACTTGGAAATTGGACGAAGCACAGGTGAATCTTACCGGCGCATGGATCAATGAAGAATCAAGAGGGATCCCGGTTTTACCTGGTGATTATAATATTACGTTCAATTATCAAGACGATACATGCATATCAGAGGTAAAAGTAATCCCTGATCCAAGATTTGATCTTGAAGAAGCTGTCGATGAAAATTTATATAACTTTCAAAAAGAGGTCAACGCTCAAGTTCAGAGATTAAACACTCTTTTTGACACCTTGGATTCTTGGGAAAAGCATCTCGCCGCCACTTTAGGTCAATTTTCGAAAGTGGCTTCTAAACATAAAAAAACACGTTTGAGTTTAAAGAAAATACAAAAGGAGCTTACAGCTATTAAACTTATTGGTCGAGATAAACCAATTGATCGTCAAGTGGGCGCATGGCAAAGCACAAAAATAACGGCTTATTCTACAACTGAACAAGCTTTAAAAGCGGCAGCGTCTCGAGTAACCATTCCATCAGGGCAGGATTGGCAACGCTTGCGTGTTGCTCAAGACCTAACAGTGGAATATGAACGAGTAATCAAAGCCTTTGAGAAGAAAACTTGGTCAGGCTATTTAAAAACCTATGGAAAATAAGAGGGTTGGTTTATTTCTGTAAATAAGCTTCCGCTTCTATTTCAACCAAATAGCCATCACCAACAAGATTTGCTTGAACAAGCGTATTGGCTGGGTCGATATTCTTGAAGCGATAGCCATGTGCCCGTGCGACTGGCTCCCAATCGTTAAGATCGTTCACAAAAATACGTGTTCTCACCACATCTTTCAATTCACCGCCCAGCGATTCGATCGCTGCCTCAATTTTATCAATGATAAAATGAGTTTGTGCAGCTGCATCCCTCCCGCCAACAATGATCTTACCATGGGTTGCTGTTGTTCCAGAAACGAAAATGCGATTACCTTGTCTAACCGCTCGACAATATCCTGCGAATTCTTCCCAGACAGTTCCACTATAAACCTGCTTGCGTTGAGACGAGATGACTTTAGGGTCATACACAGCTGGAATGGTTTCCAAATGGTGACTTAGGTCGCCAGAGGCGGTCAAAAATGGAGGCTTACGGTATTCGTCACCACAATTCCCTGGAACAGGCGAAAGTAGTGAAATGGCATCTTCTATCAGGTTGACATCATTATCGTCAAGGTTGATGTTCAGCAGGGCTTGATGCTCCTCGATATGGGCATTTTCGCCAAGTCGGGCACCTATAATTATGGCCGCTACATCATTATTTTCAAGCACAAATCGGCTGGCAATATTAGCTATAGATGTGTTGTGCTTATTAGCGGTTTTCTCCAAAGTCGATAGTAGTTGTTGAAAAACAGTCCAGCCTCCAGCGGCATCAATAAAACGCTTGTATTTCATTTGAGACCAAGTTTGGAGCTCGTCAATATTAGGTTCGTTTTTTCCGAGCCAACGGCTGGATAAAAAACCTCCTGCAAGCGTTCCATAAGCCAATATTTTAACAACGTATTGCTCGCAAACTTCTTTCATAGGTCCAAGGGCTCTCCGGTCTAATACAGAGTGTGATATTTGATTACTCACAATGGGAATGCCATGTGCTAGGGCGATGCGTAGATGATGGGCATCGAAATTGGTAACACCTATATTGTGAATGAGTCCTTCTTCTTTAAGTTCTTTTAAAAAGGTCAATCCGTTTAACCAACTGGGATCGGGATAGTGCCAGGCATGGAATTGCATCAAATCGATACTGGTTTGTTGCATTCTATTCAGTGCTAGTTCAACAGCTTTTCTTACTTCAGATTTGTCAATGACACCTGGTTTAGGAACCCACTTGGTGAACAGTCGGATGGTGTCATTATCTGGGTGATTGTTCTTACATGTACCAGCAATGATCTCACTAGAGCCATAATGATCGGCCATATCGAAGGCCGAGAAACCGGCCGCCACATAATCGTTGAGATATTTGGCAGTCTTGATAGGTTCGAGTTGAGATTGGTCCTTTTCCATGTCGGCAATTTGCCATAATCCGATAATCAATTTAGGTATAGAAAGCGAGGGAGATAAAGAAATGTGTTTATTCATAATTTATTCTGTTGGTAAATTTTTAAAACGTAGGTTTAAATGGCCATCTACTTTCTTTAATTGACGCCATTTGTAATTAAATACTAAGCTGGCCAGAGCCATGACAATTAGCCAAACATAGGTGGAGTGAAAATACCAGGCCTCAACTTCACTGGTAATATCTTTGTACAAATGAATAATCAAAAATCCAGACAAGAAAAGTACGCCACCCCACCCCACGACCATCTGTAAATTTCGATTTTTGAAAACGCGAATCTCTTGTGAAAGTTTAGGATTGATTTGTTTTATAAACAATAATGTTACACTCATCAATAAAAAATTGACCAACATTGAGGTCACCATGATGTCTATTCCCAAAAAGAAATCTCCAGCAAAATGAGAACCAAGAACTCCGATACTAGACATTATACCTGCGACGATTAATGCGAAATAAGGCGATTTATTTTGAGGATGAATTTTTGTGATATTTTTTGGAAAAATACCATCTTTTGCCCAGGCAAACATTAGACGAGATACAGACAAAAGCATGGCAGGAAGATCGTTGATAAGCGCAACAGCCGCTCCAAAAATAATAAGAATATCAAGCCCTCTTGGCAGGATCAAACTGAGTAAGCCCGGCGCTGTGATATCTCTAATAAGTGCTTGTTCGGCGACATAACTCCATGGAACGATACTGTAGACTGAAGCCGTAAATAGGAAATAAAACAAGCCTACACCAAGAATTGCTATCAGAATAGCCAGTGGTAAATTACGTGTTGGATTTTTAGCCTCACTTCCTGTTTGCGCTATGGCATCAAATCCAATAAAACTGGAAAATAAAACTGCCGCTGCTGATAAAAACACGCGCCAATCGAAAGAGGGATTTGAAGGAATCCTATGCACCACGCCCTCTTTGATTTTTAAAGCGTTAAGAAAATCTGTTTGATCAAAAAATAATCCCGCCAAAATAACGATACTGCCAAGACAAAATATGACGACAACCATTGGAATCAATAAACGAGTATAGGACTTTATGCCTTTGATATTTAAATATACAAAACTCCAGATTAACAGCAGACCCAATCCAACCCTAACCGCTGGGATATCCAAAAAGCCAGACCACCAAAATAACCCTGCGCTGTGGGCGATATCCCTTAAAAAGGGAATTGAAATATAGGCAATGACGCCAATAACAATCGACAGTCCAAACCATTGTGAGAAGCTCGCTACAAATCCCAAGTAGGGATTTAAGCCCCGACTGGCATACAAATAACTGCCTCCTGCTCTTGGCATAGCGGATGAAAGAATGGCATAAGCAAGACCTGCAAATAGAGCTGGTACTGCGGCAAAAGAAAATGCCCACAAAACATTTGAACCTATGTTAGGCACACTTCGATGAATCATAAAAGGTACAACGTTGATAGAGGCTCCCACCATTGAGGAAACCCCTGTAGCAATAACAGCTACCAAGCTCATTTGCCGACTTAATTTTAGGGTATCATTCATAAGTTGTTAAAACTAATGATCTGAAGGCGATAAAAAAAACAAATCACCTGTCAAGCCAATCATTCTAAGTATTCAATTTCTAACAAAACCTCATTTTTGCGATTAAAAATTCGATAGGGAGAATGATACACCAATAATAGTGGTGAGCCAATAGTTTTAAGATTGTTTTGTTTGGCTAAGGCTATAAGTTGATCGGTGTGTTTATTTCTATTGTTTTGAGTGGCGTATCCGCCAAATTCTAAGGCAATGAAATACCCAGGTGTGGATTGAAAAACACGAACATCTGATGATTCAGATTTTGGTGTATTGGCTTCGTTGAATGAATTTGGAAGAACGAACTCCATAACGTCCTGACCTTCATAATTTCCCATATAAACGGGCGTGGTCATAGCGATTTTTTTACTGTTCTGGTTATTTCCAGAGATGTATCTAAAAAGTGATCCAAAATTATTTTCGGATTGAATTTTCATCACGGGAGGATAATAACGAATCTCCAATTTTGATAAAACCCTTACCACCTTATATGCTTGTGTTTCATACTTCTGTCCCATAGCTTTAGACATAAAAATAAATGAGGTGATAAAAAATATAATCTTGCAGTTCATAAATGTAAAAATACAATTATCAGAGACAATTTCGTCAAGACTCATAATCCTTTTATACCTGATTATCACTAAATTGCAATTTAAAATAATATATTTGAAACAATACGCCTCTTATTTACAAGTTGTCTTGATTTCATTATCATGTTATGATTCCCTTAAAACTAGGGTTAATATATTAATTGAATCATATGGGAAAGACGTTGAATTTTTTTGACCAGTTATTTGAAAGGGTTTTTTCTACGGCCAATCAAAAGAAGATTGAACGTGCCACCCTTTGGCTTTCACTCTCCGGATTTATAATTCATTTATTACTGATTTATTCCAAGAATCTAAATCTTTATCACAGCTTATTTGACGCCCAGCTTTTAGACGATCCTATCTCTGCAATTTACACCCCGTTTTCCATAATTTTAGTTTACGAAATATACCTCCTGATAGTTTATTTGCCGCGTTCATTTACAACAGCAGTGTCTAAGCAATTTGAAATCATTTCGCTTATTCTAATTCGGCGAATTTTTGGTGACATCCCAAAAATGGATCTTGATGTAAATTGGTTTGAGCATGCCACAAATAGGCAGCTCATCTATGATTTGTTAGGCGTCTTACTGATTTATTTTTTAATTTATCTATTTAACCGACATCAAAAGAAATCCCCTAAAAATGCACTAAGTGATCGTCTCAAGCGCTTTGTAAGCTCAAAAAAAGCGGTAAGCTTAGTGTTGCTACCTGTTTTGATCATTACCTCTCTATACACCGCCATCAATTGGTCGGTTAGTTTGTTTGAAGCTTCACAAAATACGGCTATCATATTGCCCGATGTGAACGCTGTTTTTTATAATGAGTTTTTCACCATTTTAATTTTAGCAGATGTTTTCATTTTATTACTGTCATTTCAATACACAGAGCGTTACAGCCAATTGGTTAGGAACACAGGATTTGTGATTTGCACCATCCTGATTAGACTGTCATTTGCAACCACAGGACTGGTCAATATTCTGCTAATCGTATCGAGTGTGGTTTTTGGGCTTATTATTCTTATGATCTATAATGCAATTGAGAAAACATCCAAAAAGGCACGAAAATGAACATTAGAAATTTATAGGGCCTGATTGACTTGCCTGAATATTGATTTTGCTTACTTTTATAAAAATAATCAAACTCAAAAAAATGAAAAATCTAACACTACTTATTTTGTTCATTGGCGCGATGGCTTTCGGTCAAACAAAATTATATGTTCATCCAGATGCAGATAATTATGCTGCCAAAACAAAGACCATCGCAATTTTGCCTTTAGACGTTCAAGTGAAGTTACGTCCTAAACAACTTAAAGACTTCACCACCGAGCAAATTGAAAACATGGAAAAAGCTGAGGCTCTTGACATTCAAAAAGGAATGCATTCTTGGTTTTTGACTAGAAAAAAAAGAGGCACATTTACCAAAGACGTTCAAACACCGGCACGAACAAATGCCATACTTACAAAAGCGGGCATCGATATTCATAATGTGACCGAATACCTACCAAGTGAACTAGGTGCGATTTTGGGGGTTGAATGTGTTGTTATGGGCTCTTTTGAAACCTCTAAACCCATGTCGGATGCCGCTGGAATAGCAATAGGGGTTCTTTTTGGAGCTTTTACCGCGACAAACAATGCCGTTTGTAATCTTGATTTTTATAATGTGGAAGATGATGAGTTGGTTGTGAATTATCTTAAGAAGATCAGTGGTTCTTTGGGCACCGACGCTCAAGACTTAATCAATATTTTAATGAGAAAAGTAACTAGACGTATCCCTTACACCAATTAAATATTCTTATCTATATTTGAACGAAAAGCTTAACTAATTGCATATCAATGCCTATGGTTTTTAAGTATTTATCCAAGCGCTATATGGTAGCGTTACTGTTTATGGTTATGACTCAAGCTCATGGACAGGGCGTCGCGCAAAGCACATTTAAAACAGGTGCTTTCATCATTTCTCAAGATACTGTAAACGACGCATTTGATCGATTCGATTCAATTATTGCTTTTGGTAAAAGTTACTTGGGGCAATCCTATGGAACACAATTGCCTGATGGTAATAAGTTGGATTGTTCTGGCTTTTTAAAGCATATATATGCCCATCAAGGGTTTAACCTCCCTCGGTCGACGTCATCAATGGCAAGCGCCGTTGAAAAAATTGATTTTAAAGATATTCAAAAAGGCGATCTCATGTTTTTTCAGGGAAGTAACCGTCAAAACGATGTCATTGGACACGTTTCTATGGTCACTGCCGTTTTTCCAGAATCCTTAGAAGTGATGCATAGCACCAACAGAGGGGTAGTAAATGAAACATACAATACCAATTCGTATTATACTTCTCGATTTTTGTTTGCTGGTAGGGTGCTAGACGAACCTACTGAGCCAATGCTTCAGGCCAATGACTCTATTGTGAAAGAGTTGAAAACTATTAAAATTATAGGCGTTGGAGATATGATGTTGGGAACTAACTTTCCGAATAGCAGTTATTTGCCATCAAACGATGGGAAGGATATTTTAGGGCCAGTAAAGGAGATTATCAGCAAAGGGGATGTGTCTTTTGGGAACCTTGAAGGGGTTTTATTGACGGGCGAAGGCACTGTAAAAAGGTGCTCCAACCCTGATGTTTGCTATGCGTTCAAAATGCCAGATCATTATGTTCACTATTTCAAAGAAGCAGGATTTAATGTCCTGAGTATGGCTAATAATCATGTGAGAGACTTTGGTAAAATCGGCACAGACAATACCATCAGGTTACTAACCAAGGCGGAAATCGCCTATGCTGGTTTAGAATCTTGCCCATATACAACTTTTGAAAAAGATGGAATAACCTTTGGTTTTGTTGCGTTTTCACCAAATACTGGGACTATAAAAATCAATGATTATGCTAGGGCTAAGGAAATTTTGGCTAAATTGGACAGTATAGTTGATATCATTATTGTCTCATTTCATGGCGGCGCGGAGGGCTCCACAAAAACACATATCACCCGTGAGACAGAGATGTTTTTGGGCGAAAACAGAGGTAATCCCTACGAATTTGCACGAATGGTCATCGACGCTGGGGCAGATGTTGTTCTAGGACACGGACCTCATGTGACTAGAGCGATGGATATTTACAAAGACCGTTTTATTGCTTACAGTCTTGGTAATTTTGCTACCTATGGAAGATTCAATTTGTCAGGATCAAATGGAGTAAGTCCAATTATTGAATTGGATATCGACACGACGGGTAAATTTATTAAAGGTCAAATTCATTCAACCAAACAAGTAGGCCGAGGTGGTCCAGTACTAGATCCTCTCAATAAGGTATTGAAAGAGATCATAAGTCTTACAAAAACGGATATTCCAGAATCCACTCTTGTCATTCATAGCGATGGAAGCATCCTTAATTCAATGGAGTAGTAATCTTTTATACCAATTCATATTTTTGTGAGACCTAAACCATTGATATTCATTATGTTTTAGCCCTTTTTACTTCAGAAAGTAGGCGCCACATAACATCAATACAAGTGATAGGAGCGATGACCACGCTAGTTTTTCTTTGAGCATCAATGAACCTAGTAAAATGGTGGTAACCGGTGTAAAAAGTCCAATAATAT
>Ga0115570_10001677_pt1 | contig 17627 bp, 18 predicted proteins | sample COGITO_mtgs_1205_3_FD_87294 | JGI IMG/M metagenome (GOLD analysis project Ga0115570, IMG submission 87294) | Pelagic marine microbial communities from North Sea - COGITO_mtgs_120524 | ecosystem: Environmental > Aquatic > Marine > Epipelagic | place: Germany:Helgoland, sampling site Kabeltonne... | reverse complement strand
TGTTCTTCAACAATGAATGAAAAATCTCGACTTGAAATTGAAATCAAAACTTGGTCTGACTTGAAGATGTAGCTCGGAATTTTGCTGTCTTCGCTCGTGTTATCATTAATGGAACTTCCAGGTTCGGTTGGTTCTTTGAAGCTTTTTACATAAAGCGGAATGTGCTTATTCTCTAGAGGTTTTATGGTTTTAGGATGAATAACGGAAGCGCCATAATAGCTCAACTCAATTGCTTCGCGATAAGAGATGTTCTCAAGTAAACTAGTATTGGAAAAATGTTTTGGATCTGCATTCAACATTCCTGGCACATCTTTCCAAATGGTAACTGATTCTGAAGTGAGGCAGTAGGCGAAAATTGCAGCTGAAAAATCTGATCCTTCACGTCCTAATGTGGTCATTCGATTGTGTTCACCGCCACCAATAAACCCTTGAGTGATGACAAAATTTGCTTTTTCAGAAGACCAGAATTCCTTTATTCTACTTTCTGTTTCTTCCCAATTAACTTTTGCATCGCGATAGGTATTGTCTGTATGAACCAATTTTCTAGCATCGGCCCATTTGATATCCAGTCCTTCGCGCTCTAAATATGCGGCAATGATTTTCGTAGAGAGGATTTCTCCTAACGATACGATTTGATCATAAACAAAATCGAAGTCAGTGTTTTCGTCTTGCTCCAAGAAAGTGAACGCATAATGTTGGATTTTATCGATTGATTCAGTGGCTGAGCTTTGTTCTTTGCCCACTAATAATTCAAGTTGTGCGCGATGAAAATCAAATACTTTAAGAAGCAGCTCTTTCCAAGCTTGATTTGCACTAAATGCTTCTACCACGCGTTCAAGCCAGTTGGTCGTCTTATCCATGGCGGAAATCACAATGAGAAGTCGATTGCCGGTTTCAGTCTCAATAATTTGCTTGAGGTTTCTGACTGCTTGAGCATCTTTGACAGAGGCGCCACCGAATTTGAACACTTTCATAGACTTCAAGATTAGTCAAAATATAGCCTTCCGTTAAGCCACTCAGATGATAAGTCAGCCCCATACGTCTCGTAGAATTTAATGGCGGGCTCATTCCAATCTAGCACTTGCCATCCCATTCTTTTTACACCTTCTTCTTTGGCAATATTCACAATGAACTGAAACAGTGGCTTTCCAATTCCTTTACCGCGCATTTCTTCTTTCACCACAAAATCTTCTAAATAGAGATAGCGCCCTTTCCATGTAGAGTAGGCGAAATAGTAAAGGGCAATCCCAAGGACCGAGCCTTCGTATTCAGCAACGGCTAATTGATAAAGCGGATGTTCGCCAAAGCCATCTCTGATAAGAATTTCTTCGGTAACGATGACTTCATTTTCAGCTTTCTCGTAGATGGCTAATTCTTTGATTAAACTTAACAAGGATGGCACATCCTGTTGAGTTCCTTTTCGAATAATGAGGTTATTCACGTTCATAATGACGCAAAAATGATCAATTGATGGAGATTTCCAATTGATCGGTAAATGGTTTGCCTTCAGGACGCCAGCTTCTGACTTGTGCATTGAGGTACGCATCAAAGCCTATCGCGTATTTTATCGATTCGAAACCACGTCTTTCTGAAGATAATCCTTCGTATCGAGCATTTTTAAGTTGGGTTGAATAAGATGCGATGATGGTTTTATTCGGACTTGACAATGCGTAAAATAATACGTGTCTAAATCCATCAGAATCCAATCTTTCAATATAGTTTGGATGAAGAGTATCCAATGGTGGATAATTTAAAAAAACGGTATCCATATCTACCAATCCTAAATTAATCGAGAGGCTCAGGTCCATTTCTTGAGTAGTATATATCTCGAGTTCTGAAAGGTTTCTGTTTGAAGGAAAACAAGAAAAAGAGGTGTTGTTTCCTGCCCTCATCCGTAGGCCTTCGCTTTCGGAATTGCCGCAGGTATCAGAGCCAACTATTTTATTGTTCTGTTTGTAAGTAAAAGAGAAGAATCCATTTTCATCGGTAGTGTCTTTATCAAGTATTATCTGATCAAGAAACGCTGCATTCATAACAGGGTTTCTCAGATAATCTAGCGTCAATATAACTCTTTGGTTCGCTATTGCTGAGTCTCCATCAAACATCAGGTTTCCTGAAACAACGATGTCATTTGCAAATTCAAATTCATTGAATTCGTCTTCGCAAGACGAAAAGTAAAAACTCAGCACAAATGCGATGACCCCGAATAATGAATAACGAAAAACTTTGCTCACGCTTTAAAGACCTAGAAATAGGTAAGTTGGTTGGTGAACAAATGTGATAATTAATCTTTAGCCATGACTATTTTCCACATACCTCTTACTTCGTTTTCAGAGTAACCAGTTGCTTTATCTTCTGGATAAAGGTTATTAATGCTGGCGAGCACTTCAGGTTTTATCGATTGTTCAGAGCCATGACATTGAGTGCAAAGCTTATGTGGTGATGGGAGAATAGTAAACAAATGTTTCTCCTAGATCATTCAAAATGACTTCAAAATCTTCCCCGTTTTCCAGCTGAGCTTTGAATATGTTGATATAACCGATTTCTTCTTTGTTGGCTATGTTTTTTGGGTTTCGGGCTTTGTCACTAACTCGTTGAATGCTTTCAACTCCCATTTCGTTTCGCATACTATCAGTTATGCTTATCGCATGAATATTGCAAAATTCTATTGCTCCTTTCGTTCCTTTAGACTTTATTGCAGCCATTAGATTTTGACCAAGGTTCGCCTTGGTTGCACTCGCAACAAACTTTCCTCTCTGCTTTGGTTGAAGCTTCTCGCCTTTCCCATTTGCTGGCTGATTTCCAGGATGTGTGAAGTCAACTTGGTAGATGTATTCAGCGATTCTTAGAACGTCTGATTTGTCATATGCCATTGGAGGCATAAGTCCGAATTTTTCAATGGCATCATACATTAATACGCTGTCTTCACTCGGGTTCAGGGTGAATTCAGCTAATGCGCTAACAAAGGCATCCATTTCTGAATATTCCATTTTGTAGCGTCTTTGAATAGCAAAAATAGGAGGAGCAATTCTTGAATCTTGCCTTGCTTCTCCATTGTGACATGAGTAGCAATAAGCATTGAATAGATTTTCTCCTGGGTGAGGAACAACCGCAATCATTTGATCTGCACTTTCCGTTGTAATCTCGTTCTCTTTAACACTCGAAGTGCAAGATGCCGTTAAGCCAAGTGTGAAGAGTAAAACATAAGTGATGGTGTGATTCATTGTTTCCAAATTGAGCTCAAAAATAGAGATGTTAATCCATAGCCTGAGTGACAATGTATACAGATGAGATTCACACTTAAACCAAACGAAAATCATGTTATTGTCAATTCAGAAATCTAACTTTCGCGCTTCAAACAAAAACAAAAATTGTAATGAAAATTGTCACGGCAGAGGAAGCAATGTCCCATTTAAAGAGTAATGACCTCGTTTACATCCATAGTGTGGCTTGTTTTCTTCCATGTTTACAGTGATGGATTTAACCTGCGACTCACAATGCTCCGGCCAATCATGCACATTACTTGTACCGTATATTGAGATGTTAGAAGTAGAGGTTATTACCATTTTTGTTTGGCCGAAAGCTGAGCTTGATATTAAGGTGGCTATTAGTATAGTGTTGATTGCTTTCATTTGTTTTTGTTTGATGGTACAAATGTGGAGGCGTTTGTACTCCCATTTTATGCCCGGTATCACAGCGAAATGTGACTTTTGTCACCTAGATATATTGATTACGGTACCTATTTAATGATGATAGAAAGCCTTACCTTACTTAACATTGCAATAGATAATTGAATACTGTGGAAAACACCCTTAAATACGCCCAAAAGCAAGATGCAGCTGATATTCTTGCATCTTTTAGAGACCTGTTTTATCACCCTGAGATCAATGGAAAACAGGCCTTATACTTTACCGGAAATAGCCTTGGACTTCAGCCAAAATCTGCAGAGGCTTATCTGAAACAAGAATTAGAAGACTGGAGGAAATATGGAGTGGAAGGTCATTTTGAAGCACGGAGACCATGGTATTCTTACCACGAGTTTTTCTCAAAAGCAATGGCCGAAATTGCTGGTGCTAAGGAGTCTGAAGTTGTTGCAATGGGTTCACTTACTGCAAATATCCATAGCTTAATGGCGAGCTTCTATCAGCCTACTAAAACACGATACAAGATATTGTGTGAGAAAAAAGCATTTCCATCAGATACTTATGCCATGCAATCTCAAGCAAAATTGCACGGGTTTGATATCGCTGATGCCATTATAGAGATTGCCCCAGCAAAGGGTTCTGATATCATCACGGAAGATGCAATCATTGAAAAAATTTACGAGCTTGGCGATTCACTAGCTACAGTAATGATTGGCGGTGTCAACTATTATAGTGGGCAGGTGTTTGATATGGCAGTGATTACTGATGTAGCTCATAAGGTTGGGGCGTATTGCGGTTTCGACTTGGCTCATGGAATGGGAAACATTGAAGTGAAGTTGCATGAGTGGCAAGTTGATTTTGCCGCGTGGTGCACGTATAAATACTTAAATGGAGGGCCAGGTTCAGTAGGTGGATTGTTTGTTCATAAGAATCATCATAAACGCAAATTTCCAATTCTAGCAGGCTGGTGGGGGCACGACAAAGAAACACGGTTTAAAATGGAACCTGAATTTGTGCCAATGCAAAGTGCTGAGGCATGGCAAATGAGCAATGCACCAGTATTTAATATGGCCATTTATTTGGCTTCGCTTGAAATGTTTCAAGAAGCAACAATGCCACGTTTGTTGGCAAAAAGCCGTCCACTGACTGATTATTTGGAGTATGTGATTCAAGAAGTTGTAAAGGAGACGGGCGCTGACTTGGAAATTATCACACCAAAAGAGCATCACAGAAGAGGGTGTCAATTGAGTGTGGTTGCTCATGGCTATGGCAGGAAGTTATTTGATCAAATCACAGCGGATGGCGTGATTGCTGATTGGAGAGAACCCAATGTGATTAGAATGGCTCCTGTGCCGCTTTATAACTCTTATGAAGACGTATATCGATTTGGTGAAATATTGAAAAAAGCTTTGACTGCTTAACAGCTTAAAAAAGGAATAGAATGAAAGAGGTAACTATTGTTGGAGCAGGATTGGTTGGGTCGCTATGGGCGGTTTATTTGTCTAAGGCAGGATATAAAGTTCAAATATTTGAACGTAGATCAGATATTCGGAAAGCTGAAATATCTGCCGGAAAGTCTATTAACTTGGCTCTTTCTGATAGAGGATGGAAGGCTTTAAAAGGAGCAGGTGTAGATCATTTGATCCGCGAAATTGCCATTCCAATGCCAGGTAGAATTATGCATGATTTAGCAGGTAATTTAACGTATCAGCCTTATGGAAAGGAAGGGCAGGCAATCAATTCTGTTTCGAGAGGTGGAGTAAATGCTCGCATGATGGACATTGCAGAGCAAGTGGGAAATGCGAAAATCACCTACAATACAAAGTGCTTAGGCGCAGATATGAAAGCGGGGATTTGCTACTTTGAAAATAGTGAAAGTGGAGAAAAATTTGAAGTTAAAAGTGATTTGATCTTTGCGTGTGACGGGGCTTTTTCAGCTATTAGGTATAACTCTATGCAGAAGCTTGATCGGTTCAATTATAGCCAGACGTATATTGAAGACGGCTACCGCGAAATTCTTTTGCCAGCCAATGAAGATGGCAGCTATAAACTTGAAAAGAGTGCTTTGCATATATGGCCGCGTGGTCGATTCATGATGATTGCCCTTCCTAATGAGGATGGTTCATTTACGTGTACTTTATTTATGCCATTTGAAGGAGAAAATAGCTTTGAAAAACTTACATCTAAAGAGGCGGTGAATGATTTTTTCAAAACAACCTTCCCTGATTTCTATGAAATGATGCCAAACATTGCTGATGCATGGGAAGATCATCCTTTGGCCTCATTAGCAATAACGCGATGTTATCCTTGGCATCATGGAAAAACGGCTTTGATGGGTGATGCAGCTCACGCTACTGTTCCTTTTTATGGACAAGGTATGAATGCGGGTTTTGAGGATACTACCGTAATGAATGATCTAATGATTAAGCATAATCACGATTGGGATAAAATCTTTGCAGAGTACAGTGTTGTGCGAAAGCCTGATGGAGATGGTTTACAAGATTTATCTCTGCACAACTACCATGTGATGCGCGATTATGTAGCTGATCCAAAGTTTTTGCTGCAAAAGAAGATTGAAGCTCAATTCGCAGAAAAGTATCCTGACAAATGGATGCCATTGTATAGTATGACCACTTTCTCAGATATCCGCTATTCAGTAGCTTGGAAAGAAGGGCAGCGTCAACAAAGTATTATGGATGAGGTAATGGCTATGCCAAATATCGAAGCCAAATGGGATTCGAAAGAGGTGGAGGAGATGATGTTGGCTCTGTTGGCGCGTTAGTGCTTCTCTTTTTTGAAGGAAATCCCTTCATCCCAAAGGTCGCTCTGAATTTTCGCAAAGGCTTCTGGACCAATGCCCTTCAATGCTTTTATTTCAGATTTAGTAAAGCGCGAAAGATCGTTTAAGATAAAAACGCCCTTGGTTAGCAATGTCTCCTGCGCTGGCTTAGCGAGATATTGCGGGAATTCGTTCGCTTTTTCTTTCACAATATTAGTTTTCAGGATATCCATTATCAACCCAACATTGTATTGCATTGATCTCAGACTGCGATAACTTTCCACCTCTCGGCATACTCTTATTTGTGAGTACTTCTCTTTCGAACTGCCCGTTGTTTATGATGCCTTGAATGCCACTATAAGTAGAATAGGATGGATGACAGCTGCCCGTAGCACATTCGGCCGTTAGGATTGCTCCAATTTCATTATCGTATGTTGGCTCGCTTCCATCGCATACAGGATCTTGCTTTCCGCAGCTTTGAATTGATATGGCTGCCATAACCAACAATGCGACTAAGACACTCTTGTTTTTCATGGGTGATAATTTTAAGCGATGAAAGTAATCTATACTTCCATTTCAATTCTTTAGCGGACCTTAAAAACGCCTTAAATTGCTTTTAACATTATCAATACAAGCTGCGCTAAAATTTAAGGACTTACTAAGTTGATGCTCACATTGAAGTAAAAGGGATTGCCCAATGTATTTTGCACTGCAAGTGGCTGATCTCCGAAAAATCCACGATAGAAATCAGTGCCGTTTGGAACTTCATCAATGTTGTAGGAGTAGTTTACGCGATAACCTGCCTGAGCTGAAAGCCAAAAGAAACCTATCAGTTGGCGTTCATATATAAACCTGAATCTAAGTTCGCTTCTTCTTATCTCTAGCTCATCCTTTTTCCCGTCAAAAGGATCTAAGAAAGCACTATTTTGGTTTCCAACACGGTAACTGTTGCCCTCCAATTCAAATCCTACAAAGATCATGTTTCTTGGGTTGAGTGTGTATCGTAAATGTCCTCTGGCCGGAAATAAAATTTCAGTACCCAGCAATGCAACATGATTGTTGAGGTAATTTTTACCAATAGAATAGATTAGAAACGCTGTCAGCAAGAGCGATAAAACTCCCGGAAAACGGAGGGCAAACTCATTAATGGTGCCAAATAAGATAAAGGAAGAACCAATCACCCAATTGTAAAACGGGGGTTTATTGTAATAAGGGTAACCATATTGATAGGGAACAATCCAATTATTATTCTGCATCATTTCGAATGTAACTATAGCTCTTCTTCCTTCTGCGGCCCTTAATTCAAGCACATGGTTAAAGCCTAGAATACAAACAACCAAAAGAAATAACGCGATGTACGGGAGATACTTTTTAAGTAGATCTGATAACTTACTTGACGTCATGAAACATATGGCGTAAATGGAAATTAATAGCGGCTAAATATCTGATTATTCTTCTTGTTGAGCTAAGAATAAAATTAGGCCTTGTGTCAATTTTATCGAATTAACCGAGTGGTTGTTTAAATATCTCTATGGGTTAACTAGAGGGCAATGAAGCTTAATGTAGTTTTGGTGTATGAGACTGGTATTGACTATAGCTTTTATTTCGATCTTATTTAGCGGTAATTTATATGCTCAAAAAGGCAGGAAAAAGCCTGTTTCTTTTCAGAAGCATTACAATGAAATCTTACCAAAAGCACCTCAGTATAAAATGAGTGGTTGGTTCTTTGCGCCAGGGGCAACGTATATGATGACGCCATTTATTTACCAAAACCGAACGTTTGATGAAACATCCACACAGAAATTCGATGCAAGAGCTCGAGGCTTGGGCAGGCCAGGCATTTATGCTGAAGTGGGGCGCTATAAAATGCTTCCGTATTGGAAGTTCTTTAAGTTCATGGATTATGGCGTCTCTTACAAAGGTTTAAGGGGGAGCGAAAAGGCAAATGGTCAAATCGTTTCTATTCCTTCTGAAGCTCCTATTTCCGCGTTGGAAGAAACAGAAGGTACATTCGGATTTCATTATGCGGAAGCATTTGTCAATTTCAATCACATCTGGCGAATCAATAAATACAACTTCATTCAGCATTCGTTGGGAGCGAATGCTGGTTATGCATTTATGGCAAATCAGAGCGCTGCTCCAGATCCTTTTGGAAATGAGAACCCCGGAAAAATTGCCGCTCAATTGCACTATAAGCTCGGATTTGGAATTAAAATGCGCGGAGATTGGTTAATTATTCCTGCGCTTGAAACACCAATACTCAATGCATGGCCATTCGAAAACGGCAGATCTTTTTATGGATTTTTCTCAAGTCGATACAGGCCAGTCATTTTCAGCATTCGAATCATGCTGATGAGACCTGCAAATACTTTAGATTGTACTCCGGTTAGAACGCGAGAAGGTTGGAAAATGCCTACCGATATGGATAAGCAAGACCAAATGGATGGCGTGAAATAACCTTCGTAATGTTTTGATCTTTAATTCGTCAAAACTTAAATTATATTATTATGGGTACTCAGAAGCTAGAGATAAAGAATTCTCGAGGAAATTCACTTTACGCAACGCTAGAATTACCGAGTAACCAAAGGCCTCACGCTTATGCCATATTTGCTCATTGCTTTACGTGTTCTAGTACTCTTATTGCAGCGAAAAATATCAGTAGGTCCTTAACGAATCATGGAATTGGAGTTGTTCGATTTGATTTTACTGGATTGGGTCGCAGTGGGGGTGAATTTTCGGACAGTCATTTTTCTGGAAATGTTCAAGACTTGTTGGATGTTCATGCCTATATAAAAGAGAATTACATGGCGCCAAAACTGCTTGTTGGTCATTCCTTAGGAGGAGCTGCTGTAATCGATGCCGCTTCAAGGTTAGAAGATGTAAAAGCAGTTGCCACAATTGGCGCCCCATCGGGTGTAGAGCATACGAAAAAGCATTTTTCTCATCGCATTGATGAAATTCCAGCCAAAGGCGAAATAGAAGTGGACATAGGAGGCCGACCGTTTAAAATCAATAAGGAGTTTGTTGAAGGGTTTGAGTCAACAGATCTTCTTAAGATCGTTCATGATTTAAGGAAACCAATTCTCATAATGCACGCCCCTTTTGATAAGACCGTTGAAATTAAAAGCGCACAAGATTTGTTCTTGAATGCCTTTCACCCTAAGAGCTTTGTGAGTTTAGATGGTGCAGATCATTTGCTTAGCGATAAGCAAGACAGCATCTACGCAGGGGATGTTATTGGAAGTTGGGTGAAACGTTATTTTCCTGTTGATAATGAAACGGCATTAGACACCAAAAACGAGCAGCTGGTAGGTCACTTGAATTTGCTCGAGGATAATTTTACCACCGCTATTCAAACCTCATCTCATTGCATCACGGCTGATGAGCCAACGGATGCGGGAGGTGATGACTTTGGTCCTTCCCCATACGATTTACTTTCTGCTTCATTAGCTGCGTGTACTGCTATGACATTAAAGCTTTATGCTCAACGAAAAGAATGGAATCTAGAAGAAGTTTACGTCTATATTTCGCATAGCAAGCGCCACATCAATGATTTAGGAGAGGAGAATGAGAAAGGACGATACCTTGATCATATCTCAAAGAAAATGGAATTGATAGGCGACTTAACGGAAGAGCAAAAAGAAAAGCTAATGGAGATTGCTTCAAAATGTCCAGTGCATAAAACGTTGAAGAGTGAAGTGCTAATTGAAACGAGCCTCGATTAGCTTTCTTGCCAGCCTTCTCGCTTATGGGTGCCATCGCAGTAAGGCTTGTTGCTAGACATACCGCACCTACACGATGCCGTGATTCGTTCTCTTTTTTCTACAGCTCCATTGGAATGAGTGATTTCAATATCACCATGAACCCGAACGGGACCATTAGGGATTACTTCTATTTTGGTTAATTCGCTAACGTCCAAAGTCGCTGACTTTCCTTCACTGTTTTTGTAGTAGGACAATGCACCTGAAGGACATTGATCAATTTGCTTCATGATCTCTTCAGAGCTAGTTCCTTCAACATTGATCCAAGGCTTGCCTTTCGGGTTGAATACTGAACTCAAACCTCTCCAGCATTTTTCAGAATGAATGCATGTCGTAGGTTTCCATACCACTGTTATTTCACCGTTGGTATATTCTTTTGTGATGTTGGCGCTCATAATTGCTCTAGTCTTTGATTGGGAGTTGGAATGTAGTGGTTTTGATTATACCACCAAATTTTCAATGGGTTGAGAATACGTTTTTTGAAGTACTTGCTTCTCCGTTTGAGTCCAGCATTTTTGTCGGCATCATAAGCAGTTCGGTTGGCGTGAGGAAAGACAGCTTCCGGAATTTCTTCGCCAAGAAACGTGCAGATTGTATCCCAATTTTCAATTTTAGTGATATCGATAATCAGCAAGTCATCAGGTCGATCTTTGAAGTATTCGATCACATTTTCTCTGTGTTTGACGAATACATTCAGCGTGTGTTTCTTATCATTTCTAGGGAGCCCTTTACCACGACCAAACAACCATTCATGCATTGGGCTTGATAAATCGCCAACGTGATAGGAAACGCTGTTGTACCATTTTTCAGGTTCTCGTTCGGTTAATATGAACTTACTTCTTGGATAAAGTGCGTCAAGCTCTTTGTAGATCAAGGGGATGGGATTATCTTCCACAGCGTCCCATGAATCCATTTTTTGTTGAATGCCAGGCCAGTCATTTTTGACAATCAGTTTTAACCATTTCCATGAGTTGTGGCTGACGCGATAACCTAACATGGAAAGGGCACGATTAAGAGTAGTCGTGCCCGTTTTCATAAATCCTATGCAAAAAACTTTATGTGGTTTCGTTGTAGACATTGTCTTAAACGAAAGTAATGGCATTATCCAATTTCCATTGGCACTTCCATCAAAAGAACTTCAGAGTTTGTCGTTGATTCCATTTTTAATGAATTGGTATTCCAAATACCCAAGCCGTCTCTTGTATTCAGTTCCTGTCCATTGATGTTGATAGAGCCGCTCAGTACAAAAGCATAAACCCCATTTCCAGATTTTTTAATGTCGTAAGAGGTCTGGAAACCTTTCTCAAAGTCTCCTAAATGAAACCACGCATCCTGGTGAATCCAAACGCCTTCATCATCGGCCGTTGGAGATAATACTTGTTGCAATTTATTATGGCGATCAGCTTTTGGAAAGGACATTTGATCGTAGCGAGGAGTTACTCCTTTCTTGTTAGGGAAAAGCCAGATCTGTAAGAACTTTACTGCACGATCTTTATTCTTATTGTATTCACTATGATGAACACCTGTTCCAGCACTCATTACTTGTACATCGCCTTGCTTGATGATGCCAAGATTACCCATGCTGTCTTTGTGCTCTAAATCTCCTTCCAACGGAATAGAGATGATTTCCATGTTGTTGTGTGGATGTGTTCCAAATCCCATTCCTGCTTCCACATGATCATCATTCAAGACGCGTAAGACGCCAAAGCTCATTCGTTCTGGGTTGTGATAGTTCGCAAAACTGAATGTGTGGTTTGAATTGAGCCAACCATGGTTGGCGTTTCCGCGCGTATTTGCGCGGTGTAAAATCATATTCTCCATGACTTTCGTTGGTGTATTTGGTAAATGATTGTAACCCACTCTTTCGGCATCAGAGTTAAAGGTTGATTTTTCAAAGTCTGAGGATTCTAGATCGCTAGCGATTAGCTTACCAGCTGCTATTCCACCTACAACTCCCAGAGCCGATTTTTTCAAAAATTCATTGCGTTTGATATTGGTATTATTTGCGCAGTATGTCGTGTGTTTCAGGATTTTTTTCAATGATTGCTTTCGCGAAAGGACATAGTGGAAGGACCTTTTGATTGTTCTTTCTAGCCCATTCTGCCATTTCCATAACGATACGTTTTCCAGCGCCTGTTCCTTTAGCTTTTGGATCAACAGCCGTGTGGTCAACAATAATGTTGTTCGGATCTAAACGTGAATAGGTCATTCGAGCAAGGCAATCATCACCTTTCCACATTTCGATAAGTCCTTTGGCGTTTTCTTCACTGTATCTGAATTCGTATTCCATCACTAAAGCTTTTCTGTGAATTCGTTCAAGGGTTTTCTTGATCTTAAGGCTGTTTCTCTACTTCTGAAGGGCTCTTCTAGTTTCTCGGGATTATCCAGATAGCCAATTACGGTGAAACATGCGGGTTCCCATTCATTGCCGTCTAAATTGAAAGCTTCAAGAGTTTCGTTGAAATGGAATCCGCCCATCATGTGGCCATATATATCTATGGATGCCGCTTCTAAAAGAAGTGTCGTGTTGGCGGCTCCAATATCATGCATGGCATGCCTGTTTGCCGTTCCGTTAGCGAAATTCTTTTTTGCTAATGCTAGGATCAGCACGGCTCCATTTTCAGCCCAAACCTTGTTTCCTCCCATGAGGCAGTTGGCCATTTTGTCAAACCCGGCAGTGCCTTTGTGTGCATATAGATATTTCCATGGTTGTTCGTTCATACTACTTGCTGCCCATGAAGTAGCTTCGAAAAGATGCTCTACAGTTTCTTCAGAGATGGCCTTGTCAGCAAATGACCGTGCACTCCATCGCTTTGAAATCAGTTCTGATATGGGGTATTTCGTTTCTGGTGTCTTGGGATTTTTCATGGTGGATTTTAAATCAGGGTCAAATATATACAAATACAATAAATGTATGTACATATATAATTATAATTCTCTCTTATTTGAAGAATAGAACTACTTAAGAAATGTATTGTTCAGGTTTGTCAGAATCTGTAGCATCCTCTTCTGATTCGTCTTTTTGAGGTTTGCCCAACATTTCAAGAACCTCGTCATCGAGGTCCTTACTGTCTGCTTTGATCATGACCCACGTCATTACTAAGGCAGTGGCAATTATTACGAAAAGTAAAACGCCATTATCAAAGGACTCAATTTGAAGTTCTGCTGGTATGGCAAAGAATAATAAAACAGTAATTAATCCGCGCGGTGCGATATAAACTTCGGGTAGAATGTCTTTACCAAGGAAAAGTTGAAACATCAAAAACCTCAAGCCATAAATAGATGCTAAAATCAATGCAGAAATCAAGATAACCTTAATGCTCAATAATGAGCTGAGCATGATCGTAATACCGAAGATGATAAAGAAAAATGTGCGCACAATAAAGGCTGTCTCGCCAGTTACTATGTGCAGCTCATGAAAGAGTGATTTGATGCTTTCTTCTTTGTGAATGCGTTTGAGAAACCCAGGGAAGAAGAGTTTCGAATTGCTGATTACTAGACCGAAGACGAGTATAATAATGAGACTTGAAAGGTGAAGTTGTTTGCCAATGGCATAGAGTAAAATGAGAATTGCGATAAGCAAGAATGTCTTGATCTGAGTCTTAATGTTCTGAAAAACATAGATCAAACCATATGCGGCAACAATACTTACGACTACAGTGATGACAAGATTAAGAAAGAAGCCTCCTACGGCATCTCCACTTGAGCCCGACTCCGTTAGGGAGATGAGGAAGTAGAAAAACATGATTCCTAAAATGTCGCTGAAAGTGCTTTCATAAATGCAGAATTCCTTCTTTTTCTGAGCTAGATTGCCAACAGATGGAATAATAATGGCACTGCTTAATATGGATAACGGCACTGCGTAAATCATGGCGGTTAACCATGAGAAGTCAGGTAAAATGAGCATGATGATGAATGCTGCAACAGCTGAAGAAACAACCAAACCCAGCAAGGCAATCAATAATGATTTACCAATCAGAGGCATTTTTTCGCGTTCGAGCTTCAAGTCAAGAGCGGCCTCTAAAACGATCATGATTAATCCTACAATTCCTAATATTTCAAGGTATGGAAACCAGTCAATCCTGCCCACGTCAAAGTAGTTCATCGCTTGCTTGATGATGATTCCAGTAATGATCAATAATAAAACTGATGGTACATTGAAACGCTTGGCGATGAGGTTATAGAAATATGAAATGATTACGATCACCGATGCGGCAATCACAAGGGTATATGCACTCATGCGCTTAGTTTAGAATTTTGACTGAGCGGGCAAGATATGAAATCCAATGCTTGAAGAATGGGTAAGGACTAATTCACTTGAATCACCAATTTCAATTTTTCTGATTTGGTGCGAGCTTTTAACCAGTTTTCTAGTCGTTCCTTTTCACTCTGAGATGGGCGTTTTTTAAATTGAACATAGGCAAAGGTTATGGTGTCAACACGCAAACTATCCATACTTACAACTGGGTTACGCATCAAAGTAAACTCCTGAATACCTTCATGCTGTGCCTTTAGTTCTGCGGAAATATCTGTTACGGGAAGTTCTCTGGATCTGAATCTGTAGATTTCATTTTCTAAGATTCTAATTTGCTCGTCTTTCGATTGCAGCACTTCTTCATTTCGTTTATAAAGGTCTTCAATGATTCCGGATTTCATGTTTTGATTCATCAGTTGAACCGTTTCCATGTCCAGTCCTTTTTCTCCAATTGCACCTTGCCGAATGATCAGTTCTGCATCTTGTAATCTAGTGTTTTGCTTGATTTTATTTTTCAAAAGATTGATTGTTTCTTCAGGAATCGGTTGTCCAATTAAGGCCAATTCAATGCGTTTAATTTCACCATCTGAGGTTATATTCTTACTGATTACTTGGGCATTATCGAACACACAATTCTCAGTTATGAAAATAGCTGCTTCTCTTTCAAAAACACTTTTTTTTACTAAGTTAAAGGCGATCCAAAAGCTTGGAAGCGTAACCAAGACTACGATTATCGCAATCCATCGCTTTACACGTTTTTCACGGATGGTGTCTACAAACGATTTTGTTGGGTAACGCAAGAATCGAACGATGATAATAGTGGATAAACTGATGAATACAGAATTGATCGTGAACAGGTAAAAAGCCCCAGCGAAATAAGCGAGGTTTCCCGTAGCTATTCCATAACCAGCGGTGCACAATGGAGGCATCAAAGCGGTGGCGATTGCTACTCCAGGAATTGCGTTGCTTTTCTCTCTTCTTGATCCTGCAACAATGCCGGCCAAACCTCCAAACAGGGCAATCATAACATCCCAGATGGTAGGCGTTGTACGCGCTAAAAGTTCGCTTTGGGCATCGCTTAAAGGGGTGAGGAAAAAGTATATGGTACTTGTGATTACAGAAATCCCAACCATGATTCCCAGATTCTTGGCAGCTTTTTTAATTAGCGCAAAGTCATTGGTTCCAACTCCCATTCCAAGACCCATAATCGGCCCCATCAATGGTGAAATAAGCATCGCACCAATAATGACGGCAGCTGAATTCATGTTTAGACCGATCGATGCGATAAGAATCGCAAAAATCAAAATCCAAATATTAGTTCCTTTGAATTCTACACCTTTTTTAATGTACTCGATGGTGTCAGCTGGGTCAGCGTTATCATCTTCAAGACTAAGCCTGTGCCTGAGGAAAACAGCAAGTTCCTTGATTATTCTCCGTAAATTAATGCGCGGTTCAGATTTTTTCATCTCATCAGAAGGCGAATCAACTGCAGGTTTTTCGTCTTGGTTCATTTTTTTAGCTTTCAGCACGAAAGGTGCAAAAGAATTTTGTTTTGAATGTAATAACTGAAAACTTTTAATGGGTTATTAATCTGATAATTATGTGTTTCCTCATTCTGCAAAAGAGCTTTTCGTATGCTATCTTTGACGGCCCTATAATATTGAGATATGAGCGATAAAGTGAAAGAGGATAAAGTGAGGTTGCCGTTGGATAAGAAAACCCTGCTTAAAGCATGGGAATTGATGTGCACAGCTAAGAGGATGAGTAATCTTTATAATGAAAATATTCAGATCACTTCAAAATATGTTCATGCTACAAGCAGAGGTCATGAGGCAGCTCAACTCGCATTGGCTTTGCAATTAAAACCTCAAGATTTTGTTGCGCCTTATTATAGAGATGATTCCATTCTATTGGGAATTGGAATGACACCTTACGATTTGATGCTTCAGCTTTTTGCCAAAAGAGATGATCCATTTTCTGGTGGTCGAACGTATTATTGTCACCCGTCATTAAATGATGCTGATAAACCAAAAATCCCTCATCAATCTTCTGCAACAGGAATGCAAGCTATTCCAACCACAGGGGTTGGCATGGGAATTCAATACAAAGAAAATCAAGGCTTAGCGGAAGATTACAAAGGGGAAAACCCTGTTGTGGTTTGCTCATTAGGTGATGCGTCCATCACAGAAGGAGAAGTAGCTGAAGCATTTCAAATGGCAGTTTTGAAGCAGCTTCCAATGTTGTATTTCATTCAAGACAACGAATGGGATATTTCTGCAAGTGCCGATGAAATTAGAGCAGGCGATGCAACGCATTACGCGAGAGGATTCAAAGGCCTAGAAGTAATCACCGTTGAGAAAGGACATGATTTTATCGACTGTTATCAAGCCTTGAATAAAGCCATAACAACCATTCGAAAGGAAAGGAGGCCATTTTTAGTACACCTGAAAGTGCCGTTGCTGAGTCACCATACTTCTGGGGTTCGCATGGAGTGGTATCGTGATGATTTGGAAGACGATAAAAAGCGAGATCCATATCCGTATCTCAAGAATCAACTGCTGGGTTTTGGAATTAAGAGTGAAGACTTAGAGCGCTTGGAAATGAGCGCCATTGAGTTAGTTGAAAAAGATTTTAAACGCGCTCAAAAGGCTGAAGAACCAAGACCTGAAGATCTTTTGACGCATATATATGCTCCAACTCCAATTACGGAAGAAAAAGGCGAACGTGATCCAAAAGGCAAGGAGAAAACTGTAATGGTAGATAGTGCTTTGTTTGCTGTGAGAGAGATTATGGAAAAGCACCCTGAAGCATTGCTTTACGGACAAGATGTAGGTCATAGATTAGGTGGTGTGTTTCGCGAAGCAGCCACACTTGCGCAGCAATTTGGAAAAGACCGTGTTTTCAATACTCCAATTCAAGAGGCTTTTATCATTGGCTCTACCGTTGGAATGAGTGCTGTGGGTTTGAAGCCAATCGTTGAGGTTCAATTTGCAGATTACATATGGCCTGGACTGAATCAGCTATTTACAGAAGTGAGCAGAAGTTACTATTTAAGTAATGGAAAATGGCCAGTGAGTTGTGTGATCCGTGTGCCAATTGGTGCTTATGGAAGTGGAGGTCCTTACCACAGTTCTTCCATTGAAAGCATATTGTCAAACATCCGAGGAATAAAAGTGGCTTACCCGAGC
>Ga0115570_10001665_pt1 | contig 17702 bp, 7 predicted proteins | sample COGITO_mtgs_1205_3_FD_87294 | JGI IMG/M metagenome (GOLD analysis project Ga0115570, IMG submission 87294) | Pelagic marine microbial communities from North Sea - COGITO_mtgs_120524 | ecosystem: Environmental > Aquatic > Marine > Epipelagic | place: Germany:Helgoland, sampling site Kabeltonne... | reverse complement strand
ACCGGTCGCAATCGTTGCAACACCGGTAGAAATTGTTCCTGTTGTAGAAAGTGCATCATCACCAAAAGTAATTGCATCAGATGAAGAAGATATAGAACCGTCAGCAAGTGTTAGATTACCAATGTTAGCTCCCGTTCCAGTAATATCGGTAAAAGTACCCGCTGCTGGAGTAGCGTCTCCAATAATACTATTTTCAATAGTACTTCCTGAGATAGAACCATTTGATATTGTTAAATCATTAGCAACATAAGTGTCTGTAATAGTCTCACCTTCCCAAGTACCCGAATTGATAGTTCCGACCTGATCTATAGATGTTTCATTCCCCGTAGTTAGTACAATGCCATCAATATCTGGAAAAGTGATAGTACGATCTGTTGTCGGATCATCAAGCGAAATTACTAACTCAAAATCGTTAACTGTAACCCCTTCCATGACTATTGGAGAATCACCTGCTAGTGTGCCAGTCGAGGTAGCTTGCACACCTGTTAAGTTTGAACCATCACCAAATAATGAATCTGCGGTAATAGTTCCCGAGGTTTCTAAATCTTCGTTCCCAAATGAAATTTCTCCGCTTGAATCTGTTATAGAACCATCTCCTAGAATTAGGCTTCCAATAGTTGACCCTGTAGCCATCGCGGCAACTCCTGTAGAAAGAGTGCCCGTTGTCAACAACACATCATTACCAAATGATATAGAATCTGAAGAGGATGCAAGTCCTCCATTCGTAATTGTAATATTACCAACCACAGACCCCGATGCAAGTGTCGCTATCCCTGCTGTTAGTGTTCCATCTGTCTCTAAATCTTCATTCCCAAATGAAATTGAACCACTCTCATCAGTGATGGAAGCATTTGATAGTGTTAAATCTCCAATTTTTGTCCCTGCTCCTAAATTTGCTATACCATTAGATGTCAAGAGCCCAACTTCTAGAGCTCCGTCTGTATTTAGGTTTTCATCTCCAAAAGAAATATTTCCCCCAGACGACGTAATGGATCCATCTGCTAATGTTAAATTTCCAATAGTTGATCCTGTAGCCATTGCGGCAACTCCTGTAATTATATTCCCTTCTGTATTTAGATTGTTATCCCCAAAAGAAACAGTTCCATTACTATCCGTGATTTCATTTCCATCAAAAATAAGTGTCCCAATTGTAGCTTCAGAACCAGAAGAATTTAAAGGAACTTCAATACTTGTGAATTTTCCAGTTGATGGTGAATTCGCTCCAATTGAAACACCTTCAATTGAACCACCAGTCAAATTAATAGATGCAGAATCTTGTATTGCAAGACTCCCTAAACCTAAGGAAGACCTCGCTAAAGAATCACTTTCTACAGTCCAATCCGCTCCATTCGAAACAATAAAGTTTCCATCACTCTGCTGCAAATCTGCTATAGTTATCAGGCTAGAATCTGCATCTTGTTTTGTATCAACATAAGCTTTAATCGACTGCTGAGTTGCTAAGTTCAAGTTCGAGTTTGAGACCATATCATCTTCATCTAATACGGCATCACCTGTTATTGCAGATGCATTTAATGTACCTCCAACTATAAGTGTCCTATTTGTAAATGTAATCAAATCGGGGTCATCAATATGTCCCATTGAAGAACCAGAAATATTTATTAGACTATCAATAATGACTGAAGATCCCTCTGCAGGAACTATATCGAGGTTACCATTATTAGATAATAAAGAGTTAGCATTTAAAACACCTTCTTCAAGAAAATCTGTCAAGTTTGTATCTAGCATTTGGTAGCTTGAAAGTGTGTCATAAATCTCAGCACTTGTTGCATAGCTTTGTAAAGAATCTTTTAGTACATAAATATCTAGATCCGGTAAGTTTTTTAAATCAGTGTAGTCTGCAGACCTAGCATAATTAGATGTATCTGATAAAATAGAATAGAATACGGAAGTAAGTAGTTGCCTTGGCGTGAGGGTTGATCCCTCGACCGTCAACTCTAAATATGCTTCTTCAGGAATAGTAGTGAAGGGATTTGTACTACCCAGAATCGTGCTAATAATACCATTTGTAACGGATACTTGTTGATTCTCAGACCAAATAGCTTCACCACCCTCCGCAATACTATATACCTTAAATAAAACCTCATAACTTCCATCAAGTGTTGGTCTACCATCAGACTTTGTGATAAGTCCCTGATAAGAAATTTTTCTGGGGACAGCAATGTTTTCAGTAATGTTTTCTGATGCTATTTGATTAACAGCTTTATTTTTTGTTGGCCTAAAACTTTTTTTATTCTGAGAAAATGATATTGTTGATAACAGAAAAAATAAAAAAAATATTTTTTTCATGAGTAGCTCCTATTATGGATAATATTTTTAATTAATATTTGTTTTTTTTTAAGAATCATGTGGAAAACTCGGTGGTTTTTCTAGCTTATTTTCGTTTGAATTATTAAAGAAAATTTTATCTAGAATTAGATAAACACCTCCTGCCATTAATGGATATTTAGCATAAACCGTCCATTTCTGATCTGTAAGGTTTAACTTTTTTAAAAAGGGTCTTTTCATAGATGGCTCTAATTCAATTTCATTTTTAATACTCATACCTAATGCTGAACTCTTCGTACTATCTAATTCTGATGCTGAGACCATTAAAATTGAATCTGCCTCTAATAAATTTGCTGTGTCTACTGGCGTTGAATATTTAACAATTAGAGTATCCGAGGCTTTAAACCCCAAACTATTTTTAACTTCTAGAAATACTTCTAGCTGAATACCTGGATCATTTTTAGCAATATTAACTTTTACAGTTTTTTCAAATGTATTTAGACTTCTTAAATATTTTGCATCATATGTCTCTATTAAAAAATCTGAACTAAAATTATTATCCTCATTTAAAACCAATCCTGGTGAAAATATCCAAGTATATTTTATTTTAGAACCATCATCAGAGTATGACTGCGTGCCATCCAGAAGAATATCTAATCCAGAGTAAACTTCAATGTCTGCACCTGCATCGGCATATGGTAAATTACTACTCGAACTAAATAAGCCATCTTGTGAAAAGGAAAAGGTATTAAAAAATATTAAAAGAAATATTTTGAGATTACCGACTAATTTTAATTGCATATTTTTACCTATTTACTACTTGAAACCACAGTAGGTGTTATAAAAATCAATAGTTCTTTTTGTTCTCGATCCGCATTATTATAGTTGAAAAATGTTTTAATTATTGGTATATCTCCCAGAATTGGAACTTTTGATGTCAACTTATTCGCCGAATCAAATATTAATCCGCCGATCAATAATGTTTCTCCATCATTAACTCGAACAGAGGTACTTGTTGATCTAGTTGATATCATTGGCCTCTGATCTTTGCCAATTAATGCTATTATTTCTTGGACGACAGCATCAATTTTCATACTTATTACTTTATCTTTATTAGTTCTAGGCAATACATCAAGAGAAACATTGACCTCCTGATTTTCATAAGTATATGGATTCGTTCCAAAAACGCTACCTTCTCCTTGTGGAACAAGAACAGGAATTGTTGTTCCTATTAAAATATTTGCAGGTGAATTGTTCGCGGTAGTTACTTGAGGTTCTTGTAGTAATTTTGTATCTCCATCATTTGCTAATAATGACATGATTGTAGATACTATAGGCCTACTCAATGTTGCAAAATTCATTGTTTGTCCACCTATCAATAAATAGCCTAAATCTAAGGTTGTAGAGCTATCAACATTATTACTTCTAACAATGTCCATTTTTTCACGTAAGTCCCAATTTATTCCTATGATTTCATCGTGCTTTAGTTTTGTTTCAATAAATTTTACAGAAATATTTATTTGGTCGCTTTGGATGTCTAAAGATCTTACGACCCCCTCTATTAGAGAAAAATTAGTTGGGATATCAGTGACTAATAATATATCTTTTTCACCAGCTTCAATATTACTTGCAGCTGTTGAAGAGAGTGCTTTCAGTTTTCCTCGTGGGGTTAAAACCTCACTCACAGCATCTGAAATAAGACTTCCTGTTATATAATTTAATCTAAACATCTGGGTTCTTAATTCACCACTCAGAACCTGTTTTGTTTTCATGGGCTGAACTATTATAATATTATCTTGAACAAACCATTCGTACCTATTTACATGTAGAATAGCATCTAAAGCTGATTCAAGAGCAACATCTTCGAGGTTTACAGTGACCTTACCTTTAATATCATCACCCATAATTAGATTAAGATTATCTTGAGATACAAGCAACCTAACAACATTCGCAAGTTCTGCATTTTTAAAATTCATGGTAACACGTGAATCTGGAAGTCTTTTTGTGCTAGCAAGAGACCTTCTATTTTTCTTTTTACTTTTTTTCTTTTCCCATGATATTTTAAGCTGCCTTGTTGAGCTTTTTAATTTTTCTTTATCTAGTTTTATTGAATAGTTAGGAACACGAGTAAAGTCTAGCTTAACTATGGCTCTCTTTATTTCTTCTTTTTGATTTATATCCCTAGGGATATTCATAGAGTATTGGTAGAGGGGACTGCTATCACACTTCTTAGTAAAATTTCCTTTTTTCCAAGAAACATTATCAAAAGATAAAATTAAACTTGGTGGTGCAAAATTTTCATCGATTTTATACTTAATTTCATCATCACTTTCAATTCCTGTGAATTCAAAAATCAATGTATGAAATTTTCCTTCTTCTGTCAGATAGATTTTCTCTAAAGAAGAAGCTGGAGGGAAAAAATTATCCCGTAAAGACTTAGCTTGGAAATTAAAATTTAAGACAATGAATATTGTCATAATTTGTATTTTTATCATTGATAAATATTTCATTTATTCTTCAAGGTTGAGGGTCACTTGATAGTCATTTCTTTCAAGCTTTACCTGGTTTTGTGTGATTTCCTCTACTAAGAAACCTCTTACTCTATTCATTTCATTTACTATTTCACCATTTATAATAGCTTTAAATCCGTTTTCAAATTTTGTGATTCCAGTCAGCTTAAACCAATTATCATAAATATTACTTCTATTATAAAATATATCTTTTCTCCAATCTGAAGTGTTAATAGGAACTTTTAATAGAAGACTGTCTTTTAGTTCTTTTTTAATTGTTCGAGGATTCATTATATCTGACTTATTACCTTCTAATGAAAACCTCTGTCCTACTAAAACGTCGAAAAAAACTAAAATAACAATTAGAATGGAGAGACTCAGTATTATTTTTTCTTTTTTCATTAGTCTAAGCCCCCGTACGTCAAATATTCTATTTTTGCAATAACGCCCTGGGGGTCAAGGCTATCTAACCCAATTGAACAATATTGTAACTTTAATTGATTCGATTTTTCCTCAATGGTTTCAACAAAAACTCCAACATCTAAAAAATTACCACGTAATTCAAAATTAAGTGAATGCCTCGCAATATTTATTTGATTGTTTTTGAATAAATCTTTTGTTGTTGGGAATGTATTTCTTGGATCGATTGTCAATTTAATCAGACTCATATCCATGCTACTTGCAAGACTCTTCAATCGCTCTACTTCTTGTAATAGTTCATCACCTGATATTTTTTTCAAATTTAATTTTTCTTGATTTTCCATAAACCTTTTTCGTAAATCTTGAATTTCTCCTATCTCAGAATTACCCATACTTAATTCTTGATTTAATAAAATGTACTCTTGCTTTCTATTTTCAAATCGACTTCTAATTTTTTGATCTTTCCATATGTAAATGGAAAACATTAAAAAGGCTACGAAAATCAGTATAATATTTTTTTTCTTTTGATTCATCTTAATTAATAGACCACATTGATATCGAAGCCTGTACGATATTTTTTTATGATATCAGGATCACCTAGCTCAATTGTTTTAAAATGGCCAGATCCGTCTAAATCATTCTTAAAGTTTTCTACCAATAGAATTGAACTTTCTAAGTTTTTATTAAAAAACCCATTTAAGGTTATAATTACATCTGAATTATTTTCTTTATTATTGCTTGCCTGAAAGTAGTTTGATTGCAGCTTATCTAGAGTCAGTTCGGTTACGTTAAATCCTTTAGGTACTTTATTACTGAAATATTTTAGAATACTTATCATTTCTAAGGATACCTCCGAATCTTCATTTATTATAGTTTGGTAAGTATCCGCAAATGCATTCTCTTTTTCTACGATATCTTTTATATCTCTTCTCATATTTAGCAATTTTAATTCAGCTTTTTTAATGGGTATTTGAGCTTCAATTGGCTTAATCTGATTTTGTTGTAAAGAAGAAGAAATTGAGAAAACTAGTAATAAAAGAACTAAAACATTTTGCATAATTTTATTTGTAAAGAGGTATGACTCTTCTTTTTTCTGTTTTTCAGGCAAAAGGTTTAGTTCCATGAATGGGTCCATTAAAAGACCTAAGTTTGCCATATAGTCCACTTCAATTGTATTTTTTATTTTTGATTTGTCTTTTCTTAAAATTAAATCACTTCGATTATTAATTGTATCAATGGACCTATCCAAATTTTTCAAGACTATTTTTTGTTCTATTTCTTTAACTCTAAAATCTTTTAATTCCTTTTCTAATTTTTTCAGCCTGTCCCCATAATTAAAAGCAAGACCTTTTAGTTCATTAACCTCTTCCTCAATTCCTATTATTTCGTGCTTTTCTTTTGTGATTTGAAGTTCAAGAGTTGTACATACTTCTTCCATTTTTTTAATTTTGTCTTGACTTAATTTTTCAGATTCTGAAATTAAATTTTTGGTGGATGATTGTTTATGTTTGAGAAGTGCTATCTCTTCTTCGATTTCAACGATTTCTTTGAAGAGTTCTTTCGATCTTGTTTTAAGTTTCGCAATGTTAGAATAACTCTCAATTTTATTATCTGATATTTCCCATTCATAAGTACTATTTTTTTTGTCGTCTTCATAAAATGATTTTTCAAGAGCTTGTTTCATTTGACTATTAATTTTTGATAACTCTTCATCTATTAATGCAATATCAACTTTGATAGTCCTTAAATTGTTTTTCAAATCATCAATCTCAGCATCTATTAATTCTGAGTCTTTTAACTTTATGTCAATCAAAGTGTGAATTTTTGAAATTCTCTCAACAAGCATAATCTTGATTGAAGGATATAGATCTTTAAGATTAAGAATTAAATCAAGAGCTTGATTGTAATCATCCTTAATATCCTTTATATACTTTGAATTAGTAGTAATGAGGTTTTCTATTTTTTTTACATCACCCTCAAAATAAGAAAGATCATTTATTGTAAGGTTAATTTCACTTTGGAGTTCATTTTGTTCAGTTCTATTGTTATCGAGAACTGAATTTATTTTATAGATACTATTCTCGGATTGTTCAATATTTCGTAAAATATCCTTTTCAATCTGAGACATGTAGTCTTGATGATTCTTGCGGCTAGACTTACTTAGTTTCTTTTTTGATGCTGGGTTTAGCAACAGTTCATTATCACTCTTACTTATAGCTTTTTCAACTTTTTCTTGAAGTGATTCACTAATTTTTTGAGCCTTATTTAGATCATAAATTTTTTCTGATATAGCTTCTTTTAAATCATCGCATTTACTTATCATATTGATAAGGAGACTTTGTTGCTTTAATAAATTTTTATTATTTAAATCTTTTTTTAGAATTAGTTCATCTTGAAATGATTTATCATTCACTTCTTGATTTTTAATAAGCTTTTTAAAATCTAGAACCTTTATATTTTGTCTTTTTAATTTTTTCTCAGATAGCTGATTTTTTCGCTCAAACTCTTTTATATTAGTTTTTAAATCTGTGATTAAAAAATTTGTTTTATCAATCTCTTCAAGCTCTTTTAGTATTTGATTTTCAATATTTGAAGTTTCAAGAATAATTTTTTCATTTTTAAATTTATCATTTAATGCAGAGATTAAAATTTTATACTCTTTTTCAATTACTATTCTTTCTTTGCTAATAGACGCAATTTTCACTGCAGTTTTTTTATCAATGTCATATTCAGCACGAGACTGTTTTTCTGGAATATTTATTAATTGAATTTTTATTCTTTCGAGATCTTTATTACCCTGATCTATATAATTTTCTAAAGACCTTTTCTTTTCAATGTATAGTTTGTTTTTAGCTTCTAATTTGACCGTTAAACTTTCGATAAGATCTTCGAAAGTTTTAATTTTGGATTCTGCAGTTTTTATACGCTTACGCAGACTCTTCTCTCTGCCACCAAATGGCTTAATTTTGATTGATATTTCACGATGACTTTTTCGATATTTTTTCATAAATAAATCATACCTAGATTTAAAACTAAAAAACAAAGCTTCTTCTTTTTTAATTTCTTCTAAGTCTAATTGAATGCTCTCATCGGCCATTGACTTGGCAATCTCATCTGGATTACCCGTTTTATTAAAGCGCGAGATTCCTTCTTTAACAAAAACTATGTAAGAAGGAGATTTTTTTCTATCGATGCTAGTTTGAAGAATGTTAAGTCTACTTTTATAGTTATCTTCTTTTTCTTTAAGCAGAAGATCCCAGTCCGCTTTATCCTCTTCAAGGAGAATTAATTTTTGCTCTATCTTTCTCCCTTTTTTAAGGTCTCTAAAATAAGATTTTATATTTTCTTTGAGTTTAAAAATCTCCGGAAGCTGTTTCTTTTTTTTGTCCATCAAAAGAGCATCAATCTTCTGTTTTTCTTTAGATGCTTGATTTTTTTCTCTATCAAGCTGTGTTAAATGAGAACTAATTGATTTACTTTTTTTCTTGAGTGTGGCTTCCTCTTTTTGAAAAAATGTCTTTATCGTAATATTTTTTGTTTTCTCTGATTCTTCAATTTTTTGATTCTTTTTTTGATTTACATTCTTAATTAATCTATCATATTGATTTTTTAATAAATCTTCTTCTTTAGAATATTTTCCCAATATAAGAACTTTCTCTTCATTTAAGTCTTCAAGATCACTTTTTTTATTAAGAATATTTTTTTCTAATTGTCCGGAATAGTTTTTAGCGTTTAAAACTTCTTTTTTAGTTTCTTTTATAAAATGAATTTTCTCTTCAATTGTATCTGCCAAGATTTCGTTCTCAGCCTCATATTTATCCAATTCGTCCTGCTTAGATATAGCCTCATTTTCAATACTGTTTTGTACCCTTTTTACTTCAATATCTATTCTCTTGTTTTCATTTTCTTTTAATTCAACATTCTCTTTTAGTTTTACAATGTCTGCTTCTAGAATTTTTATTTCTTTTTTACTTATTTTTATTTGCGGCTTTAATTCATTAATCAATTTGCTTTGAAAGCTTATATCATTGAGGTTGTCTATCGTTTCTCGAATATATGTTAAAAGCTGCTGTAAGTCTGTTCTTCTATCTTCTTTTTTTCTCAGATCTTTCTCATCGTTTATGAGCTTATTATTCAAGATAAGTAAGGATTGTTTGAAATCTTTTTGGTTTGTTAAAACTTTTTTTATTTTATTTTTTATTTCTTCTTTTTTCTCTTTGAGACCATTCTGCTCTTGATTAATTGTAATTATTGTAGAGAAAAAGGTTTTTAATTCTGTTACAGCATCTGGTACCTCTAATACCGTTTTTAAAATTTTAATTAGACTTCTTTTTGTGCTATCCCCTTCATCCCCGTCAATATAGTTATCGTGATTAATTTTACCATTTAAAGAAGCGGTAAAGGTCTCCTTAATGTTATTAATTCTTGTTGTATTTTGAATTGTTAAATAGCTTGCCTCATTAAGTGTATTCAAATCTTTTTGAGAAATATTTTCTAATATTCGTACTCTATCGATGAACGATTTTTTAAATGAGCTTGTTATCCTTTGTATCGAATTTTTTAAGTAATCATAATTAGCTAGTTCTGACTGAGCATTTTCTAACTTTAAATTATCAACCTGCAGATCATCTTGTTTTTGAATAATTTTTTGTTCTAAAATATCAATTTCTTCTTCAGATTTCTCCTTATTGTCCGACAACTTATATCTACTATTCGTTGCTACCTTAATTTTTGCCTGATACTGATTCTTATATCCAGATCTTAACTTTTTTCTTTTGTCAGAATTCTGATCAGAAATAAATTCAATTTCTGAGAGTTGTTCCTTAAGATCCTCTTGCTCCCTGTAATTATTAAGAAGCAAAGCCCCTTGGTCTTCTAATGTTTTAGTAATGGATTTTAAATCAGCATTGAGAATTTTATGCTTTGAAGAAAAATCTTTTTTTAGATCTTTAAATTCTTTAGCGGTAAATACTAACTTTTTTGTTGAATCATCAATGGATTTTATTTTTGTGCTTTTTTCTATTTCGAGCCTAGCCAGCTTATATTTTACACTCTCTGGACTTTTCACTGTTTCTATGGCAAGCTTCTTCTTTTGAATACTTTTTTTGATTGAGTTTAACTGATTATTTGAATTATCTCTTTTTTTAAAAACTTTACTTTTTCTTAGTTTGAATAAAAAGTTCTTGTCTCCAATCTCAGTGTTTTGAATAGATTTTTCGCTTATATCGTTAATTCGCTCAACTCCACATCTAAGAGAGTTAGAAATGTAATTTTGTAAATTTTTTATATGACTACCAGGGCCAAAAATATATGCTTTTGTAAAAAGTAGTTCCTGATTAGAATTTTCTATACCTGGATAGATATTGTTTAGCGTATTGATAATATTATTTTGAAAATCTTTTACTAGATGAATTAAAATAGATTGTGCTTTCTTTGAAGGAAAACCATCTTTAATCACGTTTTCTGATGCATCACTGTCAATACCGTAAAAAGAAAGATAATGAAGCGCGTCTAGATATATGTCATTTGATTTCAGTGATTTGGTAGTGATCTCGATTAATCTATCAGAGAAAAAATGTAACCCTTTTGAAAAGTCAGATGATCCAACGATTTCATTGTACGAAGACCTTACTAAATGGGTTTTCTGTCTGCCAATATAAATAAGTAAAGAATCTTCATCTTGGTTATTAAGGTTATAATAGGTGTAAATATTTTGAATGATTTTCGGAATTGAAGTGTTATACCTTGTATTAATACCATTTTTTTCAAGTTCATTAACTTCTTTAGATACAATATCTTTATTTCGTGTAAATATTAATGAAGTTTTAACCTTATACTTTTCTTTAGTTCTTTTTTCATCATATAGTAAGTCTCTTTCTTTAATAGAAAAACTTTTACTGATTTCATTCTTATAGAACTGTTTTCCTTTATTTTTCTCGAATAAATAAGTCATTTCATACTGATGTTTTTCAGAATGTATACTTATATATACTTTCCTCTTTTTTTTATCTGGAATAATCTGAGATATAATATTTGAAATAAACTCTGGTAATGTATTTATGGTGTATTTTTTAATTACAATTGGAAGTTCATATTTATTTGAACTGTAAATTTCAAATCCTTGGAGGTTTAATTTGCAATGAAGTACAGTTACAGTTTTAGAATCATAAACAAAGGAAATAGCTTCATTTACACCTCTTATTTTTAATATGATATTTTTGAAGGGTATTGAAATATTCCTATTTTTTATTTTCCCTTTATTTTTATTTGTATCTAATAAAGACTCGGTAAATGAGTTTGTTAAATATCTCCGATCAAACATTTCCCTTCTTTCTAAATGAACTCTTTGATCTAAATTTTTTCTTTGTTCAATTAAACTTCTTTTCTCGTTTCCTCTAAAATTGGAGAGGTTCTTAATTCTTCTTAGTTCATAAACACGTCTTTCATTTACACGTCTATCTTGACTTCTTCGTCTTTGTATTTTTCTTTGAATTACATCTTTTTTATTATTTCCAGGATCTGGTCGATACGTTGAAAAAGACGTTTTATTTAACTTTTTTTCATCATATTTAAGTTTATTTGTTTCCGATTTTGAAACTGATTCAATTTTAAATTCTTTAGCTGTCGGCAAAAATTCTTTTTGATCTATACCCTTTATTTTTTTTGTACTAACAACATATAATATGTTATTCGCTATCAGGTTTTTTATATGATAATATATTTTATCTTTAGGAAAAGAAACTGTATTAGATATTTGAGATGCAGTTTTAGGTGAATTATTAAAGCATGCTAATATCTTTTTGATTAACTGCTTTTCGAGAAGTTTAACAACCTTCGGGTCATCGACAATTATTATATTTTTTTGTTCAGTATTCATTTCACATTTGCTACTATTTAAAACAAATGCAAAGTCGACAAATCAATTATTGCCTACAGGTAGGATTAATATCCAATATGTAAAATGACTCCGCATCATTAATTACCTTAGAAAAAGTAATTTAGTTAATTTATATTATTAAAAGTATAAATGACAAGAGTTCTTTTAAATTACAATGTTGTATTTTTTACAGTAATTGTTCACTGATTAAAACAAAATAGATTTACTTATTTTACTTTTTCAATCAAAACCTTTATTAATTACAAGGAGTAAAATACCAGAGTCTTTTCGGTATAAATTAAATTACAATACATAATATTTAGGTTGAAAATAAATATTTATTAAAAAATATTAAAAACTATATAGGGCTTGCCCATATTAAAAATCGTCTTAATGCAATAGTTTGGGCGCTTGCCCGCCCTATCAATATATAAAAAAAGCCCTAAAAAATAAAATAGCAAATAAATCATTTACGGGCTAAGACACAGCTAGGAGACTAGAGAGCTCCTGTTTAATTCTCAACCACAACTTATTAGCATTGCATTGTAATTCTAATTACATTTTCAAATATTTCATCTATTTAAAAGCCAATTTGAATACTAAATTATTACACTATATTAAACCTGTCTTGTCATGTACGAGTTTTTTACACTCTCTTATTTTAAAAGCCACACAAGACATTAACGAAAAGGTAACGTAATATTGAATAACGACATCAACTCGAGCAGAGCGCTAACAGAACTCTTAGAATACATAAAACCATGGAGAAGGGATTATTATCTTGGCTCGTTGTATTCTTTTTTAAATAAACTTTTCGATATTGCTCCAGAGATTTTAATTGGGGTAGCGGTTGACCTAGTTGTAAAAAAAAATGACAGCTTTGTATCTTCTTTAGGCTTTAATTCTATTTCAAGCCAGGTTTTCTTTTTAGGTGCAGCGACATTCGTTATCTGGGCACTTGAGTCAACGTTCGAATATTTATATCTTATTAAATGGCGAAGTCTTGCTCAAAAAGTAGAACATGCACTTAGAGTAGAAGCCTATGATCATGCACAAAAACTAGATATTAGTTGGCATGAATCAAAAATGACAGGAGATATAACAGCCGTATTAAATGATGATATTAATCAACTAGAAAAATTTTTAAATAATGGAATAAATCAAATTATTCAAGTATCTGTTTCTACAATAAGCATTGGAATAATATTTTTTTATATTTCTCCTTTGATTGCATCTATTGCAATACTTCCTGTTCCCATTATTTTTATTGTTAGTTTCTTTTTCCAAAAGCGCCTATCTCCTATTTACAAGAGAGTTCGTGATAAGGCTGGCGACATAAATGCTTCTGTTGTTAATAATCTAATTGGGATACAGACAATTAAAAGTTTTATGACTTATATTCCTGAAAAAAATAGAATCAGGAACCTTAGCAATGAATATCAAAAAGAAAACATGAATGCTATATCTATTAATAGCGCATTTAACCCCGTAATAAGAATGGGTGTTCTAGCTGGGTTTTTAGGAACAATACTAATAGGCAGTTCAATGGCGCTTAATGGCACTTTAGCAGTCGGTGCATACAGTGTACTCGTTTTTTTAACGCAACGTTTCTTATGGCCATTTACAAGCCTTTCTATACTTGTAGATGATTTCGAAAGATCTATGGCATCAAGTAAAAGAATTTTTAATTTAATGAATTCTGAAATACTTATTAAAGATAGTGATTCATCTCTAGAAGTTGAGAACCTTAAAAAAGATATTAATTTTAAATCTGTGTTTTTTAAATACCCTGGAGGTGAATCTTTATTTGAAAACTTTTCAGCATCAATACCTTTTGGATCAACAATTGGAATAGTTGGAGATACAGGATCAGGCAAGACTACAATTGCAAAACTATTATTAAGATTTTATGATCCCAATGATGGAACTATTAAAATTGGTAAGCATAATATAAAAAATATATCTATAAAAATATTAAGAGACCGAATAGGTATTGTAAGCCAAGATACTTTTTTATTCAACTCTTCAATAAGGGAAAACATCACATATGGAATGGGCACTGTAAAAAATGAAGATATTGTAAAAGCAGCAAAAGACAGCTACTCATATGAATTCATAAATGCTCTTAAAGATGGTTTTGAAACAATCGTCGGAGAAAGAGGGCAACGCCTTTCTGGAGGACAAAAGCAGAGACTTGCTATTGCCCGGGCTATTATTCGAAATCCCGATATGCTAATTTTTGATGAGGCTACATCATCAGTAGACAATAAAACCGAACAATTAATTCAAAAATCTTTTTTAAAATTAAAAGGAGATAGAACCATTGTAATTATAGCTCACCGACTTTCTACAATTAGAAATTGTGACAATATTTTAGTTATCAGAAACTCTAATGTTGCTGAGGAGGGAACACACGACCAACTAATTGACCAAGAAGGTTTTTACAGTCAGCTCTGGAATATTCAAACAGGAAAAAAACTAACATAAATATTTATTTTTGTAACCTTAGCCCAAACCCGAATTGCATACCGGTTGCATTATTAAAGAGCCCACCTAGTTGACCTCCACTTATATCAAATATTACAGATCCTATTTTAAGACTTGTTCCAGTACCCCAAATAAAATTATTTTCTCCTCCAAATGAGAAGCTAAGGTAAAATGGAGTTTTAGTTTCTGGATAAAACTCCGAACCTAAAGAAAAGAGTGGCGTACTACTTGCCCAATAACTTCTACTAAAGTCAATATGAATATTAGCATCTAAGATCACTCGCTTTTCAGCTTTATAAATACCGCTAAAGTTTATTGATGTAGGCAAACTAGTTTTATAACTTGACCTTTCTTTAATTTCAGATTGCTCTAAAAGATTGGATAATGAGTCAGAGTCAGCTATTTCTTCTGGTGTAAGCTCACCTGTAATAGTTGCCCTATAAACTGTTGCATTATTCCAATTAAATGTAGCAAAAAGGTTATCTATACTAGCGCCCACTATTAACTTTTCATCTATTTCGGTTAAAATACCTAAATCAAATCCAACGCCAACAGGAAAAGACCCTTTTGGAAAAGAATCGTCTAACTGAACCGGCAAAGACACGCCTATATCTATATCCGCGTCAATTAATGCATTGGTTTCCGTACCTTGAACCTTTCCTTTAATATTACCAGTATGCACTTCTGAAATACCAATTAGTAAACTAGACCTTAAACCAACATAACTTTTTTGTCCGAATGGAATAATACCAGGCTTAATCGTTATACCCTTTGAAAAAGAAATTGGCAAATATGTAATGTGTTCTATTTCCAAAGAACTAATATTTAACTCTGCTCCTTTTTCTAAGCCTACAAAAGGAACTTGAGCAAGCTTACTCGGTATATTAATAGAAGTATGGCTTACAACTTGCCCTAGACTAAATGCATTTGAACCGTAACTAAAGTTTAATAAAGGAAGACTTAAGTAAACCGGAAATTGAATAGCGATGTTATTTGAAATCCCTTTTATAAAGTTTTTTCTTTCTTGGTTATTTCTTAAATCTTTGCCTCCAAATAACTGATTATTAATCCAATCAGGTGTTACAGAGCCACTTCCAAATCTGAATGCAATACTAAAAAGACTTAAACTAAAATTAGACTTGGAAGAAGCTGAAGGACTTAATAAAGAGTCCTTAGGCAAAACTACTCCGCTGGTCTTAGTGGAGAGAGAGTCCAAGTTGTTTCCAACTAGGTTCTCTGAATTTGGGTCTTTCCTTACAAGGCTATCAGTATCGGTATCTTTTTGATTTTTCTCTATTTCTGCAACTGATAAGGCGGATGAAACTAGGACTGACTCTTCAGCTAATTCTTTTGATTTTTTTAATGCTTTTTTATTTGGTTTATTTCTTTTCGTTTGAGTTACATAATAACCAAGAGTAGCAGGGTTATGAAAAATATTGATTTGCCCTTTCATTCTTAGTTTATGCGAACCTGCTGTTGCAATACCTATTTGATTGGCCTGGCTAAAAGCATAAGAAAATAATACAAAAAAAATGGTTTTAATTTTCACTTTAATCTGTACCAACTAAGTCTGATAAATCTATAGAGGTTGATAAACCATCAATTGTTATTTTAAGTGTGTCTGTGCTCAAGAACTTTACAGAATTATCATCAGTAGAAATAATACGGATTTGAGGTTGTATCCAACTTGGAGAATTCTTCAGCAATTTAAATGCTGATTGATCTAAAAAGATTGTATCAGTTATGCTAATATTTGGGACAAATGTAAAATTAGACAATAAGGTATCCACTTCTCCATTCTCAATTGATAATGAATCCGGAGCCATAAGAACGGATAAACTAGCACCAAATCCCCATTGATTATTGATTCTCATTATAAGTGCTGCATCTATAAAACCATCAGGGATGCCAAGACTATCCCCCTGCTCCATAAACTCAGTAGGTTTTGGACTTATCAATGCGCCAGCATCGATATTAAACATTAATGGAGCACGGATACTCATGATGCCCGATAGTGAATCATTACTAGAAACTGTTCCAATAGAATCCAAGTTCCCAACTTGAGCTGTCCCTTTTGCTAGTATACGGTCAGGCCTTATATTAATAAGCTCTGATGCGTTTGAGATTTGAATATTTGGGTTTGCATGAATATTTTGATTAACAGTTCTAGTGACTGAATCACCATTTGTATCATTATAAGCTGTTATCCTTAGATCAAGGTATACAGGAAGGTCAATACTCGAATTAAAATCAAGAAACATTTCTATATCATTAAAGCTAAAACCATCTAGCTCTTCTGGGAGCGCGTCAATGACTTGCTCAACAGGTTCAATCTCAACTGTAATAGGATTAATTTGACCCGTTACGGATTGAAAAGATAAATCGATCAACTTTACAGCAATGGAAATAGAATCACTCAAGGACAAAGTCATTTCTTGATCAGAGGGCAGGGAAATATTAGAGATATAATTTACTTTTTGAGTATCGATATCTGGTGGCAAAATTAAGCTAAAACCACTTAAATCTATATTCACTTCAGATATTCCAGAATTGATTCCGAATGTAGTATCTAACGAAACCGCGTTTTTATAAAATTCATTTATTTGAAAAAACACATCCGCATCAATACCAATATTATTATCAATTAATAGCATCAACTTTCCTGATTTGAGTAGTGCACTATTAATAATTGTTGAATCATCTAAAAAAATTGAGTTTGAATCTGACATTGCATCTTGTGAGAAAAAACCTCTAACAGTTGAAAAACCTAAACCCGTAACCGAGATATCAATTTCAATAGAATCTAATAAGCTATATGTACCGACCTCATAAACAGTCTGAACATCTGCGATATATTCTAAAAATTGATTATCTTGTGGCATGATAATTTTATATCCATTAAGACCGACATTTATTGATTCTAGCACTCCAAACATTGGCCCTGTATTTATTACTAACGGTTCGTTATTTATGGCACTTACAATCTGATTTATTGTGATTAATGCTTCTGGAGCACCTTCAGCGCTCGTACTAATACTGTTCGAAATATCTATAATAAGACTTCCTTGATTCAAACTTGCTTCAAGAATGTCAGAATCACTTTCAACATTAATCTGCCCATT
>Ga0115570_10001664_pt1 | contig 17703 bp, 12 predicted proteins | sample COGITO_mtgs_1205_3_FD_87294 | JGI IMG/M metagenome (GOLD analysis project Ga0115570, IMG submission 87294) | Pelagic marine microbial communities from North Sea - COGITO_mtgs_120524 | ecosystem: Environmental > Aquatic > Marine > Epipelagic | place: Germany:Helgoland, sampling site Kabeltonne... | reverse complement strand
TCGTTGGGGTTATCACAAAGTAGTTTGAAACTCATCTGATAATGTCCCTTTTTCACGCGCTCATTGTAGGCATAGAATACAGCGGCATCTTGAGAGCGAGCAAATTTTTCAGCACCAAATGCCACTGCCGTTTCTTGATTTAAGAATTGTGTCCAGTAAACTTTTTTGGCAATCGTTGGGGATTGATCTGTAGCAAAAAAGGTCGCTAGCGGTTTATGATAAGTGTCGAAAAACCCTTCTTTCACCTGTTTACGAGAAACCAATAACATTCCAGTTCGCCCCCTTTTTTTAAGCATCTTCCGCTCTACAAATTTGTTTTTGAACGGGTGATAAATACCACAGGTCTGATGCTTTAACCAAGGGTTGATTCCATTGGCTACAAATTCCCAATTATTATAATGTGCTCCCGTAATAATGACACTTCGGTTTTCTTGGAGATACTTATCTACGATTTCAGGGTTGGTGGCTACCATTCTTCGATGAAGTTCTTCATTGCTCATGCTAAATAGCTTAAAGCCTTCTATCATTACATCAAAGAAGTTCTTTAGGTTTTTCCTCCGTAAATCAAGCACTTCTTTGTCTGTGTAATCAGGAAATGAGTTCCTGATGTTTTGATCTACCACCTTTACTCGATAGCGAAATACTTTATAAAGTAGGAGGTATAAAAAGTTAGAAACGCCATAAGCTAGAGGCCATGGCAGCAATGACAGTGGTTTTAAAACCAGATAGTAAAGAAAAAACAAATTTTTTGGCCAGTTGAATTGATACAAATATAATATCTGTCATGTATATTTTACTTCATGTATTTGATTTCTGCCAATGTGTCACCAAATGTCAGTGAAATTCAATTGGCACAACCATTGATGAAAGCAGTATGTTGAAAAGAATTTTGAAAGACATTTATTTATAGATCATGGGAAAAATTATTGGAATTGACTTAGGTACTACCAACTCGTGTGTAGCGGTAATGGAAGGTAACGAGCCAGTTGTGATTCCTAACAGTGAAGGAAGAAGAACGACTCCTTCCATCGTTGCATTTTTAGACAATGGCAACGGGGAAAGAAAAGTAGGTGATCCAGCGAAAAGGCAAGCGATTACTAACCCTACTAATACCATTAGCTCCGTAAAGCGATTTATGGGCAAAAAGTTTAGCAATATGTCTGAAGAACTTAGAGGTATTGCTTACAAGGTAGAAAAAGGGAACAATGACACCGTTAGGGTTAAAATTGGTGACAGAAATTATACACCGCAAGAGCTTTCGGCAATGATACTTCAAAAAATGAAGTCTACTGCTGAAGACTACTTAGGCACTGAAGTAACAGAAGCAGTTATTACTGTTCCTGCTTATTTTAACGATGCGGAAAGACAAGCAACGAAAGAAGCTGGTCAGATTGCGGGCCTAGAAGTAAAGAGAATTATCAATGAGCCTACAGCAGCAGCTTTGGCTTATGGATTAGATAAAAAGGATAAGGATCAGAAAATTGCTGTCTACGATTTAGGAGGGGGTACATTCGATATCTCTGTACTTGAATTAGGAGATGGTGTATTTGAAGTAAAATCTACTAATGGTGATGTTCACCTTGGTGGTGACGACTTTGATCAAGTAATTATTGATTGGTTAGCAGGCGAATTTAAGGCTGATGAAGGCCTTGACCTGACAAAAGATCCAATGGCGTTGCAGCGTTTGAAAGAAGCTGCTGAGAAAGCTAAGATTGAATTGTCATCTGCTACTTCTACAGAAATTAACTTGCCGTATATCATGCCAGTTGATGGTGTGCCGAAGCACTTAGTGAGATCACTATCAAGAGCGAAATTTGAATCGCTTGCCGGGAACTTGATAAAACGTTCAATGGACCCAGTGAAAAAGGCAATGAGTGATGCTGGTTACAGTACTTCAGACATTGACGAAGTAATCTTGGTTGGTGGTTCAACAAGAATCCCTAAAATTCAGGAAGAGGTTGAAAAATTTTTTGGTAAGAAACCATCTAAAGGTGTAAACCCTGATGAGGTTGTTGCAATTGGTGCGGCTATCCAAGGAGGTGTACTAACGGGTGAAGTGAAAGATGTACTGTTACTAGATGTAACGCCTCTTTCTCTAGGTATCGAAACAATGGGTGGTGTATTCACTAAGCTTATCGAATCGAATACTACTATCCCTGCTAAGAAATCTGAAGTATTCTCAACTGCGGCTGACAATCAGCCTTCTGTAGAGATTCATGTATTGCAAGGTGAACGTCCAATGGCCAAGGACAACAGAACTATCGGTCGTTTCCACCTAAGCGATATTCCACCATCACAACGTGGTGTTCCTCAAATTGAGGTAACATTCGATATTGATGCAAATGGTATCATGCAAGTGTCTGCTAAAGACAAAGGCACAGGAAAAGAGCAAAACATCAGAATTGAGGCTTCTTCTGGATTGACAGATGCAGAAATCGAGAAAATGAAGCAGGAAGCGGAAGCAAATGCTGAATCGGATAAGAAGGAGAAAGAGAAAATAGATAAGCTCAATACTGCTGATTCACTGATCTTCCAGACTGAGAAACAATTGAAAGATTACGGTGATAAACTGTCAGATGAGAATAAGAAGCCTATCGAAGAAGCTTTAGCTAATCTGAAAACAGCTCACGGAAGTCAAGATGCTGACTCTATCGATGCAGGTCTAGAAACCTTGAACAAAGCTTGGGAAGCTGCTTCTCAAGAGATGTATGCGGCACAACAAGCTGCTGAAGGTGGAGAACAACCAGGCCCAGATGCTGGGGCAGGTGATGCCGGATCTGAAGAAGGTTCAGCAGACGATGTATCAGATGTAGAATACGAAGAGGTGAAATAATCCTCTGAGCAATAGATAATAAAAAACCCTGACAGCTTGCTGTCAGGGTTTTTTTATGCCTTTATAATTACTGCTTAATATGCACTACTGGCTGTAGCTGCATTTACCTTTGCAGGTATGGTCTTGTTGATGGCACTCTTGAAGCTGTCATCATAGATAATAAACATCCATTCTTTATAATTTGGATCAGAAATGCCTAGTAAAAACTTTGCGCCTTTCACATTGATATAGCTTTCAGCTCGATTATACTCCACGTTTTCCTTTCCAAAACTACTTTCTATTGAAGGCACCAATAGTGCGGCTATCCCTTTTAGGTCATCAGTATTCAATGGAAGTGTCATGTCCATGTTATACTTAATTAAAGCGTATTTAATATCACCTTCTGCAGGGATTGGTTTTTTATTCACTACTTCGAAACTGTTAAACTGTAGTTCGATTCCAGCCATTTCTAGTATGCTAAATATTTGAAACATACTTTTCTTACTTGTATGCTCAAATAGTTCTGGATAGATATAATCCAGCACCTGAGTGTATTTCTTGGTCTTGATCAAATCAAGAAAGTTACTCGTGCGTTCGTCAATTGCTGTATTGTCAGCGGTACTTAATGCTTGCGCATTTACGCTCAGCACGGCAAATGTTAATACGATACTTAATACTATCTTTTTCATAAGTCTATTTAGGTCCCTTGTCCATTGACGTTGTGCTTTTAACTTTTGTAAACAGCTGAAAGTTTTGAGTAGCTAACCAAAAACCATTCCCTTGTTTGTAAACTGCTCGGTTCTTTTGCCAAAGACCGTTAAAATAGTAGACACCACAGCCGAGTTGCAAGGCATTTTTGGAATAAAGTGTTTTACGATGTGGCGGAGAGTCTATCCAGCCCTGTACTAAATGATCAGCCAGTGCTAAATAACTTCCAAAAGAACGTCCACCAATGGCTGAAATGTTCTCTCCTAATTTGGGATTAACTATGCCTGCAAGCATTGCTCTGTCTTCAGGTGCTTTACGTTTCTTTTCTTTCTTATTGAAATGATCGAAAAAGTCTTTTTCAGCCATGTGAATGGAATGGTTCCAGGCCATCACCTCCAAATTAGGCTGATAGGCTAGTATGTTGAGTCCTATTTCAATTCTTGCTTCATTTGTCACGAAAAATACTGCTGCATTGAGAATTTTATAATCTACTCTATTCTCTTCTAGGGACTTTTGGAACAGCTGAAAGTCCCTGAAATTGTCGTCATTGAGTGTCTGATAGTACTCATCCTTCCACTTTCTTTGCGCGATCGACAATGTGCTGAACCCTATGGAAAGTACAAGAAGGAGTACGAGTTTTTTCATTGCTTCAAGGTACAAAAAGGTAGATAGCTAGTTTAGCATCTGGAGGAATAGATGAATTCTTGTATTTTTGTTAGAACCAACGCTTATGTCTTGTTGAAATTATCTAAATGCTCGCTGATTATTTTGTTGACTCTTCAGCTTTTTCTAGTTGGTTGTGCTGGAAATGTCTCACGAACAAAAAAAATAGATACCGTTGTCCAGACAGCTCGGTCCTATACAGGGACTCCCTATAAATTTGGAGGAACCACCCGTGTTGGACTGGATTGTTCAGCACTTATTCTGCATGCTTATAGAAGTATCGGTGTAGAAATGCCACGGGTCTCTGAAGATCAAGCCAGAAGTGGGGTGAAGGTAAGATTGAAGGAACTTAAGCCAGGTGATTTAGTCTTTTTCGCCACAGGTAAGAAGAAGAGGGAAGTGACGCATGCTGGAATTGTCACTGTGGTAAGAGGTAAGAAGGATATTCGTTTCATTCACTCCTCAACTTCTCTGGGAGTAACCGAAAGTAACCTCTACTCTCCCTACTATATGAAGCGGTTTTTAAGGGCAAGAAGAATCCTTTGAAATGATCAATCACCAACTTATATTTGCCGTCCCGTCTAAAGCGAGAGCTTCAGAATAAAAAGGGTAGAATAGATTTCTAAATACACCTTCGCTTAGGCTGCGGTGTTTAAAGAGGTTAAAACTAAAAACACCTTCGCTAAAGCTTCGGTGTTTAAATGGGGGATTAGCCTGCCTGTCGGCAGACAGGCTCAGTTGGCTAGAGCGTCCCGAGAGAATACTCGGGAAGGTCAGAGGTTAATTGAAAAGAGTATTATCGTTCTTAACAAGTAAGAACAAATCATAATGGGGGATTAGCTCAGCTGGCTAGAGCGCTACACTGGCAGTGTAGAGGTCATCGGTTCGACTCCGATATTCTCCACCATTGACTAAATTAAAGGTCAGCAAACGCTGACCTTTTTTTATGAGCGACTTCTGTGTTTATATAGTCTATTCTGAAACTCGTGATCGATATTATGTAGGGAGTTGTGATAACCTTAAAAATCGACTAGCAGACCATAATGCAGGTCGATCCCCCTATACAAAGTCTGGTAAGCCGTGGCTTTTAAAGTATTCTGAGGTTTATGATTCTAGAGTCAAAGCAAGACAACGAGAGGCTGAGATTAAAAGAGAAAGTCAAGGAAATTCCTAGAATATTTGATTAGCTCAGTTGGCTAGAGCGTCACGAGTATTCTCTCGGGAAGGTCATCGGTTCTCCCGATAGCTATCGGTACGATACTCTCGACAACAGAGGCTCTGATAAATTAGAGCCTTTTTTTGTTTTCAAGGATTTGCCGATTTTCGGTTACTTTTATCTTCATGTGTTATGATGTGGAAACTCAGCTAAGGAGACAATTGAAGAAGGCTGTCGAAGTTGGTGCACCTTCTGAAGAGATTGACTTTTTGGAACATAAAATTAAACAGTTTGTAAGCGATTTTGGTGAAGACGAACTCTCTAAGAATGAGCATCACTGGACCATGGGTTTTCAACATCAGAAAATTCCTGTTATCACCGATGAGGATCCAGATAATCTACAATTTTTCCATTGGGGGTTGATTCCGTTTTGGGTAAAAGACAAAGTAACAGCCAGAAAAATTGCTAACAATTGTCTCAATGCGAGATCCGAAACAATGTTCGATAAACCTTCTTTCAGGGCGGCAGCCAAAGAAAGACGTTGTGTAATTCCTTTGTCGGGCTATTACGAACATCATTGGGTTGACAGCAAAGGAAAGAACAAGGTCCCTTATTTTATAAAGCATAAGAATGGCAGCCCACTATTTATGGCAGGTTTATGGGAAACTTGGTTGAACAAAGAGAAGGGTGAGGAGGTACAAACATGTACCATCGCCACAACCAAGGCAAACAACTCTTTGTCAAGGGTACACAACCGTAAACTTGGTGATCCTAGAATGTTAGTGATACTGCCATTCGAAAATGTATCTGACTGGCTATCACCTATTGAAGGAAATGCTGATATAGAGTTGCTGGAGGCTTTATGTATTCCTTATCCTGATGAGCTTCTAGAATTGTATCCAGTTGCTCAATTACGGGGTAAGCTTGGAGTGGGGGATATGGCTCAGGCTTCTGAGCCTTTTGATTATGGGCTCATAGGTTTGCCTTAGTACCCACAAAAGGCTAGACTACTAAAAAAGCCCCTCTTCGAAACTTCGGAGAAGGGCTTTTTTAAAGAGTAAATCTTATGAATGATGTTACTTAATGATACTGTAGCTGAGTTTAACGATCTGATCGGTGAACATACTCGTTCCACCTTGGCCACTAGCACCAGCGCCACCTCTGCCTCCACCAGCGCCGCCTCTTCCACCGCCACCGCCAGCACCACCTCGTCCACCACCACCACCTGCGCCACCACGGCCACCACGGCCACCACCACCTCCGGCACCAACACTTCCGCCTGCACCTTGTGGCATATCAATTCCATTGACTTTGATGTTAATGTCTAAATCAGTAGCTGTTATTTTATCCCAATCCATGCTAGCACCATATAATTCCGATAGAGGGATTCTCAATTCGTAGTTTAAAACAGGTTTATCAGTATTATCATCAAAGGCCAAACCTGTTTGAATACCGTCAAGGTCTGCAATCAGCATTTGTCCATTAGAAACGGAGAAACCTTTTAGTTTTGCTTGGTTCTTTGTGGCTATCATACCGTTCATTCTTTCTTTCAATTGTGCTGCTCGATCGGCTCCTTGCTCACCTTGTGCACGTTGTCTTTGGCCACCTCTTTGTGCAGTCGCTTGGCCTTTTGCAGCCTCCATTGGAAATTCAAGCTTTGCATTCACCTTCGGCTTTAACTTGGCTTTGAATGTAATTTCCATTCCAGCTTGAAGCATTTTTCCAATGCTGGCTTGGTCGTCTGCCTGGAACATGAGGTATAGATACTCAGCATCATTTCGTACAGCTGTTGTCAAGTTGGTTGTTTTATCAACCGTGAATAGATCTTTTGACCAATCAGATGATAAGCCATCGATTGTCATTTCTTGTGCTTTTAGGCCGCTTAGGGCTGCGCATAATATGACGACTGTAAGTAGTTTTTTCATAGGGTTTACATTTAATCATCCTTAGACAAATTGATCGCTTAATGGTTTAAAGGCTTGTTGAGTAAAATCAATTTTTATTTAACCAGGAGGAGCACGGGTAATATGGGCTAATGTGAGTATTCAGTCACTTTATATTATCTTCGCTAGCAATGAGGACTCTAAAATATTTTGGCTGTATTACGCTAGCTCTCGCATTGACTTACTGTTCAACCAAGGAACAACCACTCTTTGTGCTTTCTTCTAATCAAGAAATGGTAGACCTATTGGCAGTCAGTCATAAAATTAGTAATCCAATGATTGCTGAGGTGTACTACAACAGTGAGAAGGCCGCCATTTACGATTCTTTAAGAAAACTTAGAGGTATTTCGTTTTCAGATAACGCCATTTACAGCTATTGGCACTTTCGAGAGACCCTTTATGCAGGCAATACAGAAGATGCTATTCTAAAGACTGAGGCCTACCTCAAACAACTAGCCAGCTACAGTCAAAAACTAGATCGGCAATACTTATCACTTTTTGATCGCCTATTGGCTATTGCGTATATCAGGCTTGGCGAGCAGGAAAACTGTCTCTTAAATCATACATCGTCTTCGTGTATTTTACCTATTGCTGAGCTTGGTATCCACCAAAAGGCTAGGGGTTCTGAAGCTGCAATAGATATCATAGAAAAGCTGCTTATAGAAACTCCAGATGACCTTGAGCTGACTTGGCTACTTAATATTTGTTACCAGACTTTAGGGCGCTATCCACAAGATGTACCAAAGAAATTTCTAATTCCAGTAAAGGCTTTTACAGGGGCTAATCAGGGAATCCCAAAGTTTGAAGACATAGCCCCAATGCTTAACGTTGCCACTCAGGGCAATGCAGGCGGTTCGATTACGGAAGATTTTAATAACGATGGGTATTTGGATATTGTCGTGACTTCTAGTGGTCTGAAGGCTGGTGATCAGATGCGGTATTATGAGAATAATGGTAATGGAGGTTATACTGATAAGACCAGTGCTGCTGGCCTCGATGGATTTATTGGTGGTTTAAACTGCATGCAGACTGACTTCAATAATGACGGGTACGCGGATATTTTCGTATTACGTGGTGGTTGGTTAGCACAGTCTGGACAACACCCAAATTCACTGCTTCAAAATAATGGAGACGGAACATTTACTGATGTGACCAAGGCATCAGGTTTACTCTCTTTTAAACCAACGCAAACTGCCGTTTGGGCTGATTTTAACAATGATGGCTGGCTGGACTTGTTTGTAGGAAACGAAACCTCTGCTGCACAGGATGTCTTCAATCAGAATAATCAAGGAAAGATTTATAGCTCAGAATTCTTCGTGAACCAAAAGGATGGCACTTTTAAAGATATGGCCAAATCGACCGGTCTTTTCTTCACAAAATTCATAAAAGGAGTAGTTTCGATAGACGCTAATGGCGATGGGAATATGGATCTGTATCTCTCGATTATGGGTGAAAAAAATAAGCTGTTGATCAATCAGGGGAACCTAAAATTTGTAGACAAGGCCAATGATTTCAAAGTTACCGAGCCAACAGTCAGCTTTCCAGTTGCCTCCTTTGACTATAACAATGATGGGTTGACCGACCTTTTTGTTTGTAGTTACAGTTCTAGTGATAATACGCAAGCCTATGAAACAGCCTTTGAGTTGAAGGGTAATGCTCCAGTTGCCGCTCTGCCAAAACTCTATCGCAATAATGGTGACGGTACTTTTACAGATGCTACCGAAGAGGCTGGAATGAATCATACCATTTACGGAATGGGTTTCAACTACGGTGATTTGGATAATGATGGTTATATAGACCTCTATTTTGGTACTGGAGACCCAGGTTTTGAGAGTATCGTTCCGAACAGGATGTTTAGAAATGTAGAGGGTAAGTATTTTGAAGAAGTAAGCTTCGATGGCGGTTTTTCAAACATTCAAAAAGGGCATGGTATCAGCTGGGCAGACTTAGATAACGATGGTGATCAGGACATATATCTGACAATGGGTGGAGCTCATGAAGGAGATATTTATCAAAATCAATTGCTAGTCAATCCAATGACAGGAAATAACTGGATCAATATTGAACTCGTGGGAAGTGAATCTAATAAGAAAGCAATTGGTGCAGAGGTGTTTCTAGTAACCTCTACTGGTCAAAAGATTCACAGAGTAGTATCGAGTGGAGCAAGTTTTGGTGGAAATAGCCTAGCCTTAGAAATAGGTCTTGGCAAAGCGGAAAGTATAGAAAGTATTTTGGTTAAATGGCCAGCGACTGAAACGATTCAGAAATTCGAAAAAGTAGGGGTCAACCAACACATCAGAATTGTTGAGTTCTCAGGAGAGATTGAAAAAAAGGCGGTTGAGCTTGTGGACTTTAAGATGTCAGCTGATCATTCAGAGCATTAGTTTCTTTTGATGCTAGCGCTGACCACTGGTCTTGGCATCTCGCTGAGACCGAACTGCAAAGTTCTTTCAACGTGAAAATCTCTATCAGTCTTTCGCGATCCTTGCGCTGATCAGCTTATCTAGCAAAGGAAATTCACGATCGAGATAAGCATTGCCTTCTTCGACAATTTTGCTTTGGTCACCTCCTCGAACGCCACCGCCAGCAGTTTCTCCATAGCCCGAATAGATTTGGTCTACAACCTCCATTCCTTTTGATATGCTACCTAGTGGTGCAAAACCACCAGCATCAAGCCGCGCGTTATCCACCATATTGATATAGAGTTGAGTAGTGCGTGTGTTGGGTTCGGTAAATGCAAAAGCAATTGTTCCGCGTACATTGCTGATTTTGTTAGGGTCATCCTTAATGGGCTGATTCATCCAGATTTGGGAATACTTAGGTTCTCCAGCAAGCCCAAACTGTGTGATAAAGCCAGGGGCTACTCTGTGAAATCGAGCATCATTATAATAACCGAGTCTTACAAGATTATAGAATCTATCAGCACCAATAGGTGCATTTGAACGATCTACTGATATCTCAAAATCACCTTTAGTAGTTTCTACCCTAACCACATAGCTTTCAGGAGCTATGACTGACCATTCTTTTGAAGCGGGATCTAATAAAGGGTCCTTAGGTGAAGTACAGGCTGTAAAAGCAAGACACAATACAGCTATAAATTGTAATGTAAACCTGCTCATACTATGCATAAAAATTATTTGAATGCCTCAAATATGGGTTGGCCAGTTGCTCCGTTTGGAAGACGAATTTGCAAAAGCATACTCAGTGTCGGGGCAATATCAGTAATATGAATTTTTCTAACCGAAGTGCCTTTTTTCACGCCCCAACCATAAAAGATGATCGGTACATGCGTATCGTAAGTCCAAGCATTGCCATGCCCCGTTCCTTTAGCTCTGCCCGACTGCCAAGCGGGATCAAGAATTAGTTTAACGTCACCTGACTCTTTGGTATGGTAGGCACTTTGCACTAAACTTCTCATCAGGTCACCATAGCTATTACGCACTAAGTCAGTTCCTGTTAAGGCCAAATACACGCCTTCAAACTTCATGGCTTCTTGCGCCACGAAAAGTTGCATTTCGTATAAGTTGACTTTCTTTTCCTTAATCAAGTCATGGTTTAAGAATAGGTCATAACCTCTACCAACTTCAAACCATTCAGCTTCTCCATACTTTTCGTTAACGGCCTTTTCGAGCGCTTTCCCCATTTCTCCACTGTTGAAATTATCAACTCTGAACTTATCGTTTTTCATCCGTAAAGAGTTTTCGGCTACGGCATGATCTGCAGTTAAGAAAACCACATAATTTCCTTTACCTACTTTACTGTCTAGCGCGTTGAGCAAGCTTTCAATTTCTTTATCTAATCGAATGTACGTGTCTTGAACCTCTTTCGACTGAGGGCCAAAGTTATGGCCAATGTAATCGGGGCTCGAAAAGCTTACTGCTAAAAAGTCAGTAGTGGCATCCGCGCCAAGACCTTCAGCATCGATCGCAGCTAGTGCTAACTCATTTAGAATTGTATTACCGAACGGGGTGCTAGGCAACATTCCGAAGTTACCATTGTCCGCCCTCAACTTGGAAAGGTCGTAAGGAAAAGTGGGTGTCTCTTTGCCCTTGAAGCCACTTTCGTAAGGAGAGTTATCTATACCGCTTTCATTGTATTCACTGATTGGTTTAACAGTATTCCAAGTCTCGTTGAGGTACTTGTCTGCTAGTTTTCGGTTATTAAACGCCTTCATCCAATCTGGAAGCTCATCCATGTAATAAGACGAAGTCATGAAATCTCCAGTATTCGAATCGTACCAATAAGAGCCATCAGAATAATGACCGCCAGGTAAGGCTGATCCTCTATCCTTTATCGACATCGCAATCACTTTACCTTGTTGTTGCGTAGAAAGCTTTAATTCATCTGTGATAGTGGAACTATACAAGTTCATAGGCGATATACGACCGCTTCTTTCTGAGCCTCCTACAGCCACAACGGCAGTATCTTCAGCACAGTAGACACTTCTTTTAAGAAGTCTGCTATACCATGAGTTATTAACGATGCCATGAACAGAAGGCGTGGTACCCGTGTAAACAGATGCGTGACCAGGACCTGTGCTGGTCGCAGCATAGTTGTAATGCCCATTTTTGGCAGCAAAACCATCATTCATAAGTCGTTTGAGACCACCTTCGCCAAAGTGGTTTTCAAATCGCCAAATGTATTCTTGTTTCATCTGGTCGACCATAATCCCGACTACGAGTTTAGGACGTTCCGTTTGACCTTTTAGGCCAATGGTTAAGATAAAAAGTGATAGAATGAAGATGGATCGTTTCATAATAAGATCATTTTGAAGGGCAAGCTATTCTAAAATACTCTTCTCGCTGAAAGCTTTGTGTAAAAATTTTGTTACCTCTTTCGTCAAAATAGATAACAATGTAGATATCTGCCTCAGACACTAGTTTCATGCCAAAGTAAATAGGTGCTTCTGGAGTACCCAATATCTTAATGTCAGTATAAGTAGGCTCAATTAACTCTCCCTTCTTTAGGCTATATAGGCCTTGGCCTGTTTCTGTATTGATCAGTAGCGTTTTGTTGTTGTCATTTTCGCTAATGTATTCATAAGTTAATATGCTCTCATAAAGCGCCTCGTCTGCTGAGATGTTGTACAGGAGCCATTCATCCTCAATGCGTGTAAGGGCAATGGTATCATTGTAATATTTCACTTCATCAAACTCAAAGCTCGTCAAGGCCTTGCCTGTAGCGTTAATAAATCCCTTATACTTTCCATCCGATGCGACTAGCACTGTGTCTGCATAGGGCTCAATCAATTTTTCAAAGGTTGGTGGGATGTTGATGTTCTTGGCAGGGTTGATGACCCCAACTTTTCCTTTATCCAATATGCTGACATATCCATCTTTATTAGAACCAATCCCATCATAAATGAAACTTAAGAGGTAATGTCCTGTGCTATCTGCGAGTGCTGCATTTCGCTTTTGTAGTCTAATCATGTTAGGGCTTAGCGCTGTAACATCATTGTAAGTTGAAGTGAGTATTTCGCGGCCTTGATCATTATAGATTTTTCTGATTTTTTTTGAGTTGCTCAGCATAAAGAGATCATTAATGGCTTTTTCTCCAGTAGTAATATATACTTGTGGGATTAGCAATTTAGGTGCCCAATCATTCTTCATTAGTAGTTCTTTCCCTGTTTTGAATTGTGCCCAGGAGGCATCACCACGAAACTTCATGACCATATTCTGTCCCCAAAACGCCAAAGAGTCATACCCATTTGACGGTTGTACATTACCTAGTTGATCGAGCAAGGTCCAAGCACTGTCTTTTTCTAGCGCCAGCCACCTGTCATTTTCCAGCACTTTGTTGTAAATAGTGCCCCTCAGTAGGCTGTCATATCTGTCGTGAATAAGCTGAATTCCTTGTTCAAACTGTAGCTTCCAACCATATGGCCTCTCATAGATTTCATAATTCCCAAAAGGAATGATTGTATTGAAACTTTGATCTAAAATGGCTTCTTCATTATTTCTCACAACCCAAATGCGTCCGTTGGGCAATTCTTCTAATTCATCATATTGAGGTTTGAACGATGGGGCTTCAGCACCTTTCAGTATTGGATAAAGAGACTTAGGGTCAACGAATTGAATACCATTCTCCTTTTCGAGCCAGAGTTTTGTTTTGAAGGTATCTAATTGAATAAACTCATTAGGCAGGTAGGTCAACCCATTGATACTTTCAAGTCCAAAAAGTCCATTGGACTTGGTGCGAATAAAACTATTGTCGAGTACCTTGATCTCTTCTTTGGGAGTATCAATAATGACCTCTCCAGATTTATGAATCAATCGATCACCTTCTATATTGCGGATGATAATAAACCCATTTCCGCCATCGATTGCCTCATCGAAAATTCCTTCGTATATAAGGTTCCCATTTCTTCCGATGACCTGTTTTTTTCCATCAGTAATTCCGTAAACGAAGTCATTAATGGACGGAGTACAGAGACAATCTTCTGTTAAGGTTTTGAAAGGCGTTTGTAACCTAGCTTCACCAGCGGTATTCACATATTGAATACCGTCATTTTCAAGCTTAGGCATCCAAAACTCATTTTCAAGGGACTCAGCCTTCTTTAGGGAGTCGGTATCAATCGCAAAATCAAAGTCTTCGAAAAAGTTACTATCAGCGTACTTTGTACGATAGATGTGATAAGCACGGTTGGCAAGTATTTTATTAAAATCATCGCTGGCATAGTCAACTAAGAACGACCGGAATGATTCGAGTGTGTTTTCAGCTGTAGCGTACTTAAATATGGCGGCTACAATCTTCTTTCGGTAAGGAGTATTGGGGAACTCCTCCAAAAAGGTAGTCAGGCTCTCGTAAGAACCATCTGCAGTTCGCTCTTCGTAGATAAGTTTCTTATATCTCGTTTTTGCTTCGTTAAAGTCCTCTGAAAGAGGGTATTCCTGCAAGAATTTTTGGTAGCGTTGCCATGTATTGATGGCTTCAGCTTGCTCAAAGGCAATGTGATTTCGGAGTTTTATGGCTTCATTGATTTGCTCGGCATCGGAATGGCTTTGCATGAACCAATTGTAAGCATCAATGGTATGAACTGCCTTGATGTCAATAAATTTCAGGCTATCGACTTTGTCTTTTAGACCTTCAAGGGTCAAAGAATCTACAGAAAATTCCTTGAGGTCTTCAATGTCTTTTGGATCTGTAATGAATTGTAACTGTTCAAAGGCTTTATTGGTGTAAATGTATGCAGTGTCTACATTGTACCGAGTAAATGCTGTATCTACAAAGAGTCTAGCATACAAGAAGTAAGCCGCAGGATTTAGTGTGTCTTTCTCAATCGAACGATCGAGTGCTTCTACAGTCTTATCTAGGTCACCTCGGTCATAAAACCTAAAGGCACGCTTCGGAACCTCTATGTTCCAAAAGGTTAAAAGTGTTATTACACCTGATATAAGATATAGTCTCCTGCTCAAATAACTGATTGTTTCGGGACGCCAAAAATAATAAACGCATAGCCAAAACTAGTGTTGTGAATCAATTAGCTTAAAATGTTCCTTCTTTAGTCTAAGTCGTTTATCCCATAAATGGCTTGTTTACCAAAGATGAAATCGATTGCATAGAATACTTAATTTGATTTCGTTCAAAAAGGGCTATTATTATTAATCCTCAGGAATTAATATTAATTACCACTTAATGAAATTTATGTCCTATCGTACACTAAAGAGTGTGGTGATTTTTTTGATGCTATCGGTGTCAATAACTGCCTTTGCTCAGAATGTGGAACGAGTAGTTGTTGGTGATCCTTCCAAAACCTCTACGGGGAGGGTTAGAATTCAAGGTAAAGTTATTGGTAAAGAAGATGGTGTCGGTCTTTTTGGGGCAACGGTCGCAATCAAAGGAACCAATATTGGAGCTGTTTGTGACGAGAAGGGCAATTATGAATTTACCATATCCACTGGCCAGTTTGAGTTGATAGTTCAATATGTGGGTAAAACCACAAAACTGTATGATTTAAGAGTTGTTGGCAATGGTAAGCTGGATATTGCTCTATTAGACGATGTTGTGAGTCTTGATCAAGTCTTAATTGAGGCCGAGGGAGAAGACAAGAACATTCAGCGCATTAGTGCGGGTGTAAATCGCCTCAATATTAAAGAAATTGAAAGCCTACCTGCCTTTATGGGCGAGGTTGATATCGTGAAAAGTCTTCAATCGTTACCCGGTGTTTCCACTGTTGGTGAAGGTGCAAGTGGATTCAACGTGCGAGGCGGCCGTACTGACCAAAACTTAATCCTGCAAGACGGAGCTATTCTTTTCAACGCCTCTCATGTTTTGGGCTTTTTCTCAACCTTCAATCCAGACGCCACGGACGCTTTCACTTTGTACAAGGGTAATATGCCTGCTCAATATGGAGGTCGTATTTCATCCGTGTTGGATGTGAGTATGAAGGAGGGGAATAGTGAAAAAGTTAAGGTTCGAGGTGGTCTAGGCTTGGTGGCTAGTCGGTTGGTAGTTGATGGTCCGATCAATGGAGGTAAAACGAGGTTTCTCGTTGCTGGCCGAGCGTCCTACTCTGACTGGATATTGGGTCGAGCGAGAAATATTGATGTCCAAAATAGTGCGGCACGCTTTCACGATTTGAATTTAAAGTTGAGCCATAGAATTGGTAGAAGGAACAAGGTGAATTTGAGTTACTACCGAAGTGGTGACTTCTTCCGCTTTGCCGAGGATTTCGGATTTGAGTGGGATACAGATATTCTAAATTTTAGCTGGAACTCTAGTCTTTCCGATAACCTGGTTTCAACAACACGCCTTGTTTCTGGAGTGTATAAGAGTAAACTGTTTGACCCCTCTGGTATTGATGCTGCAGAAGTTGACAATGGTATGAAGTACTATCAAGCGCAGCAGAACTTTTTGTATACACCATCTGAAAAGCATACGATCACTTTTGGAGCCGATTTGGTTAGATATGTAGGTCGACCTGAAATTTCTGCTCCGATAGGTCCCGACTCAGGTATTCCGGCTGAACGCGTAGAAAAGGAACAAGGCAATGAATATGGCTTTTTTGTTAATGATGATATAAACATCACCAAAGACTTGGGGGTTTCACTTGGCCTGAGATACTCTATGTTTGAAAATCGTGGACCCTACGATGTTTTCCAATACGCGGATGGCGCGCAGCCTTTGTTAGCTAACATTGTTGACACAATCTCATATACCAAGGGTGACGTAATCTCCAATTATGCTGGTTTTGAGCCACGAATTGGTCTTCGTTATACGGTTGACGAACGTACGTCAATCAAATTGAGTCTGAATAGAACTAGGCAATACATTCATACGCTTTCTAATAGCACAGCCGCTACGCCAACAGATATACTTCAATTGAGTAATACTTATTTGAAGCCACTAATATCGAATAATGCGTCTATCGGATATTTTAAAAACTTTCAAGATAACGCATGGGAGACTTCGTTGGAAGTCTATTTAAGAGACATTGATAATCTGCTGGATTATAAAGACTTCGTTGATCTTTTACTCAACAATCACTTAGAAACGGATCTAATTGCAGGAAAAGGGAGGGCATATGGGATGGAACTTTACATCAAGAAAAATAAAGGGCCAATGACTGGCTGGCTGTCTTATACCTTGTCACGTACGGAGGTTCAGATAGAAGGGCAGAATCCAGATGAAGTTATTAATGATGGCAACTGGTATCCTGCCAATTTCGATCGAACACATAATCTCTCATGGGTTTCTACTGTGCAATTAAGGGGTACCAGTTCTTTTAATTGGAACGTGGTCTATAGCACGGGTCGACCGATTAACGGCATAGTGACAAATTATCGAATTGTTAGTACTGTTGTCCCTCATTTTTCTGACCGAAATCAATTTCGTATTCCAGATTATTTCCGCATTGATTTGAGCTTTACTTTTGGTAGAGACATTCTAAAGAAGGAACTGAGGGATAAGCTTGAAGGGAGAAATTATCTAGGTACGCTTACAATAGGTATCTACAATGTTCTTTCTAGAAAGAATGCATTTTCGGTGTTCTTTAAACGGCCTGAAGACTTAGGTTTGATTCCAAGACCGCACAGACTAACTGTTCTTGGTGCAGCGTTTCCAAACATCACGTATAATTTCAGATTTTAATGTGGGCTGATAAGCATCAGGTACTAAAAATGTTTGCCCTCTTCCTGTCGGCAATACTTTTCACACAATGTGCGGAGGTCATTGATTTGAATAATGAGACCAGTGGCGGACAGCTCGTGATCGCTGGTAGAATTACCAATGGTGGCATGGGCAATACGGTGGAGATTACACGAACCCTGCCTGAAATGCAGGCTCCGGAGCTCATTAGTGGGGCTCTAGTCAAGGTAATCGATGAAAATGGGGCAGAAGAGGCATATGTTGAAATTTCTCCTGGTCAATATGTGCTAAATCGAGATGTAGTTCAAGGTCGAGTAGGCGGTGTTTATCATCTA
>Ga0115570_10001661_pt1 | contig 17714 bp, 15 predicted proteins | sample COGITO_mtgs_1205_3_FD_87294 | JGI IMG/M metagenome (GOLD analysis project Ga0115570, IMG submission 87294) | Pelagic marine microbial communities from North Sea - COGITO_mtgs_120524 | ecosystem: Environmental > Aquatic > Marine > Epipelagic | place: Germany:Helgoland, sampling site Kabeltonne... | reverse complement strand
TGTCATCTCACACTTCAATGAAGGTATTAGAAAACCACTACATCAATCCACTTTTATTAAACGTTGAAGAAGAGAAATTAATGAAGGTTAAAGTCTTTGGATAATTCGTATTTTATCTAACACAAGAGTCTAGCACGTATAACACAAGTAGGATTATATATTTGTAACTACTTGAAAATGAGTTAATAAAATTAGTTGAAATTGGGTGGTGAGGAGTGTTATGAGCCCGACGAGCTACCTACTGCTCTATCCCGCGATATAGGATGACAAATATACAACCTTTTTGTAATTCTAAAAGAAAAAATGAAAATATATCTTATTGTTCAATGCTATTTGCTTCGAAAGAAGACAACGAATGATCTAAGATACTAATGTTGAACTGTACAGGATTACAACACACCTCGCAATCCTCAATATAATTTTGAGACGATTGAGAAAAATCAATTAAAATAGAAACGTCTTCCCAACAATGTGGGCATTGATAAAAATGTTCTTCCATTATCCTAGCTTTTCAATAGATGCTGTTAGCGTTTCCCATTCAGACATTAATTGATCGAGTTTGTCTTTTTTGGCTTGGTAACTCTCAAAAAAACCGGGCTTAGCCACCGTTTGATCGTAGTTCAGCTCCATATCAACATCTATAGCTTTAATGGCTTTTTCTAAAGTAGTAATAGATGCTTCTGCTTTACTCAGTCGGTTATTCAACGACTTAAGCTGCTTTTGTTCCTCATAGGTTTGTTTTGGTGCAGCCGCTTTTTGAGGCGTTTTAATTTGCGTTCGTTTTTCAACTTCACGTAAGTTCTCAACCTGGCGTTGTTCTAAATAAAAATCAATATCCCCCAAATACTGCTTGAGTTTTTGATCTTTAAATTCATAGACTGTAGAGGTCAAGCCCTGCAAGAAATCTCTATCGTGAGACACTAAAATAAGCGTGCCTTCAAATTGTTGAAGGGCGGTTTTTAGGACGTTTTTAGATTTTATATCCAAGTGGTTGGTGGGCTCATCCATGATCAGCACATTCAACGGCTGAAGCAATAATTTGGCTAATGCCAATCGATTACGCTCTCCTCCAGAAAGAACTTTTACATATTTTTCTGCAGCATCGCCTCTAAATAAAAATGACCCTAGAATATCACGGACTTTAGAACGATTGGTTTCATTAGCGGCATCAATCATCGTATCTAAAACCGTTTTATTTCCATTTAAATATTCCGCTTGATTTTGAGCAAAATAACCGATCTGGACATTGTGTCCCAACTTAATGTCTCCTTTGGCTTCTAAATCGCCCACTATAATTTTAGCAAGCGTCGATTTGCCCTGTCCATTTTGACCTACAAAAGCAATTTTACTCCCTCGATCGACCATCAAATCGATGTGCTGAAGCACTTTCAAATCGCCATAGTTTTTTGAAACCTGTGAGGCTTCAACCACTACTTTACCAGGGGTTACGGATACCGGAAATTTGAGGGTCATCACACTATTATCATCCTCATCAACTTCGATACGTTCTATCTTATCCAGCTTTTTTATCAACGATTGCGCCATGGTGGCTTTAGAGGCTTTTGCTCTAAATTTCTCAATTAATTTCTCGGTTTGTTCAATCTGTTTTTGCTGATTTTTTTGAGATGCTAATTGTAATGTTTTTTGTTCTTCACGCAAAACAAGATATTTTGTGTACGCTTTTGGATAATCATATATTTTACCCAATACAATTTCAATCGTTCGGTTGGTCACATTATCCAAAAACATTTTATCATGCGACACAATAACCACCGCCCCAGAATAGTTGTTTAAAAACTGTTCTAACCAAATAATTGATTCAATATCCAAGTGGTTGGTAGGCTCATCCAATAACAAAATATCGTTGGTTTGAAGCAATAGTTTTGCCAATTCAATACGCATACGCCATCCCCCCGAAAAGGTGTCTGTTAGCTTATTAAAATCGTCGCGTTTAAAGCCTAAACCGATGAGGATTTTTTCCGTTTCGCCTTGATAATTGTAGCCGCCTAGGATTTCATATTGCTCCTGAACGTCATTTAGCCCTACCATCAAATCATGGTAACCTTGACTTTCATAATCTGTACGTTCTGCGAGCTGTGTATTGATGTCTTCGAGCTGAAGTTCTAAGGCTTTAATTTCAACAAAGGCTTGGTAGGCTTCTTCTAGAATGGTACGACCAACAACAAAATCAATGTCTTGTTTAAGAAATCCGATTTTAAGATCCTTTTTTTCTTGTGCAACTTGACCTTCTGTGTATTCTAATTCACCAGAAAGCAATTTTAACAGTGTAGATTTGCCTGCACCATTTTTTCCAATTAACCCTACACGATCACCGCCACGAAGTCGAAAAGATATATTTTCAAATAAATAATCGCCTTGAAATGATACGGATAACTTATGGATGTTTAACATTTAAAAATTGTAAAAAGGAATAATTATAAATAGTTTAGCACTTAGTAATTCGTTGCAAAAATAGGAAATTATGATATTAAAAAAAGGAAATAAGCTGTATAGTATTCTGACAGGTAAATGTCCCAAATGTCATCACGAGTTAATGTACAAAAACAGTAATGCTTACCAGCTTTCTGAAACCCTAGAAATGCACGAACGTTGTGCACACTGTCAAACAAAATACAAAATTGAACCTTCTTTTTTTTATGGCTCTATGTATGTGAGTTACGCTGTTGGAATTGCCTTTGCAGTAGCCGCTTTTATAATCACATTCATCATTTTTGAAAGTTCTTTAGTGCTTTCATTTATAGCCATTGTCTGTACACTTATTGGGTTTATGCCCATTATCATGCGACTTTCCCGAAATATATGGATCAATCTTTTTATGAGTTATGACGCCCAATTAGCTAAAAAAAAGCAGCCACAAAACGATTGATATCAATTTCTGCCGGTAATGGCGTGTCCTCTTCTATAGAATCATAAAGCGCTTTTGCCATTGCTGGAGCAACCAATACGCCACGCGTTCCCAAACCATTAAGAATATAGCTGTTTTTATGAACTGGATGTTGTCCAACTAAAGGACGGCGATCAACTACTGTGGGACGAATACCTGCACGTTGATCGATAACTTCAAATTCACATTCTATTAAGCGTTCCAATTTTTCTAGCAGTTCCGTTTTTGCATTTGAGGTTGGGGTATTGGTTTTATCAGTCCATTCATAGGTAGAACCCACGAGATAATGGTCTTTTTCCATTGGTATTACAAAAATACTAGATTTCAAAATGGCTTCTAGCTTTAGTGTTGGCGCATGAATCGTAAGCAACTCACCTTTGGTGCCTTCTAAAGGGAGGTACTGAAAATATGGGTTTTTATGAACTCCAAAACCTTCTGTGAATACAATTTTTCGAGCGTTTACAGTGCGGTACTCAATACCTTCACTATTGTCTTTTACGTCACTATATTCAACTGTTTCTTCTATGTATTGATTTCTTTTTGAAAGAAATTCACGATACGCTTCTATGAGCAACTGCGTATCAATTCGTCCTGTAAAATTCACGGCACCAAAACCAAAAGGAGCTTTGACTGCTGAATTGGTATTGGGAATTATTTCGGGGTTCAGGAAATTTGTAAGTACGGGTTTATCACAAGCTAAGAACCAATTGTTTTGTTCTTTTACCGAATTAAACACGCGATGTATAGGAAGTACATGATCGAGTTTAAGCCCTAAAAGCTGCTCTAATTCGACATACTTTGGGAGTGCTGACTCCAAGTGAGCAGCAGCATTCCAAGTTGCTGTAAAACGTTTTAAAACTACAGGATTATAAAGACCACTCGCCACCACAGACGCTTGCTGAGAACGGTTACTGATGACAATAAATGATTTGTTATGAAGACGTAACTGCTCGGCAAACATAATACTTGCCAATCCCGATCCTACAATAATATAATCATATTCCATTTTACAAAGGTATTAAAATACAAAACGCTTATCGATACGATAAGCGTTTTGTTGTAGTCTAAAATATAGCGCTTAGTAGCTCCACATATCTTGTTCTTTATTTCTAATTTTTTCTTTGATGCGTTCAGACTCCAAGAGTTGCATCAATGCATTATTGCTAATATAATCTCTAATATTTCTATCTTGATACACATTAGCCTCTTTATATATGGTACCAGAAAAACGTCTTGAATTAATTAAACGGTCAAAAGAAAATGGTTTTGACATGTTTTTACGGTTAAAGGCATAGGCTTTGCTAAGAACTGTTCTCGCTTCTGGGTAGAACACCCAAAACATTGGAGTATATTCTTTATCTGCTTCTCCAGGTGCCTCAACACTATTTGATATAGAATCTTCTTCAACCGCTTCAACCGCTACTGTTTCTTCTTCAGGTTCATCATCATCATCATCATCATCATCAAAGAAAGCGCCGAAACCGCCATCATCGTCGGAATCTGCTGCACTTCCAGTGTCGTCATTAGTTTGTGCATATTTATCTTCTGCACTCACAGCTACCGGCCCAATTGCTATTGGTCGGTATTTAAGTTCTGTTGAAATTCTATCGAAGTACCACACCCCTTTGATAATGTATTTTCGTACATCGCTATATTCAAATTCTGCAGAATTAAAATCTGTATCGGGCATCACAGAAGCTGCAACAGCATTCCATTTTCTTTGGTAAGCATCTACTTTTTCATTGTCTTCCAACTCTAAAAACGCTGTAGATGATGGGTCATAAGTTACCCACTCTTCTTCTGGAAATTCATAACCAAGAGATTCTAAGTGCGCACGCCATGAGCCTGCTATATCAAAGTGTTCCAAACCTTCGGTGATACCATCAGCATCAACTCCAGTTTTTAAAACTTTATACATTTGGATATTATCAAATTCCTCCTCTGTTATTTTATCATCAGGCTTAAAAGTATCACTAAAATAAGCGGGGAAATAATTTTTTATGCCCTCTATTAGGTAATAAATTAGAGGTTTTCTGTCTTCGGTTACTGTACTTACGTCAATGGGATATAAATACGGAAAGTTGACACGTTCGTTCAAGTCAATAACTTCCCAAGTCGTAAAGGAAAATATAATATCTTCGTCGGATACTTTTGCGTAATCCAGAGGTTTAGACTCCGTATCTTCTTCAAGTCGTGACGCCGTTTCAATATTGTAAGACGATGTCGTATTTAGAAGATTAGCTTGAGAAAACCCGATGGATAAATTCAAAAGTAATACTAATAAAACAGAGGTTCTCATGTTTAATTTAATTTATGGTTATTGAGGGTCCCGATTGTTTTTGTCCAGCGGTAATCCCTGCATAATTAATTTTCTTGAAACTAACATCAAATCCTTTTGGTGCTTTTTTCAAAGCTGCTTTTGCTTTTGCACTTAAAGCATTGCCTGTACATTCAAATGATTTTGGTCCAATTTTTACAGTAAAAGATCTTACTTTTACCGTAGATTCAAGTCCGTAAGCTGGATCATAAATAGCACTCATTGATCCACTGATCATAGAACTTCTTGACATTGCGCCACCTTCTTTTCCGTTGAACAAAATGCTAGGCACTGGCGCTCTTCTGATCTGAAATGTTTCCGAATCTGAAAATATAGACTCATCAGGAAGTGTAGCAGTAATTTTCAATTCTAGCTCTTGTCCTTTTTGAGGTTTTATTGTGTAAAGTCCGTCGCCTTTGTTTACTACCCCAGGTCCTGATGCAGTTACTAAGTTTGCCGGAACTCCCGGTACTGATATCTTTACTAAGTTATCAAAGTTTCTAAATAAGGTGTTTCTACCCATCACTTGAACAGAAGCATCATTCGGCCTGGAAATTACTTCATAATTTGACATCACAGGAATGGTAATTGGCTCATCATCTCCTTCTATAAATGTAATTGCACCTGTAATATCTCTGGTTCCTACAGATCCTACTGGAAAATCCAGAACAATTTCGCCTTCAGAATTTAAAGACTCTACTGGATCTATCTCAGAACCATTGATTGAAATTGATTTGGGCTGGAGGTTTTCGGATTTTTTACCCAAAACAATTTTTCCTGAAAATTTAGACCCCGGAAAATAGGCTGCTTTGTCGGAGACCACATAGGCGTCAAAATTAGCAAGTGTAGCGTTTATTTTATATTGACCACCAATCATTGCAGATAACAGTTCTGCTTGAAAACCAAGAACATTGGCTTTCATTACGGTAAGCTTCGTATTGGTTGCTACTTCAGGAAATCCAAAGTAGTTATACTCAATCCATGTTGTTTTGGCTCCTGATCGGTTGATAACCTCCGTTTCTGTATCGAATATTTCAGTTACATCATTAATAAGGTTGACGTAATTTTCGTCACTTTTACCAACATTTAACGAATCTACAACTGCTATAAACTCTGTTTTAAAGGCTTTAATTTCATCTAAAAATTCTTGACCTTCAGGTTTTAATACGCCTTGACTTCCAATAAAAAATTTGTTATCAAAATAATCTGGCTTATCCATCACCTCATAATCATTAATTGGATCTTTAAGGCCCTTAACTTCTTTTTGAGGTGGGGTTTGTTGTAGATCACTTAGATAGGTTAGAAAACGTGTTGCAATTTCATGCACCCGATCTTTAGCTATCTTTTTTTCTTTCCAAATTTTACCTTCTTGTTGGTAATTACTTTCAATTGATGTTTCAAACGTAATAATCCGTTCTTGTAAAGAAATATTATTTTCTGTTACTTGCTCTGAAATCATTCCAAAAGCACTTAACACTTCTTTAGACATATTTAATGCTAACATTGATATAAATACTAAGTACATCAAGTTAATCATTTTTTGCCTTGGACTTTCTTTTGCTCCTCCCATTACTAATTAGTTTTTTTTTAAAATTATTAAATACATTTTAGTTGTTTAAAAAACTAATTAATTTTTATTCATCGCTGATAACATGCCGCCATATACTCCATTTAATGAAGATAGATTGGAGGCTAAAGATTCCATTTGCTCTTTGAGTTTAGTAGCGTTCTCAATAGACTCTTGGTTTATTTCGGCCTGACGAGCTGCACTTTCTAGTTGAGCTTTGTAAAGGCTGTTAATTGATTCCATTTGAGCAGCTGCTTTTGCCATTTCCTCACTGTATTTTTGAGAAGCTCCCGAAGATCCGCCCATTTCTGCTGCAGTAGAATTTAAATTTCTAATACTGTCTCCTAAGCTAGTCACTAAGGCGCCATCTATTTTGGCCTCTTTCAATAAGCTATCTAATTTTTTGGTAAGCACTCCTTCAGGGGATTCATCTGCACCTTTTTTTGCTCTTGGGGTAGCTTTACCGCCCGCAAGTTCTGGATAGGCTTTAGTCCAGTCGAGTTCTTCTTCTGGAGTATCAAATGCAGAAAGGGCAAAGATTAAAGCTTCTGTTACAAGCCCTATGGTTAGTAACATACTTCCTGTTAAAGGCCCTAAATCTTTGTGAATGATTTTCATTAATGCCCCAATAATTACAACAGCTGCTCCTAGGCCATAAGCCATATTCATTACTTTTTTACTTATTTTGAATCCCATAATTTATATTTTTTTGTTGGTTGATTTTGATATTTTAATTTGTCGCTTGATTTGCAGTTATATCTGTACCTAGATAATCCTGAACAGTTCTAAAGCCGATATAACTTCTTTGCATTGTATCTATTTCGTAATCTCTTGAGCTGACTTGTAAGTAATAAGAGACATCTTTCCAAGAGCCTCCACGAACTACTTTTCGGTTATAATTCTCATCGCTTACATTTGGATTGATTGTTGACGAAAACTCATAAGAAGATGAATGGTAGGACGACATGGTCCATTCGGCAACATTACCAGACATATTGTAAAGGTTGAAGTCATTTGGTTCATATGCGTCAACTTCTACAGTATATAGTGCTTGATCGGCTACATAATTTCCTCTTAAAGGCTTAAAGTTGGCCATGAAACAACCGCGATCATTTTTGGTGTAAGGTCCTCCCCATGGAAAAGTAGCTCCAGAAAGTCCACCACGTGCCGCATATTCCCACTCTGCTTCTGATGGCAAACGAAAGGAGTTCACCGCTGCTTTACCTTTTGTTTTTTGATAACTATTTTTGTACAACGTACGCCATTGACAAAATGCTTTGGCTTGGTCCCAACTGACGCCAACCACAGGATAATTGCCATAAGCTTGGTGCCAAAAATAGTCATTGTGCATTGGTTCGTTATACGAATATTCAAAATCTCTAATCCATACTGTGGTATCTGGATATACTTTGATTGCCTCTTTTCTAATGACATCGGAACGAGATAAACTTTTATTATTTGCAGCTTTCTGAATATCCATAAATGAGTATTCAAATTCAAACTGATTTACATCCCAAGTTCGTTGGCCATTGTACGATTCTTCAAGCGGAATATATAAATTATCCATGACCTCAGCATACAATTCGTCTGGATAGTCCTCGCGTTCAAATATAATATCAATATCATTATTAATCTTACGCTGTTCGTCTCCGTAAGTATCCATCATATATTTTTCGTAGGGGGTTAAATCTTCTTCGTCTGTAGATAAATATGCGTATTCGCCAATGCCCTCATCATCTGGAGTTTTACCCTCTAAATCTGCCATTTCAGCCAAATTTAATCTGATAATTGAATCGCGTACCCAATTCACAAACTGACGGTACTCGCTATTTGTTATTTCTGTTTCGTCCATGTAGAAAGAACGCACAGACACTGTTTTAGTAGGGGCATCTTGAATCCCCGCTAAGTCATCATCAGATTTCCCCATCACAAAAGCACCACCAGGCACTAAACTCATTCCATAGGGCTTTTCAGGGTGCCATTTTTTCCCTTTTACACCAATCAATTCACCTTTGTCTTTTGACCCACAACTGGCCACAAAAGCAAATACTAATGTTAACAATACTATCTTTTTCATAAATAATTAATTCAAGGAATAAGCGCTCAAAAAACTTTAAGCTGTAAACTTATCTATATATTTCTTAAAAAACAACTTTTTCTTATTGATTTATACCTCAAAAAATGTTTAAAAATAATTATGTATTTTTAAAATTAATTTTTTTTGTATGCTTTATACCAACGCTCAGGAATTATTCCACTTGTAGCGCTCACATAATCTTCATATGTACACGCTAATAACGGATGTTGTTTTGATTTAGTATTTGAATATTCTAAAAAAGGAATTTCTATCCACCAACGCTCTGTTTTTTTACTCTTAAAAAATACTAATTCTTCTGATTCTACAAGAACGGTGAACTTCAAATAACTGTTTAAATCCTTGAAATCATCGTCTTTAACTCTACAATTTACGCCTTCAATAAAATACCACAAGACTTGAGCAACAAGCATTGCAGTTGCTTCATCATCCATGGAGGGGTTGTACTCATAAACGCCAAAGGAAGACACCTTATTACTGATTCCCGCATATCTTGAAATAGCACAAATTTCACGGCCAGTAAATCCATTTGGCGAGTATTTCTGTTTAGGACTTACTTCAGAAGATTTAACAGAATTTATATCTAAAGTTACCAAATCTGCATCTCTAAGTACAGGTTCAACCACACTTATATTAGGAATAATTGAGCCCAAACGAAAAGACTCAAAATATAGTTTCTCCATCAAATCAATCTCTTCCTGAGAATTAAAGTACGTTTGAAACCCAAGGGCTGTGTAATTAAATAAATTATAAGGCTGTTCCAAAATAATTTTTCCAAGATAGCTCTCATTTGTAATTGGCTTGCTAGAATCTCCTAAATCAAAACTTTTATCAACATTAACAATATTAATCATTGAACTGATTTTGTCATATGCTCGATAATTTGCATAAGTCAAGTCTTGACTTCCGCCAATTATAATTGGAATTATATTGTCTTTTATAAGATTCGATAAAACTTGAATCAGAGCAAAATACGTATCCTCAACGGTTTCTCCTTTTTGGATATCGCCAAGATCAGCAATATTATGAGTCCAATTTCCTGGAAAAAGTTTATAGAATGCTTTTCGAATTTCTGAAAGCTGAAAGTCTTGTCCAATATAGTCTACTGAATTTCTAGACTCTAAAACCCCAATAATTGCCATTTTTACCCCCTTCAAATCCGGTTCAACTGTAGCAGTATGTATGCGGAGTGATTGCCCAATAACTTGACTGTGTTGCAGCTCTAGCTGCTCTACAAGTCGATCTTGAACGGGAGTAAGAAAGCTAAAGTCCATTGCTTATTTCTTTTTTGCTCGTGTTTTTTTCTTTGGCGCATTTTTAGCAATAATCTCTTTTACGTCTTCTAAAGTTAGCTTTGATGCATCTACTGTTTTAGGCAATTCAATCTTGGTTTTTCCTTGAATAATGTTATGGCGACCCCAACGTGCTTTTTCTACACGAATGCCATCGGCCTCCCAATCATGGATAAGTTTATCGATTTCTTTTTGAATTTTATCCTGGATCAAGGTTTCAATATCATTGTCGGAAAGGTTATCCCAATCATATTTTTTATTCACATTGATAAACATATTGTTCCATTTGATAAACGGACCAAAACGGCCTTTCCCTTTTTGAACTGGCAACCCTTCATACTCATATATTGGAGCATCAGCAGCTTCTTTTTCTTTTATGAGTTCGATAGCATCTTCCACCTCAACACGCATAGGATCTACACCCTTAGGCAGTGAAATAAATTTATCACCAAATTTCACGTAGGGTCCAAAACGCCCATTGTTTACGATAAGGTCTTCACCTTTATAGGTTCCTAAATCTTTGGGAAGTTTAAACAGTTCTAAAGCTTCATCAAATGTGATGGCTGCTAATTGCATGTTTGGAGGCACGCTTGCAAATATTTGCTTTTCTTCTTCATCGGCCTTTCCGATTTGAACAATGGGTCCAAATTTTCCTAAACGTACACTTAATTGACGTCCAGATTTTGGATCTTTCCCTAAAATTCGTTCTCCAGATTCGCGTTCTGCATTTTGGCTTACGTCTTCAACCTGAGGGTGAAAATCTTCGTAAAATGACTTCATCATTTTTGTCCAATTTTCTTGTCCGCTCGCAATTAAATCAAAATCCGCTTCTACTTTGGCGGTAAAATTATAGTCTAAAATCGCTTCAAAATGATTCACTAAAAAATCTGTAACAATCATCCCGATATCTGTTGGTACTAATTTTCCTTTGTCAGAACCGAATATTTCTGTTAGTTTTTTCCCTGTCAATTCGCCATTAGATAATGTCCATAAAGCATAGTGCCGTTCCATCCCTTCTACAGACCCTTTTTCAACATATTTCCTGTTTTGGATTGTTGAAATTGTAGGTGCATAGGTAGACGGTCTTCCAATTCCTAATTCTTCTAATTTTTTTACTAAAGAGGCTTCTGTAAAACGGTATGGTGGTCGTGAAAAACGTTCGGTTGCCGTAATGTAGTTATTACTTAAGGCTTCATTGAGTGTCATTGCGGGCAACATCCCTTCTTGTTCCAAATTTTCGTCGTCAGTACCTTCAAGATACACTTTTAGAAACCCATCAAATTTGATAACCTCACCATTTGCTGTGAATGTTTCGTTATGATTTGGCGTGCTTATTTTTACGTTAGTTCTTTCAAGTTGTGCATCGCTCATTTGAGAGGCAATAGCGCGCTTCCAAATAAGATCATAAAGACGGGCTTGATCGCGTTCAATATTTACCGAATGCGTCGAAAAATTCGTCGGACGAATTGCCTCATGCGCCTCTTGAGCGCCCTTTGCTTTCCCTTTAAAATTTCGAGGTTTGCTGTAGCTATCGCCGTAAGACGATGAAATTTCTTGAGCTGCGCTGTTACGGGCTTCTTGAGATAAATTTACACTATCGGTTCTCATGTATGTTATTAGCCCCGCTTCATAAAGGCGTTGCGCCATATTCATGGTTTTACTGACCGAAAAATATAATTTTCTTGACGCTTCTTGTTGTAATGTAGAGGTTGTAAATGGTGGTGCTGGTGATTTTTTTGCAGGTTTTTTTTCTAAGCTAGACACCGCAAATGCAGCATTAGTATTTTGATCTAAAAACGCTTTTGCAGCAGCTTCACTTTCAAATGCCTTCGGTAGTTTTGCCTTAAACACGTTTCCTTTTGCAGTTGTAAATTCAGCATCTATTCTAAAGGTGGCTTGCGATTGAAATTTTTGAATCTCGCGTTCACGCTCTACAATTAACCTAACAGAAACCGATTGGACACGTCCAGCTGAAAGTCCGCCTTTGACTTTTCGCCAGAGAACAGGCGATAATTCATACCCAACAATTCGATCCAAAACACGTCGCGCCTGCTGTGCATCTACTAAATTATAGTCTATTCCACGTGGATTTTTAACCGCTTTCTCTATCGCTGTTTTTGTAATTTCGTGAAAAACGATGCGTTTAGTTTTCGATTTATCTAATTTCAAAGTCTCTGCTAAATGCCAAGCAATTGCTTCTCCTTCCCTATCTTCATCACTTGCCAACCAAACAATTTCTGCTTTTTTGGCTGCAGCTTTTAGTTTACTAACCACTGTTTTTTTATCGGATGACACTTCATATTTTGGTTTAAAATCCCCAGAGACATCCACCCCTAATTCTTTGGAAGGTAGATCAGCAATGTGCCCAAAACTGGACTCAACTTTAAAGTCTTTACCGAGAAATTTTTCTATAGTTTTCGCCTTTGCAGGGGACTCAACAATCACTAAATTTTTAGCCATATCTTATTTTTAGAGAAGTACAAATGTATAGGATTTTTTTTATTTCATTCTTATATTTAACTGACAAAAGAAAAAACGACCGCAAAAGACAGTCGTTTTTTGTACCCATTTTTTAGAATTTAAAACTTAGGAATCAAGCTCTTGAAAAGCGGATTCTGGGGTTTCAAATCCAATCACTTTTTTATAAATTATATACTGAGGAAGGTATAGAAAAAAGCTAAAAAACAAGCTGCCTACTCCACAAGTAACCAATATTACAACGTATAGCAATATGCTATTTAGAATTAACGTTAAAAAAGTAAGTCCCCATTTTTTATGGCCAAGCGAAAATGCTAGCTTAATAATTTCAAGGTTAGATAAATGCGTATTATAAACAAAAAATGGAAGCATAAACAGCAGCGGAACTATAGCGTAGATCAATGGAAACAAACAAAGAAGTGCCGCTAAAATAGTGATGCCCAAATAGGCTAACAAAAACACTATTGCTTTACCAACATAAGGCGCCTTAAAAAAATAGAAAAAGTCCGAGATTACAAACAATTCTCCATGATCCATTGCTTTAATAATCTTATAAAACCCTAAATATAAAAGCGATGACACCACACTCACAGCCACCATTAGTAGATAAATCCACACTAATGATGCGCCATATTCATCTACGAGCGCTTGACTTAGAGCCACAGAATCCATCACTCCATTTGATGAGTTTTCTAAGACCATATTAAAATAGGGCATATAAAACAAAATAATAAAGGGCAGCATAATTATAATTGACAACAGTTGGAGGAGAAATCCTTGAAGCCATACTTTTTTAAATAAATTTAGTGACGTATTAAACAAGTCTCCAAAATCTATTGGTTTTGAATTTTGAATTTTCGTTATTAGGATTTGAAATGAATACATTCGATGATATTTATGGATATTTTGTTCAAATAAAGCGGATTGTTTTGTGAAATCAAAATAAAAAATGAAAATCATGACACTTTGTCATAAAAAATAAATTTTTTGTATCTTTGCATGCTTATTGTCCTTCAATGGACATCGTAAAATTATGGAAAAAACAATTGATGAAACGGTACAAGGCTCTAAGCTAGCCCTTACACCAAAACTAGAAAACACCAAAAAACTATTTATAGAAAGTTATGGCTGCGCCATGAACTTTAGCGATAGTGAAATTGTGGCGTCTATTCTTTCAAATGAAGGGTTTAATACAACTCAAATTTTGGAAGAAGCTGACCTTGTTTTAGTCAATACGTGTTCTATACGTGACAAAGCGGAACAAACGGTTCGCAAACGGCTAGAAAAATATAACGCTGTTAAACGCGTCAATCCAAAAATGAAAGTAGGCGTTTTGGGCTGTATGGCTGAACGTCTTAAAAGTAAATTTTTAGAAGAAGAAAAAATTGTAGACCTCGTTGTAGGTCCTGATGCTTATAAAGATCTTCCAAATCTCATCGCTGAGGTTGAAGAGGGGCGCAGTGCCGTAAATGTTATTCTTTCTAAAGACGAAACTTATGGCGATATCTCTCCTGTTCGATTAAACACCAATGGCGTAACCGCTTTTGTCTCTATCACTAGGGGTTGTGATAATATGTGTACATTTTGTGTAGTGCCCTTCACTAGAGGTCGTGAACGCAGCAGAGAACCCCAAAGTATTCTTGAAGAAATTAATGATTTATGGCACAAAGGCTACAAAGAAGTTACGCTTTTGGGACAAAACGTTGATAGTTATTTATGGTATGGTGGCGGACTCAAAAAAGACTTTAGTAAAGCAACAGAAATGGAAAAGGCAACCGCCATTGACTTTGCATTACTTTTGGATATGTGTGCAAAAGCACAGCCAAAAATGCGTATTCGATTTTCTACTTCGAACCCACAAGACATGGCCTTGGATGTGATTAAAATTATGGCTAAACATCAGAATATTTGTAATCATATTCACCTTCCAGTTCAGAGTGGAAGCAACCGTATTCTTAAAGAAATGAATCGCCAACACACCCGAGAAGAATATCTTACTTTAATACAAAATATTAAAGCCATTATTCCTGACTGCACCATTTCTCAAGATATGATTTGTGGCTTTCCAACAGAAACTGAAAACGATCATCAAGACACGCTGAGTTTGATGTCAGAAGTTAGCTTTAGTTTTGGCTATATGTATGCGTATTCCGAACGCCCTGGAACAATGGCAGAACGAAAACTCGATGACGATGTACCTTTTGGAACTAAAAAAAGACGTCTCGCTGAAGTAGTTGAACTCCAACGCGCACATAGCCTTTACAGAACAGAAGAATTTCTACATCAAACTGTTGAAGTACTAATTGAAAAAGAATCAAAAAAATCTGCCGAACAATGGTCTGGAAGAAGTGCACAAAACACGGTGGCTGTTTTTCCAAAGGAAGACTACAAAATAGGTGATTTTGTAAACGTAAAAATACATAAGTGCACAAGCGCGACTCTTATTGGAGAAGCGGTTGGTTTATCTGAAAATAATTAATTATGGAAACAGTTCAGTCTATAAAACAACGGTTTAGTATCATTGGGAACGATACCGGATTAAATCGCGCTATAGAAAAAGCCGTTCAAGTGGCACCTACAGACATTTCAGTGTTAGTAACAGGTGAAAGTGGTGTTGGAAAAGAAAGTATTCCTAAAATTATTCATCAGCTTTCGCACCGAAAACACGGCAAATATATTGCTGTCAATTGTGGTGCAATACCAGAAGGCACCATAGATAGTGAGCTTTTTGGACATGAAAAAGGCGCTTTCACCGGAGCGACCCAAAGCCGTTCAGGCTACTTTGAGGTTGCTAATGGTGGCACTATTTTTCTTGATGAAGTTGGCGAACTCCCCCTGACAACCCAAGTGCGATTATTGCGTGTTCTAGAAAATGGTGAGTTTATAAAAGTAGGATCAAGTACGGTTTTAAAAACCGATGTCAGAATTGTGGCTGCCACAAACGTGAACATGTTTGAAGCAATTGAAAAAGAAAAATTCCGAGAGGACTTATATTATAGATTAAGTACTATTGAGATTTTATTGCCCGCACTACGAGAGCGAAAAGACGATATTCACTTGTTATTTAGAAAATTTGCGAGTGATTTTGCTTTAAAATATAAAATGCCAACCATTAGACTGGATGACAATGCTGTTCAAGCACTCATTAATTACAGATGGAGTGGAAATGTAAGACAGCTTCGAAATGTTGCCGAACAAATCTCAGTATTAGAGTCGTCAAGACTGATTGATGCTGTGACTCTAAAAACCTATTTACCAAATATGGAATGTAATTTTCCTACGGTTCAAGAAAAAAACAAGAGTCAAAGTGATTTTAGCACCGAAAGAGAGATTTTATATAAGGTTCTATTTGATATGAAAAGTGATTTGAATGACCTCAAAAAACTAACCATGGAATTGATGCAAAACGACAATCATAGTGATGTTCAAAAAAATAATGAGGGCTTAATTCAAAAAATTTATAAAAAAGAAGAGGTTTTGGAATCGGAAAAAGAACCTGAATTTCTATCACTTCCTGCCAAGCCTCAAAACGAAAATGCTGTCGAAATTGTAAAAGATACAGAAGAAAAATATACGTATATTGATGCGATTGAAGAAGAAGACGAAGAAGAAACGCTATCTCTACACGATAAAGAATTAGAACTTATTAAGAAATCACTTGAACGTCATAAAGGAAAGCGTAAATTAGCCGCAGATGAATTGGGAATTAGTGAACGTACTTTATACAGAAAAATAAAACAATATGACCTTTAACGTTTTAAAATACAGCTTAGCGATTAGCATTTTTATTTTAGTTGTGGGCTGCGGCCCCTACTCCTTTACAGGAATTTCTTTAAGTCCGAAAACAAAGACCTTTCAAGTGAATTATTTTCAAAATACAGCAGCACTTATTGAGCCAGGTATCGATCGTGATTTCACCTTAGCGCTTCAAGATTTGATTTTAAACCAAACCAACTTAGGGCTTGTTACCTCCAATGGAGACATCGTTTACGAAGGTGAAATTGTAGAGTACAGAATTTCGCCAACAACCGCCACTTCGAGCAATACAGCTGCACAAAACAGATTGACAATTGGCGTTAATGTGATTTTTACTGACAAGAATGATTCGGAAGCGGACTTTGAAAAACGGTTTTCATTTTTTTATGATTATGAAGGCAGTGCCCAACTTGTTGGCGCACAAAAAACAACAGCTATTGAAGAAATTTTTGATCGCATAACACAGGACGTAATTAATGCCTCATTAGCTAATTGGTAGTTCTATGAATACATCTAGTTTTACATATTTATTACACAATCCGTCAGCCTTAGACAAAGATAAGGTTAGTGAGATGTCCGCTATTATTGAAGAGTTTCCTTATTTTCAGTCGGCTAGAGCTATCTACTTAAAAGGGTTAAAAGATCTTGGTAGTTTCAAATACAATCAGGAATTAAAAACAACAGCGGCCTATACAACAGATCGAAGTGTATTGTTTGATTTTATTACTTCTGAGGTATTTTTGCAAAATAATATCTCTACACATATCAAAGAAAACTTTGAGTTGATAAACAGTATTACAGTTACAGAATTTCAAGACATTTCGTCTAATTCAGCTGCAAAAACAAACCTAAAATCAACTGTATTAGCAGAGCAGCCAGAATCAACATTGGAACTGGGAAAACCGTTAGAGTTTGATAAATCGGAACGGTTTTCGTTTTCGGAATGGCTTAATTTGACTCAGAAAAAACCCATTGATCGATCTGAGCCAGCTGTCGCCAATGCTGAATCTGACCGCAATGAAAAGTTTGCACTTATAGATGCCTTTATTGCAAACAAACCTAAACTCAAACCTCTTGACAAGGAGTCCAAACTTATCAATATGGCAGAAGAATCGGTCTTTGAGACCGAGGATTTAATGACCGAAACTTTGGCAAGAATCTATGTGGAGCAAAAAAACTACGATAATGCAATACAGTCTTACCGTATTTTAAGTTTGAAATATCCAGAAAAAAGTAGTTTATTTGCAGACCAAATTCAAGCAATAAAAGTATTACAAGAAAAAAATAAAATATAATGAGCACAT
>Ga0115570_10001649_pt1 | contig 17793 bp, 19 predicted proteins | sample COGITO_mtgs_1205_3_FD_87294 | JGI IMG/M metagenome (GOLD analysis project Ga0115570, IMG submission 87294) | Pelagic marine microbial communities from North Sea - COGITO_mtgs_120524 | ecosystem: Environmental > Aquatic > Marine > Epipelagic | place: Germany:Helgoland, sampling site Kabeltonne... | reverse complement strand
GTGTTACAGGTCTTAAAGGACCATTAACTTGCCTCAACTCAGCAAGATATGGCATTAGTTGGGGAGCACTAGGTGCTGCCATGGATTGCTATGAAAGTTCAAGAAAATATGCTGCAGAACGTATTCAATTTGGAAAACCTATTGGAGGATTTCAACTGCAGCAAAAGAAACTGGCAGAAATGCTAACTGAAATTACCAAAGCTCAATTAGTATGTTGGAGATTAGGAAACTTGATGAATTCGGGTAAGGCTACCCCTGCTCAAATTTCACTTGCCAAACGAAACAATGTAGAAATTGCTATTCAAATAGCTCGAGATGCTAGACAAATGCATGGAGGAATGGGAATTACTGGAGAATATCCCATCATGAGGCATATTATGAATTTGGAAAGTGTAGTCACCTATGAAGGAACCCATGATATACACTTATTAATATTGGGAATGGAAATAACAGGTGAAAATGCGTTTACATAGAATACTAATACTTTTAAGTTTTGCATATGCAGGGTGTTCCGTTAGATCAAGCATTCCAAAAAGTTACGAAACTGAACCTGTTTTATTGCATTTATCGAAAATTAATCAACCTGATTCAATTGGTTTCAATATGGTTTCTTCATTCCATGAATTTATATACCCACTTATCAAAAATGGAGACATAGCACTCTGGAAAACACCCAAAAAAAACATATTGATTAACAAAAATCAATTTGCCATGATGGAGGAATTATCAGAAACAAGATTTATTACAAATAACGATTTATTTATCCATGAATATTGGCAACTTTTAGGAAAAGAATTCACGTTCTCCATTCGAGGATTTTCATTTATTGGAATATCAAAAACGGGTAAAAAAACTTCTTTCGGATATGTGGATGTCAATGACATAACTAATTTACTAAAATCTACTCAAATTTCAACAAATCATAAAGGACCTTCAGATTTAAGTTTTTGGAATGGATTAAACTCTAAAAAATTTAATTTTAACATAGTGCAATTTGGAAAAAAAGATTTCAGAACCAATCCTGAACAATCTGTTCTTTTGAAGAATCAAGCTTGTTATAGTAAAGATATCAAACGAAATATCTACCAGCCACAACCCACCAAAAGAGTTACCTATAAAATCCTTCATCCATCCATTAATAGTAATCCAGAAAATAAAAAAATATACGAAGAAGCTGAAACCAGTATTAATAATAATAAACAAATAGTACTAAATTTAAATCAACAGGAAATTCCCCTTCATACATTTATTGATTACTGGCAGGTCAAAAACATAATCGTTGTTGAAAAATGGAGCTCTTTTAAAAATATACCTTTTCAAGAACTTGAATATATCCAGTTTGAAATTAAGGGTATATCGTACCAATTATCAAATAGAGATTTGGAAGAATTAGAAATGAAAATAAACTTCCAGGGTATTGCTGAATATTTAAGTGAGAAGAATTTCGATTTTCTAATTCAAAAAATAAATGATGAAAATATTTCACCCATTCAGTCGGAGACAATGTACAATACACTTTTGAAAACTATTTAATATATTTTATTATGACAACCATAAAGTTTGGAACAGATGGCTGGAGAGCTATCATTGCTAAAGAATTTACAACTGATAATGTTGCACGTGTGGCTTATGCCACTGCACAATGGATTAAAGAGAATACTGACAACCATACTGCGGTAGTTGGATTTGATTGCCGATTCGCTGGCAAACTATTTACAGAAACTACGATTTCAGTGTTAATTAACGAGGGAATAACTGTTTATACGACAGATACGTTTGTTTCTACACCTATGGTATCTTTATCTACCATAAACCATAAAGCATATGCTGGGATTGTTATTACGGCGAGTCATAACCCACCCTCCTACAACGGTTTTAAAATAAAAGCACATTATGGTGGACCTGCAATTCAATCAGAAATTAATGCTATAGAAACTAAGATACCCGATTCCCATCAAGTATCAATAATCCCTTTTAAAGCACTAAAAAAACATCCTCTTGTTCATGCTATAGATATGGAACAAGAATATATCGATCATGTCCAAGCTCACTTTGACATCGATAAAATTAATACTTGCGGTCTAAAATTTGGGTATGATGCTATGTATGGAGCAGGCCAAAATGTCATTAAACGCCTGATACCCAAAGCAACGCTACTGCATGCTGAGCATAATCCAAGTTTTAATGGTCAGGCTCCAGAACCTATAGCTAGAAACCTAACCGAATTTGCTCAAATAATTGCTAATTCTAATTTATCTAGTGGTTTAGCTACAGATGGTGATGCCGACCGAATTGGTTTATTTGATGAAGACGGAAATTTTGTAGATTCTCACCATATTATTTTACTGTTGATCCGCTACCTTGTTGAATTCAAAAATTTAAAAGGGAATGTATACACTAGCTTTAGTTGTACATCAAAAATTAAAAATATTTGTGAATATTATAATTTATCCCATCATACAACCAAAATAGGTTTTAAATATATCTGTGAAGAAATGATTAGTAACCCAACCCTTCTAGGTGGTGAGGAAAGTGGTGGAATTGCTGTAAGTTCTCATATTCCTGAAAGAGACGGAATTTGGATGGGACTTATTCTTTGGGAATATATGGCTCAAACTGGAAAATCCCTAAAAACATTAATACACGAGGTTTATGAAATTACTGGATCATTTGCAATGGATCGATATGATTTATATGTAACCGAGGAGAGTAAATCTACTATTATATCTAAGTGTAAATCAAAAGAATTTATCCAATTTGGTAAATATTCTGTTCTTGGAATAGAAGATATCGATGGATATAAATTTTTATTAAATGATGATAATTGGGTAATGATCAGACCTAGTGGAACCGAACCTGTTCTTCGGGTATATGCTCAAGCAGAAAATCCTGAGGAGGTAATTAAAATTCTTAATGCCACTAAAGAAACCATACTGGCATAGAATTATACTAATTTGTATTGTAATTTCTTTATGCAATACTGCCGAAGCTAAAGATTCAACTCATTTTAAGAATCGAAAACAGCTTTTAATTGGCAGTAATTTGATAGGATATTCCTCGCTCATGGTAGGGCTCAATGAATTATGGTATAAAGATTATCCTACTTCCAAGTTTCATTTTTTTAATGATAATCAGCAATGGCTCCAAATGGACAAAATTGGACATGCATTTTCATGTTATTATGAGGGTCTTGCTGGTATTAGGATGATGAAATGGGCTGGATTTAATCACAAACAGAGTACCATAATTGGTGGATCTTATGGACTATTTGTTCAAACAGGAATTGAAGTACTTGATGGTTTCTCAGAGGCATGGGGAGCTAGTTCAGGTGATATGATTGCTAATATATCTGGAACAGCATTGGTTGTTATCCAAGGTTTATATTGGGATGAACAAAAATTACTCCTCAAATACTCCTATTCACCTACCAAATATCCAGACTTTAGACCAGAATTATTGGGTAGCTCTCTCTCTGAACAGATCCTCAAAGATTATAATGGTCAAACGTATTGGCTGAGTTGTAATATTCATTCCATCTTTCCTGAAAAAAAATTCCCAAATTGGTTAAATATTGCATTTGGTTATGGTGCTCAAGGCATGGTTGGAGGAAACGATAATATCTTTGAAAGAGAAAATGCTATCTATGATTATTCTTTTCTATCACGTAATAGACAATTTTATATTTCACCTGACATAGATTTAAGTAAACTAAAAATCGATAATAAACTTCTGAAATCATTTATTATTGTTATTAATTGTATAAAATTTCCTATGCCTGCATTAGAATTCCATACCAATAGAGGATTTGTGGGTCATTGGATGATGTTTTAAATTTATAATTTTCGCAATTCCATGCTATTTTTCCGTCGATCATCAAACATCATTTTACTTCTTCTCCAAATACCTTTATCAAATTTCAAATAATCATAGGTTCCATCTGGAATGTAGTTTTCAAATCTACCTTTCAATAGCGGAGTAATGGGAACTAAATTGGCAAATACAATTGCCTTTTCATACTTATCATACCGGCATAACATCGCTGCTCTATCACTAAAATCAAATATTATTCTAGATTGAATATCACCATCAAAATCAAATATTTCTTCACCAAAATGCGGATTGCCTATCTCATCAAACCAAAGAACATCAATAATTTTTCGATTTGTTTTGTGATCTTGCCCGTTCCATCCAAATGTGATATAATAATCTTGTTTTTTCCATTTATAGTGATGCATTTGATAGATAAGTGCCCCCATCCAATGTTTATTATCAAACTGACCATAAATTATATCTCGATTAAAGGCAGAACTATCATATAATCCATACAATTCAAGACTATCTGGATTATTCATTTGAATAGCCCCAAAATACATATATTTATTGCTATCTAAGAGTAAGTTCCATGAAAATAGTCGAAATCTTTCATCATCTGAATTGATGCAAGAAACAGTTTTAAGTAAATCAAAAGAATAATCAAATGAATTGGGTATTTTTAATGCTGATTTTAATGTCTCTATAAAGTAGTAGCAACTTGTAATTCGTTCTAATTGATCTGTACCATTTATAATATTATAACTTAACCCTTCTAATTGATATTCATAGTTTCGGATTGAATCAATAAAAGAGGAATCTGATTGAGATACATCCACTCTTTGTCCAAAAACATGGGTGGATAATAACATAAGAATTATTCCATAAAAATTTCTGTACACAATTATAAAACCACTATATATTTTTAATAGTGTGTCATCTACACACTTTTAATTACCATAGCACTTGCACCGCCACCACCATTGCAAATTGCTGCAGCACCTAATGTCCCATTATTTTGTTTCAAGACATGAAGTAACGTCACAATAATTCTAGCTCCAGAAGCACCCAAAGGATGACCTAAAGAGACCGCACCACCGTTGATGTTCACTTTTGAAGGGTCTAAATTAAGTAATTGATTATTCACCAAACCAACCACAGAAAAAGCTTCATTTAACTCAAACGCATCAATTTCATTTAATGTGCAATTTGCTCTTTCAATAGCAATAGGAAGAGCTAGCGATGGAGCAGTAGTAAATAATGCTGGATCATGAGCCGCATCTGCAAATGACACTATTTCTGCTAAGGGTTTTAATCCAAGTTCTTTCACCTTATCCTCGCTTGCAAGTATGATACAAGCGGCTCCATCATTAATTGTACTTGCATTGGCTGCAGTAACCGTTCCATCTTTCTCAAATACTGGACGTAATTGAGGAATTTTATCAAAATTTACATTATTAAATTCTTCATCTTGATCCATAATTATAGGCTCCCCTTTTCTTTGTGGAATTTCAACAGGTATAATCTCATCATTAAATTTACCAGATGCCCAGGAAGCTTGAGAACGTTTATATGAAGTGATGGCAAATTCATCTTGTTCTTCTCGAGTGATATTAAATTGTTTAGCTGTCAAATCTGCTGCACTTCCCATCATATACTGGTTGTAGACATCCCTTAATCCATCATAAGCAAGACCATCTACTGCTGTGAAATCTCCATATTTATGGCCAGATCTAGAATTGGGAATATAATGAGGAACTTGACTCATATTTTCCATTCCACCAGTGACTACAATGTCATTATGACCAAGCATAATAGAGGATGCTCCTAGAGCTACTGATTTCATACCACTAGCACATACTTTATTCACAGTTGTGCAAGGAGTTGTTTCTGACAATCCGGCTAAAATAGCAGCTTGTCGTGCGGGAGCTTGACCAATCCCTGCTTGTAGTACGTTTCCAAAATATACCTCATTCACATCAGTGGGTTTAATTGATGATTTGGATAGGGCACCGCGAATAGCTATTGCTCCAAGTTTAGGAGCAGATATGTTACTTAATTTACCATTGAAACTACCCATGGGTGTTCTAACTGCTGATACAATAAATACTCTCTTCATATATTCAACAAAGGTAATTTAAATCAGCGATGTACTTATAAAATTTGTTGTTTAAAGCCTAAACGAATTCCTGTAGTATATTGATTTTGATCTACGCAATAAGAATTGTCAAATGTGGAATTTAAAGAAAATTTAAAATGAGGATTGATTGTGAAATCAAATCGATTTGTTATGTGTTTTGTGAAATTAAAACCTATGTTAACTCCCTTACCATATTTAGTAATTAAATCATCTTTTTCATTGAACCAATAATAATAATCTGAATTAAAGTCATAAATTAGCGCATTGACATGACTTACTTTTTGGAGGTAACCACCCATTTGTACTTCAATCTTGGAGTTGGCCAACTCCAAGAGCGAGTAATTAATTCCAAAAGGAATCTCTAAGTAACTATACCGATTAGTGAAGAGAATTAGACCAGTGCCCAAAGAAGATTCATAAGAGGCATATATTGGTTTTTTGTGGTTGAAAGAAGAGACCGATAAATTTGGATTAGAATAATCTATACTTCCAACTTTAATTTGTTCACCGTAGCCTGAAAAATGTAAACCAGAATACAAACTCAGTTTTTTTGTGAACTGCTTGCCAACGTCTATCCCAAATGAATATGAGGTGATCGTTTGGTCAGTAGTATTCCTTTTTTGTTCTGTAAGACCGTTTGTAAACAAGGTTAATTGATCTTCAGAAATGCCGGGTATTTTATTCGTATTCAAATCATAAACTCTATAGCCAATACTTGGGGAAAAATTGAGTCCCCAATATAATTTTCCATGATCAGGTTTAAGGTCATCTAAAATTAGTCGTTCACTTTCAAGTCTATCAAAGTATTTTCCCAAAATTTCATTTTTATACAATAACGGATTGATACTAATTTTATTAATTCTTTTGAGGTTATTTATAATTTTTTGAGAATATGGATGTTTAATTTTCTCTTTTGAAACATCATGCAAAACAAGAAGTTTTTGTTTTTTTAGCGGTTTTAAAATTGTATTTCCTAAGTTTATTAGGTTGTTGGTTGGCATTTCAACCAAATATGGAGTAATAATCTGTTGCTTTGGGCTTTTTTTGGGGACAATCATTTTTGGATTTTTCTTTTTTTCAGAAGACCATAACTTACCAATTTCAAGACTAAATTGATTAAAACCATCATTAGCAATCCATTTGTAAGATTGATAGCCCAATAGACCCAAGCCTATGGATAAAGCTGGAATTAGAATAAAATAAACCCATGCAGATTTCTTGCTATTGGTATTGAATTCTTTAACCATTGGATAGCAAAATTAACCTATCTCATAGTTGAATATTCAATTTCAGAATAGTTTGACATAAAAATGATTTATTTAGACTAAGGCTGTAGACGTATAATTTCCCATGTTTGTTGAGAATATTCGAATAAAAAACGGTCATGTAAACGATTGGGTCTTCCCTGCCAAAATTCAATCTGCATAGGTTTAATGGCAAAACCACCCCAATGAGAGGGTCTTGTTAGTGGTTCGGATTTAAACCGATTTTCCATATCAGCTAATTGTTCATCCAATGATTGTCGAGATGTTATCGGTGAACTTTGTTGAGAAGCCCACGCTCCTATTTGACTAGATTTAGGACGAGACTTAAAATAATCATCAGATTCCTGACTATTCACTTTATGAGCTATGCCTCTAATAATAACTTGTCTTTCTAGCTCAATCCAAGGAAAAACTAGGGTACACTTTGGATTTTCTATCAGCTGTAACCCTTTATTGCTGTTATAATTTGTATAAAATACAAACTCTTCATCACGCAAATCTTTTAGCAATACAATTCGACTGTCGGGAGATTGATTTGTAATAGTAGACAGAATCATAGCGTTAGGTTCTATTATTTTTGAATTTATCGCATCATTAAACCAATTTTGAAAAAGAGTAAAAGGAGAATTAGGGATTTGCCCTTCAATCAACTCATTTTGAGAATAATTTTGACGTAAATGTTTCATTATCTCTTAAAAATATTTGCCGCTGAACGAATACTTTTTTTGTTATTCATAGCTTTCATCATTTTTCGCATTTCATCAAACTGTTTAACCAGTTTGTTCACTTCAGCGGTGGATGTTCCACTACCTGTGGCGATTCGTTTTTTTCTACTTCCATCCAAAACTTGAGGATTTTGCCTTTCAAAGATGGTCATACTTTGGATGATAGCCTCAATCCCTTTAAAACTATCATCATTGATATCTATATCTTTAATACTTTTCCCAACACCTGGAATCATTCCCATTAAATCCTTGATATTTCCCATCTTCTTAATTTGATTGAGCTGTTTAAGAAAATCGTCAAAATCAAATTGATTTTTTCGCATCTTTTTTTGAAGCGCCGCAGCTTCTTCTTGGTCAAATGTTTCTTGGGCTTTTTCTACAAAAGAAACAATATCTCCCATACCTAGAATACGATTGGCCATTCGATCTGGATGAAAAACATCTAATGCTTCCATTTTTTCACCAGTACTCACAAATTTGATGGGTTTGTTTACAACTGATTTAATAGATATCGCGGCACCACCTCTCGTGTCACCATCTAATTTAGTTAAAACTACTCCATCAAAATCCAGTTTATCATTGAATGCTTTCGCTGTATTGACGGCATCTTGGCCCGTCATGGAATCAACTACAAATAAAATTTCTTGTGGGGTCAATTCCTTTTTCAATTCTCCTATCTCATGCATCATAGCCTCATCAATACTCAATCGACCAGCTGTATCAACAATGACAACATTGTGTTGATGTACTTTTGCATATTTAACCGCTTCTTTCGCAATTGATGTAGGATTTTTATCCTCCTCATTGGCGAATACACTCACACCAATCTGTTCTCCCAAAACTTTTATTTGATTAATAGCAGCAGGTCTATATACATCGCAAGCAACTAATAATGGATTTTTCCCTTTACTTTTTAAGTATGAAGCTAATTTTCCAGAGAAAGTAGTTTTACCTGAACCTTGTAATCCTGCAATAAGTATTATTGAGGGATTACCGGATATATTAATCAGTTTAGTTTCTCCACCCAATAATTCTTTTAATTCGTCATTAACAATTTTAGTCATTAATTGACCGGGAGATACACTAGAAATTACATTTTGTCCTATTGCTTCTTCTTTAATTCTATTTGTAAAATCTTTGGCAATTTTATAACTCACATCCGCATCCACCAATGCTCGTCTGATTTCTTTTACGGACTCAGCAATATTGAGTTCTGTAAGTTTGGCATGCCCTTTTAAGGTTTTAAATGCACGATCTAATCGGGAGGATAAACTTTCAAACATATCTTTTTGTGAGATGCGAATTTACATAATACCTATTCCTAAAAAAAGATTTTAAGATTTGTCTTATCTAAGTAAAGTTACTGTTCCTCTTTTCTTTATCACCTTTTCTGTTAATGACTTGGCCTCTAAAATATATACATAGACATCTTGTTGATAATCTGCATGCTTATAGGTGCCATCCCACCCTTCATTTATAGAACTAGTCTCAAATATTTTTTCACCCCATCGGTTGAAAATAGAAAAAGTGTAATCGCCAAGTATGGTTCCATCATTGAAATATTTAGAATGAGGAATAAATACGTCATTCACACCATCCCCATTGGGAGAGAAGGCATTGGGAATCAACATTTGTGGATCTCCAAAAATACATACCACATTTGAATAACTTGTATCACCTTGACTATTTACTCCAAACACCTGATAACAAGTTTGGGCTCCGATATAATCTTTATAGTATACAGAATCATGAAAAAAAGTATCTGAAGATTGGGTATTCCCTATTAAAAATTGTTTGTCTTGATTTACTATATCAAAATTTAAAACATGGTATTTCTCAACTCCTTGCTCCCACTGCCTGTATTTGGTCCAATAAATGTAGAATCCGTCATCACGGGTGTATCCTTTCAAAAGAATTGATTTGCCTTCTCTGTTGGTTGTATTTCTTAGTTCACATTGATCTAATTCAAATAGACTATAGATATAGGAATTTTGATTTATCAGAACATCATTATCTATATAAACCGTATCGCTAGGTTGTGCAATCTTGATGGCAGTAACCCGATTACTCTCATCATTTTCATATTTTTCTAGTTCGTACCCCCATACATTTGAAAACTGACTTTTATTCCAATGAATAGTAATTTCATTATCCCCTGAAACAGTGACATTTTTAACGTTAGATATAAATGGATTGGTCGTATAAATTGGTCTAACAATTACTGAATAGCTATTGGATGAAATAGGCTCCTACTTTATCATAGGTTCTTGGTGCTGGAGTTAATCCACTATCTCGTTCATTGGAAGAACCCGGAAAATCCCAATAGTATTTTTTATCGTACAACGCATCAGGATCTTTGGTTATCGAAAAATTTACCGTTTGAGGTATACATCCGTTTTTAATATCTGCATCAAAATCAAATGTCAAATTCGGTAATACCTCAATTGTGTCTGTAAAAGTTTTCACCCCTTTACATCCAAACTGATCTGTAACAATTAGAGAAAGAGTCTTCTTTCCAGTCGTAAAAAATTGGTGATCAATGGATACTGGAGTATTACTATAATTTTGCCCATCGACAATCCAGTTTCTAGATTGCGTATTGGGTGTAATATCAGTCAAGGTAGATTTACCAGGGCCATGACACAATACAATAGGCAATCCCTCAAACATGGGTTTGGGTGCTTCATGAATCTCCACAATCAAACTTTGATCAGATAGATTACATATCGACCCATCGGGTAAAGTTAGGGTAACACGTGGTGTGAACGTTGCAGGATGAATATGGGTTTGATAAACCGTATCCCCACCGAAAAAAGTATTGCCTGCTATTTCCCATTCAAATAAGGTGCCGTCAGGCGCATTATTGACATAATACTTAACTACTTGTGGTGCACAAGCAGAGGTTTTATTAGCTACAATGTTGAATGAACCGCATTGTGAAAATCCAGATGTAAATGAGAAAAAATATAAAAAAATGGTGATGTAAAAGTTTTTCAATAGTCTCATACTTCAAAAATAAATCAATCATTAAGTATCTTCAAAATTTTTTTAGACATATTTTTGCCAACACATGAAAAAATTACTTTTATATGTTTTAGCAGGGTTTCTTTGGGTGGGTTGCTCTGAAGATACAAAATCTACCAACACTGCTGAAGCTTTATACGAACTAGCACTTGAAAATAAAGATGTTACTACCGCTAAAGTTGCATTGAGTCAGTTAATTTTAGAAGATAGTACAAATATGGATTACAAGGATTCGCTCTCTAGAATATATTTCAATGAGGGTAATTTTTATGCTGGGCTAGACTATGCAGAACAAGTTTTTGCTAGTGGTAGTAACGACAAAGTCCTGCAAGAGAACATGGCTATAGCATATCAACAAATTGGAGAAACAGAAATAGCTGAAGAAATTATTTCTGGACTTTTTACTTCTACAAAAGACTACAAGTATTTTTTTCAAAAAGTAATTATTCAATACGAAAATGTAAATTTACCATTGTTTGATAGCTTGAGTAACCAACTGTTAACTTTAGCTCAATCCGATACACTTATAGCTAAAACATTAGTATCTATGCCTAGTCCAATTTCTGGGGGAACACAATTAGTACCTATTAAAGCGGCTACCCTTTTTCTAATGGGCAATAACGCTTTAGAGCGAAGACAGGACATCAATAGCGGAGTAAATTATCTTCGTGAAAGCATAGAGGAGTACGAAAAATTTGAAATGCCCCGATATGTTTTAATGGAACTTGAAAAAATGATGGCCAATCAACGATAGGTCAAATCTTTTTCCATGTAATTTCATCAATACCTTCTAATTGCAAGAAGTCTCTACTTAAGACAAAAAGATAATCACTTAATCGGTTTAAGTAACTCACTATTGTAGTGTAGTCAATCATTTGTAATGCTACTACTCTTCGTTCTGACCTTCTACAAATACATCGAGAAAGGTGTGTTTGTCCACTTAAAACTGAACCACCGGGTAGAATAAAATTTTTAAGTTCTGGCAAACGCTCATTTAATCTATCAATTTCTTTTTCTAACAATTGTATATCGTCATCTGTGATATTGGGTAATGGGAATGTAAGTTCTTTTTCTGCCGCTAAGATACTTCCTATGTTAAAAAGTTTATGTTGAATCGCTATCAAAAAATCACTGTGTTCTGTTTGAGATGCAGCAATAATTCCTATGGAAGAATTCAGCTCATCTATGGTTCCATAAGCTTCTAATTTTTGGTGATCTTTATTCACTCTTGTACCTCCCAATAAAGAGGTCTGTCCTTTATCACCAGTTTTGGTATAAATTTTCATTGTATATATTACCTAATAATCAATTAACAATTAATTGGTCAGCTAGTTTTCCATCAATCATTCTAATTGTTCTTTGTGCATAATTAGCAATATCTTCTTCATGAGTAACCATCACTACTGTATTGCCTTCTCGATGAATTTCGTCAAACAAATTCATTATTTCTATCCCACTTTTACTGTCTAAATTACCAGTTGGCTCATCGGCAAGCACTATAGATGGATTATTTATTAAAGCTCTTGCTATAGCCACTCGTTGCCTCTGTCCACCACTTAACTCGTTTGGTTTGTGGTGACATCTATCACCCAGACCAACTTTATTTAAAACATTTTGAGCTCTTTCAATTCTTTCCTTTTTAGGAACACCAGCATAGATTAATGGCAAGGCAACATTCTCAAGCGCACTTGTACGTGGTAGTAAATTAAATGATTGAAAAACAAAACCAATTTCTACATTTCGAATCGTTGCCAACTCATCATCTGTCATTTTACTCACATTGGTTTCATTCAAATAGTAAGTACCTTTAGAAGGGGTATCTAGACAACCAATAATGTTCATTAATGTTGATTTACCAGAACCTGAAGGGCCCATTAATGCAACATATTCACCTTTATTTATTTGACAGTCTAAGCCGTTTAGAGCATTTATTTGGGTAGTCCCCATCGCATATATTTTGTATAAATTATTTAAGTCAATAAGAGCCATTACTTCGTAATTACTTTGGGGACTTTAAAATAATCTGAATCTGATTCGGGAGCATTCTTCAATGCATCCACTTTAGATAGACTATGAATTGGTTCGTCTTTTCTTAAAACATTTTTTTCTTCAGATAGATAAATTAATGGTTCAATTCCGTCCGTATTTACTTTCCTAAGAATGTCACAGAAATCGATAATTTTTTCTAAATCATTTTGGATATCATTTTTCTCTATTTCTGAGAACTCTAGGCGAGCTAAATGTGCTAATTCATTTACTTTATTTGAATTGATTTTCATAAATTATTCATCTCATTAAATTTTGTTTCGATTATAGTAAATACTTTTTTAGCTAAATCAACTGCATCATCAGTAGTCAAACCTTTTGTTGAAATTGGCTTGTGTACATACATTCTCATTTTACCTGGTGTACCTTGAGGTACAAATTCACCACAAGGTAATCGTTTCCAATTATCTGGAAGCGTAATGGGTACTATTTCTATTTCGTGTTCTATAGCTATTTTAAAAGGTCCTAACTTGAAAGATCGCATTTTGGGAACTTGAGGTCCTATACCTCCCTCGGGAAAATTTAGTAAACTTATCCCACTTTTAATTTTTTTATGCGCTAAATAGTATGCCCTTTTTGCACCTTCTTTATTACTTCGATCCACTGGCATATCTATAGTTCTGAAGAATATCTTAAACAACGGAATTTTTGACAACTCTTTTTTTGCCATAAAACTAAATATGTAGGGCATTTGAGTGTTTACCGACACAATGTCAAAATACGAAAAATGATTGGGTGTGAAAATATATGTTTTATCTTTATTAAGCTCCTCTTCGTATTCGACTTTTCCATGCAACCCGGATAGAATCATCAAAGATTTTCCCCAAAAGCGTCTTAATTGATGTGCTAAACCGTACCATTTAGTATTGGACAATAGTATAAAGAACAGTGGATACAACAATAAAAAAATGACAATGAATAAGACAAAGAAGTAAATTGTCCAAAGATATTTTAGCCACTTAAGCATTAAGTCAAAAGGAGGGAAAGTTTATGAATCTGAATATTAATGAAATCTTGCAATGGTTTTTCTGCCATTAATTTCATCATCATATTTAACTCAGCATTAATAGTTGCCATAACTTCAGATTGATGACTGGATAGCTCTTTGATATTCCACTGAATATCAAATTTAAATGGAACTTTATTTTGAGGAGCCATTGAAATTAAAGACGGTTTTAATGTATGGATTATAGCTAATTTTAATTCACCTAACCCACTAATGTAAATAACAGCATTTTCATCTAACACCTCAAAACTTTTGACATTATCTGGCATTAACTTTTCAAAATTTGGGAGATCCATTAAAAAATTAAAAAGATCGCTGGCAGACTGGTTGATAGTTACTGAATTACTTTTGATTACGTCCATTATTTTTTGTACATCATATTAGTTGAAATGAATGCAGCCATAAGTATCGATAGAATCAATCCTGTAGTTATGCTTGCCCCAATAGCGATTAAAGAGTAACCGATAGGTTCATATTGAGATGCTATTTGCTTTTTATTTTCTTCAAGCTTCATGGCTTTATCTGCTGGTTTTATATTGATATCTTCCTCTACTTTTTTCGTAGCTTGTTCAAATGCAATTTTGACTGAAGGTTGATAAAAATTACCGTCTGGGTAGTATAGAATCAGAAATGATATGATTAAGATTATAGCTCGAATAAAAGATATTAATCCCCCTATAAATAATGTTCTACCGATGCTTATAGTTCCTCCAAGAAGTTTTTTTGCTAAAATAAGCCCGAAAATTATACAAAATGATAGGATCACAATCTTGGATACATACATCACAACAGAATTGGATACTGTACTCTTGAAAAATAAATATTCGATCAAAGCAGATAGAACACCTGCTAGTAAACCAAAAATCCACGTTGATTTTTGCATTTTAATTAAGAATGAATGATATTATTTAGAAATTTTCCTTGTCATCCTGATTCGTGTATTCATCAAAGTCATATTCAGGCATTAGCTCACTTTTTACATGATTAACAGTTTCGGTAAATGCCTCAGAAAACTTATTGAAATCTTCTTTGTAAAGGAAAATTTTGTGTTTAACGTAACCTTCAAATTTCTTTTTGCTTTCTGTGATTGTTATATAAAAATCATCTCCACGTGAAGTAGAGCTTTTTTTAACATCAAAAAAATATGTTCTTTTCCCAGCCCTTACACGTTTTGAGAATACTTCTTCTCTATCATAATTTGAATCGTTCATCAATTTTTAAGTTAATTTTTAAGTTCTCACAAAGAACGTAAAAAAAATAATATTTATAATGGACTAATTATCAGAGTTTTTGATTTGTTTGTCAAAAAGTTCGGCATACAATCCATTTTTCTCCAGCAATGCAGTATGAGTACCCCTCTCTGAGATAGTACCTTCGTCTAAAAATAGAATTATTTGGCAATCCTGAATCGATGATATGCGATGACTTATGTGGATAGACGTTTGTTGAGAATTCCAATTGTCTATATTTTGTTTTAGTATAGCCTCAGTATGTGTATCAACTGCAGACAAACCATTATCTATAAGTAAAATACTAGGTTTTTTAATTAGCGCTCTTGCAATAGCTACTCGTTGTTTTTGACCACCACTTAGAGTTATACCCCTTTCACCCAGCACTGTGTCTATTCCATTGGGGAAATTATCCAACTCTATGTCAAGTGCTGAACAGGTAATAGATGATTCAAGATTCATTTCATCATCATCTGAATTTGAACCAAATAAAATATTATTTTTTAAACTATCTGAAAATAGAAAAATATCTTGGGCTACGTAGCCAAAAATACGATTGAAGTTTTTTCGCTCATAATTCTGAACGGGTATTCCATCAATTAATATCGTTCCTTTTGTTGGTGAATAAATTCCCATCAAAAGCTTAGCTATAGTAGTTTTTCCGCTTCCTGTAGTACCGATTATACCCAATTTAGATTTAACTGGAATCACGAAATTAATATTTTTCAATACCCAAGCTGCAGATTCATTATATCTAAACCATACATCCCTAAATTCAATTTCAGAACTCAAATTAGAAAGATGATTATTCCCAAGATTTTTCTGAGTGGGAGTATTCATAAATTCATCAATTCTTTTTTGAGATGCTGCTCCACGTTGTATTAGAGCTGTCACATATCCCAGACTTGCAACGGGCCATGTAAGCATATTTACGTAAATGACATATTCAACGATATTTCCCATCGAAAAATCACCTTTAATTACCGCATTTCCTCCAACATATACTGTGATGAGTACACTCATTCCAATCAATGCCAAAACAGTTGGCATAAACACACCATTAATTTTGACAAGTGCCATATTCTCGCGTTTGTAATCATTGTTTATATTTTCAAAATCACGTATAAAGAATGTCTCGGCTGCATAAGTTTTAACTACCTGAATACCCGAAAATGTTTCTTGAACAAAAGAGGTAATCTCAGACAATCGTTGTTGAATAATATCACTTTTTTTATTCATAGAATCACTCACTATATAAATAGTTAAGGCTAAAACAGGAAGTGGCATCAAAACATAGAGAGTAATCGTAAAATCTATATAAAACATAATGGATAAAACCATTACAATCATACAAAGTAGATTCAGCGAATACATAATTGCTGGACCTGTAAACATTCTAACCTTAGAAACATCATCACTAATCCTATTCATTAAATCTCCTGTATAATTATTTGCAAAAAAATCTTGACCCAGAAGTTGATAATGTCTAAAAATTGTATTCTTCTGATCATACTCAATATGACGGGACATCACAATAATGGACATTCGCATAAAGTACATACAAATTCCTTTGAGTAAAGCAGAAAATAAAATCAAAATACCAGATAAAACTGCAACACCTGAAATACTTTGAAAAATTGCCGGTAATTGAAGGATATAATCGGGTAATTGGTTAAATTTTATTAGCTCTAATAAACCATCAATTGAAACACGAACAATTGGTGGTATAATTACAGCAAATACATTCGATAAAAAAATAAAAATAAATCCAACAAGTAAATATCTTTTGTAATTTTTGATGTAATTGTACAGTGAGAGTAAGGAATTCAATGATACAGATTAATTGTACTTAAAATTGGTATATTTTTGCTACAAAAGTAGCACTAAATTATCCTTGAATACCCTTTTAAAAGCCATTAAAAATCATAGCATTAAAATCAGTGGTATTGCAGTTACTGGATTTTTAATTGTTCTTTCATATTACTCAGAGGGTCTTTCTGGAGGTTCGGACTCATACGGTCACTTTTTGATTGCAAAAAATGCATGGTCTCATCCAGAATTAATTTTGGATCAATGGGGAAAGCCTTTATACACGATTATAGCCATGCCATTCGCTCAGTTTGGTATTCATGGGATAATACTGCTTAATATAATTTGTCTTATTGGTTCTGGATTTTTTGCATACAGAATTGCTGTAATGCTCCAATTCAAGTTTGCCTATATGGCATTCCTTTTAACCATTTGTAGTCCTGTATTTTTAGATAATACAATATCATCATTAACGGAGCCACTATGTGCTTTTTTAGTCATATGGTGTGTGTACCTACATACTAAAAGCAATTATACCTTAAGTGCAATTATGGCTAGTTTACTTCCTTTTGCAAGATCAGAGGGATTCATTGTATTATTTGTGTTTTCAGTGGTTATTATACTAGTTCAAAAAAGATATTACAGTATTCCATTATTATTTTCAGGTAGTATTATATTTAATATGCTAGGATGGATCATCCAAGGTGATCCCTTTTGGGTTATAAGTCAAAATCCATAC
>Ga0115570_10001616_pt1 | contig 18004 bp, 10 predicted proteins | sample COGITO_mtgs_1205_3_FD_87294 | JGI IMG/M metagenome (GOLD analysis project Ga0115570, IMG submission 87294) | Pelagic marine microbial communities from North Sea - COGITO_mtgs_120524 | ecosystem: Environmental > Aquatic > Marine > Epipelagic | place: Germany:Helgoland, sampling site Kabeltonne... | reverse complement strand
TGCGCAAACCGCCAAGGTCCAGCCCCACGGCGCGCACCAGGTCCTCCATTTGCCAGACGTAGAGGATGTACTCCACGATGTGCTGTTCCCGCTTCTCTTCCGCAGTCGTCATGGTTTCGGGGGGGTGCTGTCGCCCGCCTGCAACGCCTCGGCGCGGGCCGCTTTCATCTGCAAAAACTGCTGCTCTACTTGGGGGATGAGCCGCTGGGCAAAGGCTTCAACTGCTGCCAGTCCGCCAGCGCCTTCCACCGGCAGGCGATAGGTCTGCTCCAAAGGACCCCAGACGTACTGGACATGGTACTTCTCGTTCCATTCCTGGATCACGATGCGCATGGCGCGGTGAGAAATCTGTGCAACAGTGCGCATGAGAATCGACCGCGAAGGTAGAATTTCGCAGCCGTGCAAGACCCTTGGCTCGAACGATGGCGTGGTCCCTTGGCCAAACACCCGCAGGCGCTGGCCGCTTTGATGCGGCTGCGTTGGGCTGTGGGCTCGGCACCACTCATGGCCCACCACCCCGACATGGACTTCCAGGTCCTCGACGATGGGTGGTGCCGCGACGCCTTGGCCGCTGACTTGCCTTTGTTTGAGCAATGGGCCTCGGAATTGGCCATGGGCAAAAGTCCGCTTCCTCCGGACATCCTGGAACCCGGCGGACAACTGCTGGGCAAACACTTCGAAGCCTTGATCGCCTTTTGGCTGGAAGCCAGCCCGCACTTTGCCCTCCGCGCCCACAGCGTCCAGCTTCAAGACGGGGGACAGACGGTGGGCGAACTCGACTTCCTCGTCGACGACCTCCACCGCGGCCGCACCCTGCACTTGGAAGTGGCCAGCAAATTCTACCTCGCCGAAGAAAACGGCGCCGCCTGGACGTCTTGGGTGGGACCTTCCGGGCGCCACGATACCCTGGGCGTCAAAATGGACAAGCTGGTGCGACAGCTCGCAGCCACCCGCCTGCCCGCCGGACGCGCCGCCTTGCAGGAGCGGCGGATTTCCGACCCCGACCCAGTATTGCTCATGAAAGGGTGGTTCTTTCACCACTTCAGCCTGCTGCACCGCCACTGCGCCCCGCGTTGGGCCCACCCCGCCTGCCAAGCCGGGTGGTGGTGCCGGCCCGATGAGGCTCACCACGTCATGGGCAACGACGCCGTCCGCATCCTGCCCCTGCCCAAAGGCCGCTGGCTGGGCCGCTTCCACCCCGAAGGCGGCGACCCGCCGCTGCACTGGACGCGGTTGGAACAGGTACTCGACGACCACTTCTCCCGCACCCGCCGCGCCCTCATGTGCGCCGTGGTGATCGAAGGGGACGCCGGCTGGGAGGAAATCTCCCGCGGCTTCGTCGTCCACGCCCACTGGCCCGAAATGGGCCGCTGACAGGCCTTCAAAAAAAATAGCGCATTGCGGCGTTTTTGCTCAGTGCGGTGCAGGACCAGCCTCCCGCGCTCCGCCCGGTATGCGGATGTCCTCCACCAAATCCTGGACTGCAGCAGGGGGAGGTGCCGTAAAGCGCATCACCACCAAGGCCACAGCAAAATTGACCAGCATCGCCACCGCGCCGAAGCCCTCGGGAGAAATCCCAAACCACCAATCGCCCGTCAAGCCGGCCGCCGCAGCCTGCCCGCCATCAAACACGCCAAACTTGAATTTCAGAATGTAGAATATCATGGTCGCCACGCCAGCCACCATGCCCGCCACCGCCCCCTCGCGGTTCATGCGCTTGTGGAAGATCCCCAAAATGATCGCGGGAAAAAACGAAGCCGCGGCAAGGCCAAACGCCAAAGCCACCACAGCCGCCACAAATCCCGGCGGATGGATACCGAAATACCCCGCCACGGCCACCGCCACCACCGCCGACAGCCGCGCCGCCCGCAGTTCCCCTTTCTCGCTGATGCCCGGGCGGAGGGTCTTTTTGATCAAGTCGTGGGAAACCGACGCTGAGATCACCAGCAACAGTCCAGCCGCAGTGGAAAGGGCAGCCGCCAGTCCGCCGGCAGCCACGAGCGCCACCAGCCAATTGGGCAGGCGCGCGATCTCGGGGTTGGCCAACACCATGATGTCCCGGTCGATCCGCAATTCGTTGCGCTCCGGATCCTGCACATATTGGATGACCCCATCCCCACTGCGGTCGGTAAAATCGATCAACCCCGTGGCTTCCCATTTGCCAAACCACTCCGGCATGCTGTCATAAGGCCGGTTGGACACCGTTTCAATCATATTGGTGCGGGCAAAGACGGCCACCGCAGGCGCCGTGGTATACAGCACGGCAATCAACAGCAAGGCCAGGCCGGCCGACTTGCGGGCATCCCGCACCCGCTTCACCGTAAAAAACCGAATGATGACATGGGGCAATCCCGCCGTGCCCACCATCAGGGCAAGCGTAATGGCCAATACATCGACCCGCGACTTGGAACCCTCGGTGTAGGCAGAGAAACCCAGCTCTTGGCTCAACCCGTCGAGCTTGTCCAGCAAGTACATCCCCGACCCGTCGGAAAGGGTGCTGCCGAAACCCCATTGCGGAATCGGGTTGCCCGTCATCTGTATCGAGATGAAAATGGCCGGAATCATGAAGGCACAAATGAGCACGCAGTACTGCGCCACCTGGGTATATGTGATCCCCTTCATCCCCCCCAGGACAGCATAAAACAGCACGATGGCCATGCCGATGAGCACTCCTGAGGTGATGTCGACTTCCAAGAAGCGCGAAAACACGATGCCCACCCCGCGCATCTGACCCGCCACGTAAGTAAAGGAAACCAAGAGGGCACAGGCGACCGCCACCAACCGGGCCTGCTTGGAGTAATAGCGGTCACCAATGAAATCAGGCACCGTGAATTTTCCGAATTTCCTCAAATATGGCGCCAACAACAGGGCCAGAAGCACATAGCCACCCGTCCAACCCATGAGATAAACAGCGCCGTCGTATCCGGCAAAAGAAATGATGCCGGCCATGGAAATAAACGAAGCTGCACTCATCCAGTCCGCCGCCGTAGCCATACCATTGGCCCAGGGCGAAACACCGCCCCCAGCGACGTAGAAATCCCGGGTAGACCGCGCCTTGGACCACACCGCAATCCCGATGTAGAGGGTAAATGTGATGGCGACGAGGATGTACGTCCACGTCTGTACGGACCACGGATCCATGCTACTCATCGTATTGGTATTTCCTATCCAGCCGATTCATCAGCCAGACATAAATAAAAATGAGCACCACAAACACCAACATGCTCCCTTGTTGGGCAAACCAGAAGCCGAGTTTGAATCCACCGATGCGCACCCCGTTGAGGACATCGACAAACAAAATGCCCGCACCGAAAGAGACGAGAAACCACACCGCGAGCAGAATCGCCACATAGCGGATATTCTCTCGCCAATAGGCCTGGGCCTTTTCCAAGTCTCGGGGGTCTTGCTCCATCGCTTGTGGATTAACCCCAGAAGAAGGCGTAGAGGACCGCCAAGATCACCATCACGGCGAAAGCGCCGATGTTGTAGAGCGGCTCAGTGGCAAACGTGCTGCGGGAAATGCTGATGCCCTTCGCGTCATCCGCGCCCTTGCCCTCGGAGCGGCTCACCACTGCGATCACCAACATCGTCAGCAGGGCAGTAAGGCCCATCTGGTCCAAGAAGGGCAGGTCCAAAAACAGCGCGCTGTCTGACCATCCCTTGGGCGCCACCTTGAAGTACATGGCGATGGGGATGGACACCAGCGCGCCGGTGATGGCACCGCGGTTGGTGGTTTTCTTCCAAAACAAGCCGAGGATAAACACCGCGAGGATGCCGGGGCTGACCACCCCGGTGTACTCCTGGATGAACTGGAAGGCCTGGTCGATGCCTCCGAGCAGCGGCGCCATCACGCAAGCAATGCCCAGGGCGACGGCAGCGGAAATCCGGCCCATGCGCACCGTGGCGCGGTCGTCGGCGCCGGGGTTGAGGTACGGCTTGTAGATGTCCATCGTAAAGATGGTCGACGTGCTGTTGAGCATGGAGGCCAGCGACGAAACAATGGCAGCGGCCAAGGCGGCAAAAGCCAGGCCCTTCAACCCATTGGGCAAGAACTGCAGCAGCCACGGATAGGCGTAGTCGGGATTGGCACCCGTGGGCGGCTTGTTGGCCGCAGCCTCGCCCAGGCCCGCCATCACCGCAGCGTCCTGCGTCATCACATAGGCCGCAATGCCGGGGATGACCACAATCAGCGGGAGGATCAACTTGAGGCCCGCCGCAAAGAGGATGCCGCGCTGGGACTCCTTGAGGGACTTGGCCGCGAGGGTCCGCTGAATGATGTATTGGTTGAACCCCCAATAGTAGATGTTGGCCACCCACATGCCGCCCACGAGCACGCCGATGCCCGGCAGGTTCATGTATTCCGGGTGGTCCTTGTCCAAGATCATGGCAAACTTGTCCGGCGCCGCCTCATAGATGGTCTGGAATCCCGCCCACATGCCGCCGCCGCCCGAGACGGCGTCCAGGGCGAGGTAGGTCGTCACCAAGCCTCCCATCACCAAGAAGACCACCTGAATGACATCCGTCCACGATACGGCCGAAAGCCCGCCGTACAAGGAATAGGCCGCAGCAAAGAGGCCGAGGCCCAGCACCCCATACAGCATGGGGATGCCCATGATGGTCTCCAGCGCGAGCGCACCCAGATAGAGCACCGAAGCGAGGTTGACGAAGATGTACAGTGAAATCCAGAAGACCGCCAGGATGGTCTTGAGGTTGGTGGAGTACCGCTGCTCGACAAATTGAGGAATGGTGTACAGGCCTTTCTCGATGAAAATCGGCAGGAAGTACTTGCCGACGATGATCAAGGTCAGGGCCGCCATCCACTCGTAGGAGGCGATGGCCAGGCCAATTTTGAAGCCCGAACCAGACATGCCGATGAATTGCTCGGCGGAGATGTTGGCCGCGATCAAGGAAGCGCCAACGGCCCACCACGGCAAGGATTTACTGGCGAGGAAATAGTCCTCCGCATTTTTCTGGTGGCCCTTTTTGTCGCGGGAAACCCAGAGACCCACGCCGAGAATCAGGATGGCATAACCTATGAAAATGGCGTAATCGAGCGCCGAAAAAGTACTGGTCATGATGCTGTAAGGTGTTGGGGACCCCGTAGCATTGACCGGGCCTGCGCAAGCAATGTACACAGTACACGATTGCGGCACCACTCCCCTCAGCCCGGCGCTACATTTGGCCTGGCTCAACCCCCGTTACCCCCATGCCATACCGCGACATGAAGACCTTCCATTGGACCCTGCTCCTCGTCGCCGCCGCCGCCTCTTGGAAAGGCGCCACCGCCCAGACCCTGCTGCCCTACATCGAAGACCCCGCGGTGGTCGAGGAAAACAAACTGCCCGCCCGGGCCAGCTTCTTTACCGCCTCCGCCGTAGCAACCACTGACGTGACCGGGCCCTCATACGGCGACCGCTACCTCAGCTTGGATGGCACGTGGAAATTCCGGTGGTCCCGCACCCCCGAATCACGCCCCGTGGGCTTCGAAGCGCCGGGCTACGACGTGAGCGATTGGGACGACATCCCCGTGCCCGCCAACTGGGAAATCGAAGGCTTCGGCACCCCCATTTATACCAACCACCCCTACCCTTTCTACTGGCAGGAAACACCCAATCCACCCGACATCCCCGACGGTTGGAACCCCGTGGGCAGCTATGTCCGGTCCTTCGAAGTGCCCAAGAAATGGAAGGACCAGCGCATCACACTGCACTTTGGCGCGGTCAAATCCGCCTGCTTCGTGTGGGTCAATGGACAGCGCATCGGGTACAGCCAAGGGTCCAAGCTGCCGGCTGAATTCGACATCACCGAAGCCTTGCAAAAGGGAGAAAACACCCTCGCCTTGGAAGTCTACCGGTGGAGCGATGGCAGCTTCCTCGAATGCCAGGATTTCTGGCGGCTGTCGGGCATCGAACGCGAAGTCTGGCTCCACGCCCGTCCCGCAGCCCACCTCGCCGACATCACAGTGGACGCCGGTTTGGAGGACAATTTCACTTCGGGCGATGTAGCCGTGGCCATGGATGTGGTCTTCAGCGGACAGGCGCCTTTCGGCGGCCGCCTCGTCTGCACCCTTTCCCGAGGCGGCAAAGAAGTCGGCACTGCAGCCCTGCCTGTAGAAGTTACCCCAGGGGACACCGCCCGGTGCACCTGGCGCCACAGCCTGCCGTCGGTCACCCCTTGGACGGCCGAAACCCCCGCGCTGTACGACCTCACCGTCGCCCTCCAAGACGGTGACGCCAACCTCCTTGAAGCCACCCGCTTGGAGGTCGGCTTCCGCGACATCCGCATCGAAGAAGGCCTGGTCAAAGTCAACGGAAAGCCCATCCTCATCAAGGGCGTCAACCGCCACGAGCACCATCCGGTAAACGGCCACGTCATCGACAAGGCCACCATGGAGCAGGACATCCGCACCCTCAAGGCCCACAACTTCAACGCCGTCCGCACCTCGCACTATCCCAACCACCCCTATTGGTACACCCTCTGCGACCGCTATGGGCTCTACGTTGTGGACGAAGCCAACATCGAAAGCCACGGCATGGGCTATGCCTTGGACCGCACCCTCGGAAACAACCCCGCCTGGGAACGCGCCCACATGGTGCGGACCGCCCGGATGTTTGCCCGGGACCGCAATCACGCATCCATCCTCTGTTGGTCGCTGGGCAACGAGGCCGGCAACGGCGTGAACTTCCAGGCGACCTATGACTACCTCAAAGCGGCCGATCCCAGTCGGTTTGTGACCTACGAGCGCGCCGAACAAGACCCCAACACCGATGTCTACGTGCCCATGTACGCCGACTACATGCATTTGGAGCGCTACGCCCGGCAAAACAAGGATGGCAGGCCCCTGATCCAATGCGAGTACGCCCACGCCATGGGCAACAGCTTGGGGGGATTCAAAGAATATTGGGACATCTACCGCCGCTACCCGCGCCTGCAGGGCGGCTTCATCTGGGACTTCAAGGACCAGGGATTGTGGAAGGAAGAAAAGGGACGCCGCTTCCTTTCCTATGGCGGCGACTACGGTCCGGAGGGCACACCGAGCGACCACAACTTCCTCAACAATGGCCTGGTCATGGCAGATGGTACCCCCCAGCCCCTCATGCTGGAAGCCAAGCAGGTGCAGCAGCCACTGCAGTTTCGCCTCGGCAAGGCCGACGGCACTGCGGTCAAGGCTTCCAGCGAATACCGCTTCCGCACCGCCACCGTTGACATCGCGTGGAGCGTGTTGATCGACGGCCGCGAAGTTGAAGGGGGCATGCTGCCAGCCGTGACGTTCAACCCCATGGAGGACCTTCTTCTGGACCTCCCCTTCAAAAGTGCGGGCCGCCTTTCGGACGAAGCTTTCCTCAACCTCGAAGCCCGCCTCACCGAAGCCGAACCCCTGCTGCCCGCCGGGCACATCTTGGCACGGGCCCAATTCCCTTTGGAAGCCGCGGGGTCAGCCACCGCAAAAGCCGCCACAGCTGCAGCGACCGCATCGAGCGGCCTCGTGTCCATGAAAGTCGAAGACGGCAACGTCGTCCTGGGCTTCGACGGGGGCACCTTGACCGTGGACCGATTGACGGGAGAATTGACGGGATACCGTTTGGGCAAGCACGACCTCATCATCAGCGGTGCCCGCCCCCATTTCTGGCGCCCCCCCGTCGACAACGATTACGGCGCAAACAGCCCAGAAAACCAGGCGGAATGGCGCGCGCCCTTCGGCACGGAAGCGGCCAAACTCACCGATGAACGGCTGGAAGATGGGCGCATGCGGCTCACCTTTGCCCGCCCCATCCTCAGCGGTGATGCGGTGGTCACTGTGGAATACACCGTGGCCATCGACGGCGCTGTAGACGTCACGCAATCCATGACCGTCATCGGCGGCAAAGCCAACCCCGACATTTCCGGCAACGGCAAGGGGCGGGAAGCCGGCGAGCACACCAACCTCTACCGATTCGGCCAGCACTGGGTCCTGCCCAAAGGCATGGATGCCGTCGAATGGTACGGACGCGGCCCGATGGAATCTGCCGCCGACCGAAAAGCCGCCGCCTTTGTGGGCCGATACACCAGCACCGTGGCCGACCTCGCCACGCCCTATGCGCGGCCGCAATACAACGGCACACGCACAGACACCCGCTGGTTTCATATCGTGGACAGCAAAGGGCGTGGCCTGGCGTTTAACGCGCAGGAAAAAATGGATTTCACGGCCCTGCACTTCAGCCCTGACCAGCTCGATTCCGGACCCGATAAAACCACCACGCAGGCGCACTTCAGGCTGCTCGACCCCGTGGAAGAAACCCACCTCGACATCGACGGATTTTCAGCGGGGGTGGCCTGCATCAACAGCTGGGGCGCCCTGCCGCTGCCAGAATACCGGCTGCCCTACCAGAATTATGCCTTTGCCTTCAATTTGCGGCCCATTCAACCATGACCGAAGCAGCGAGCACCCCCCCCGTTAAACTTCACAGCGCGCAAAGGGTTGTTTAGATATGCCGAACCGTCTTGTTCTCCTCAGCCTATGGGTCCTGCTTCCGGGATTCTTGACAGCACAGCGGCCCGGTGGTCAGCGGCCAGAAGGCGGACGCCCCATGGGAGAGCGCCCCAAAATCGGCGTGGTCTTCGGCACTGTAGAAGATGCCGCCTCGGGCGTGGGCATTGAATTTGCCACCATCAGCATCCTGGCATTTGATGCAGACAAGGTCATCACAGGTGGCGTGACCGACAGCAAGGGCAGGTTCCGCATCACGGAAATTCCCGTTGGCCGGTTCCGCGCCCAAATCGGCTTCATGGGCTACAACTCCATCACCGTCGACGACATTCGCCTCATGCCCCGCGGCGGCACCGAGCAAAACTTGGGCACCCTGCGGCTTGAGCCCAACGTACAGGCCCTCGAAGCGGCCGAAGTGGTAGAGCAACGCTCCACCTTGGAGATGATGATCGACCGCAAGGTGTTCCGGGTGGGCGACGACCTGAACAGCGCCGGTTCCAATGCCACCGAATTGCTGCGCAACGTCCCCAGCATCGACGTGGACATCGACGGCAACCTGAGCCTGCGGGGCTCGGGCAATGTCACCATCCTCATCGACGGACGGCCCAGCGGCATGACCGGTTCAGCCACCCAGAGCTTGCTTGAGCAGCTCCCCGCCAGCAGCATCGACCGCGTGGAAATCATCACCAGCCCCACCGCCAAGTACGACCCGGAAGGCGTGGCCGGCATCCTCAACATCATCCTCAAAAAAGACAAGCTCGAAGGCAAAAACGGCCAGGTCAGCGTCACATGGGGCACCAACGAAAACCACAGCGGGTCCTTCAACGGCAACATCCGGGGGCAGAAATTGAATTTTTCGCTCAACGCTGGGTGGAACCAGCGTGTTGGTTTTCGCAGCGGAAACAGCCTGCGGCAGCAGTCCTTTGGAGGCGATTTGGCCGGCAGCTATGACTCCTTGAGCGTCTTGAATTCGGCCAGCATTTCGGACAACCTGCGCTCGAGTTGGAACCTCAAAACGGGCCTTGATTGGACCCCCTCATCCCAAACGACGTGGAACATCGGCGTGCGCACCAACCAAGGCAGCAATTCAGGCATAGAGGATGTGGTCAATCTCGAAACCTGGAGCACCGATGCCCTGGGTGGGTTCACGCGCTATGGCCTGTCTGAACGCGTCAATGCCTCCACGGACCTGGACCTCGGCTACGAGCACAAGTACGGCGAGCGCCACGTGCTCCAAGCCTTTGCCCGCTGGTCTCAACAGACCAGCACCTCGCACGATTCACTGTGGCAGGACTTGCCTTCCACCCTTCCGGACCCCGCCTACCTCTCCAATGCCAACCTCAACGACGGCGGCAGTTGGAACGCCACCCTCCAGGTGGATTACGAGAAACCCCTTGACAACGACGGCAAATTCGAGCTCGGCTACAAAACCATCCTGCGAGAAAGCAATGAGGACCAACAGTTCTGGCAGCGGGACACCCTCGACAACCCCTTCACCCAGGCCTACGACTTCCGCTACCGCGAGGACATCCATGCGGCCTACGCCACCTGGGGCCGCAAGTTTGGCGCCTGGGGCATACAGGTCGGTGGACGCGGCGAAGTCGTCTACACCACAGCCCAGCTACAGGGTGACAGCGCCGATATCGCCGCTGCATTGGCACAACTCGGAGGCACCGAAGCCACCTTCGTCAACGACTACACCAGCTTCTACCCCTCCACCAACCTCAGCTACACAGTGGACGACCGCAACCAATGGGTGTTGAGCTACAACCGCCGTGTCAACCGCCCGCGCGGCCGGCAAGTCAACCCCTTTGTGGACAATGCCGATCCGCGCAACCTCAGGTACGGCAACCCTTTCCTCCTGCCCGAGTACACCGACGGGTTGGAATTCGGGCATCAATTGACCACCAAGGCCCTGAGCATCACGACCTCGCTGTTTTACAAGACCACGCGCGATGTGATCCGGCGTTTCATCGAGGTGGATGATGCCGGCATCGCCTACCGCACCTATGTCAACCTGGCCCGCCAAAGCAATTCAGGGCTGGAGGTCGTGGCCATGTGGCGCAAGGGTCGCTCCCTGCAGCTGCGCCTCAACGGCAGCGTCTATTACCAAAATACCGATGGCTCCAACCTGGCGCCAGACCTCGGAAACAACGGGTTCCAAGGCAGTGCAGGGTATCAGGTGTCGGCCTTGGTCAAGGGCGACTGGAAGGTGCAATTGAATGGCCGGTTCCGTGCGCCATCGCAATACACGCAAGGCACCTTTCAGGGATACATCACCCACAGCGCGGCAGTCAGCCGGGACTTCTACGACGACAAACTCCGCGCTTCCCTGCGCGTGAGCGACATCTTTGACCAACAGCAGTGGTCCTATACCTCCGAAGGCAGAGACTTCTTTCAAGACGGCACCTTCAAGAGGCAGTCACGCTTTGTCTACGCGAGCCTGACGTGGTCGTTTGGCAAGCTCGAGCCCGGCCAGCAGAAACGCGGGCGCGGCGGATACGACAGGGGGAGCGGGGGCAGTTTCGATGGCGGAGAATTCTGATCATACCGCCACAGACCACCCCATCCTGTTTTTTGACGGGGGCTGCGCCCTGTGCCACGGCGCTGTGCGCCGCCTCCTTCGCTGGGAAAAGGCCCCGCACAACACCTTGCATTTTGCGCCATTGGATGGTCCGACCGCGGTGGCACTGCGCGCCCAAAGACGACTGCCCGAAGACCAAGAGGCGGTGGTGTTGCACACCACCCAAGGCACGTGGACCGGTGAAGCCGCGGTGGCCCATGCCCTCAACCTCATTGGACGCAGCGGATGGTCGCGCACTTTCCGCATCCTGCCCCCACCCCTGCGACAAGCGGGCTACCGGCTCATCGCCCGCAACCGCAGCCGCTGGTTTGGTCGCGTCCCTGCCGAATGCCCCTTCCCGGCAGCGCCTGGCCGCATGCAGCCCTGAGCCCATCCCCCGAAAGTGCCAAAGCTTGCGAACCTGCAATTCAGGTGATGGCACACGCCGTAAATTGCACCTTCATGGCCATTTCTGCGCCTTCAGCCACCTTCAAATCCGTGTCTGCATCTGTCGATCAAGGGGAACCTGCGGCCGGTTTCAAGCGGGCGCAATGGCATTGGTTTGAGACGCCAGACGATGTGCCTTGGGACGCTTGGGACGCCCTCCCCGGCGGCACGGCCTACCTGGACCGGCGTTACCTGACCGCCATGTCGGGCCACAGCAAGGTCCAATGCTGCGTGGGCATGATCCGCACCGATGATGGCCCTTGGCTCGGCGGCATCCTCATGCAGGCCGTCCAATCGGAATCCCGTTCGCCCGCCGAACACATGGACGTCTCCTTTGGCGTGCGCTTGGCTACGGCCATCATGCAGCCCGGTGGACGGCCTTTCCGCTTCCGCACCCTTGTCGCTGGGCAAGGCTTGGGCAGCGGAGAGCACACCTTTCTCTGGCGCGAGGACATCCCCGCCAAGTGGCAGGTCAAATGGACCGAACAGGCCTTTGACGCGTGTGCAAGGAAATGGGGCATCCGCGTTTGGATGGCCAAGGACTTTGGGCCCGAACGCGACGCCCTCCTCGCGCCGCACTGGAGCCGCCGCTGGGCCCGCGCCAGCTTTGACCCCGTCATGGAGGTCCCCCTCGACCCCACCTGGACGTCGATCGACCAATGGCAGGAGGCCCTCCGCACCAAGGCCCGCACCAAGGTGCGCAGCATCCTCGGCCGCAGCGCCGGCCTCACCCTCCGGCGCGTTACCGATCCAGAGGAGCTCCAACAACTCGGCCCCGACCTCATCGCACTCTACGACCAAGTTTATGGACGGGCCAGCATCGTCATGGGTGGCTTGGAAGCCGGGGATTTTGCGCGGCTCGCTGCCCAATTCGACCGAGAATTCACCCTGGTCACCTACCGCCAAGAGGAGCGGCTCGTGGGATTCCATTGCGGCATGCACCACGAGGAAAGCGGCACCATCGAGGCCTATTACGTGGGCTTTGATCCAGAAATCAACAAGGAATGCGCCCTCTACCAGCGCATGCTCTTCGAATTCATCACCTGGGGCATCTCACACCGTGCCCGGCGCGTGGTCATGGGCCGCACGGCGCTGGAGATCAAGAGCACCTTGGGGGCCTTCCCCGTCCCCTTGTCGACCTTCGTGCACATCAACCTTCCGCTGGCGATGCCCTTCCTGCGGTGGATGATTCGAAAGGCACCGCCACACCCCTTCAAGCCCCGCCGCGCATGGCGCGCCGAATGGTGCGAACGCTGGCAAAAAATGGGTTACCGGGTCAATTGACCGCCCTTCAGCCGCCCTTCAAGGGGTTGGACCTCTCCACTTGGCCTTTCCCACGGAAGGCCATGGCAAAACTGCCGAGAACAAGCAACAACAGCAGGCCGCTTCCCGCCGAAGCCAACGTCCTGGCGGATTGCACAGAAGGCAGCACAAACGCCATTTCCACCGTGTGCTCTCCAGCGGGCACCACAGCGGCGCGGAAAGCATAGTTGACGCGCAACAGGTCGGCGGGCGCCCCGTCGATCATCAGCTGCCATCCTTCCGGATAGTGAATCTCACTGAAGACCAGCAATCCATTGGCCGGGGAAGAGACACGGTATTCCTGTGCGTCAGGGGTAAAGGACACGAGCTCAGCACGGCCAGCATCCGCGGCGCCGGGCACCACGCCTGCGAGGGCATCAGAAAATGCCTCCGGAACCACCGCTTCCCTGGGGTTGGTCAGTGACTGCAAAGCCGCCATTTCGGCATCGGCGCCTTCGGCCAGCGTCCAGCCGGAAGCAAACCAAGCGTTGCCCAGCGCCTGTGCATTTGGGATGGGCTGCTGCGCCGGATCATAGATGATGTACTGCGTGTTGAGCATGTGGTGCACCGGCATGGCCGCCAGCGCAGCCTCCATGCCCGCCGAATTCGCCAAGGAAGCAAACCGCTGCTGTTCGGGCTGCAACACCCGCTCTATGATGTCCTGATAACGGCGGAGCTTGGCCCCGTGATAGCCACCCACACTGCGGTGATGGTAGCTGGTGGTCGCATCGCTAAATGGACCGCGCAAATTGAGCACCCTGAAGTGGTCGACCGTTTGCAGTCCCGCGAATTTGGCAGCTTCCAACACACGCTGTTCGCGCTTTCCGATGCGGCCATCATATGCGGCGCGCGCACGTTCTACTTCCGCATCCATGACCTGCTGCACCGATGGGTTGCGGCGCACCCGGTCGGCCAAGATGGCATTGTCAGCAGCCGAAGCGGTGTAAGGATGAGAATACTCGACGCTGCGCACCCAGCCCTTGTCGGCGGGCTGGTAGCGGCGATCCACCGCTTGCATCTCCATCAAGGTCACAAGAGCGAGCACGCCGAAGACCCCGTTGACCACCATCGGCCGGGCACCACTGGCCCGCAATTTCACGGCGGCAAGCAGCCCCAACATGGCGAGCAACACCAGCCCAAAACTGCGCCACACATCGGCACTGTATACCTCCAAGCGCTGGTCCAAGGCCCGGCTGGCTCCCAATTGCTCCACGGCACGGTCCGGCCTCACGTGGCTCTCAAAACCAAACAGCGCCTCGGGCAACAAGGCAAAAGACAGCAGCAACAGCACCGGCACCCCCGCGGCGATGAACAGCTTGCGGCCCCATTCAACCTTTCCATCCACCACGTCCTTGAGCAGCAGCCCCACCCCGATGGGCAGCATACACTGAATGAGCATCAGCATCATCTTGGTGTCGCGGAACTTGGCAAAGCCCGGCACGTTGTCCAAAAAGAAATCGGTGAGGCCTGAAGCATCGCGCCACGAAAGGACGATGGCCAGCAGCGCCACCGCCAGCATGGGCCAGCGCAACACATCCCGCCGCAAAATGAGCGACACCATGAACAGCGCCACCAGGATGGCCCCGAAATAAAAGGCCCCGCCACTGAAATTCTGTTCGCCCCAATACAGCGGATTGTTGCCTCCCTTGATGTCCGGCACAAGGATGCTCCACCACTCCCCGCGGCCCATTGAATACTGCAGGATATACTCCTTGTCCAAACCCGCCTCACCGACTTCCACCCCGCCCGTTGGCGAGAGCAACACCTCGCCCCGTGTGGTGTGCGGCGTGTAGTCGAGCGTGGGTTGGATGAGCGCCGCATTGGGCAAAATGGCCACTCCGGCAGCCGCCAAAAGCACACCACCGGTAATGAGTGCCTGTCGCGCCTTACCCGCCACGACGAGCCGCACCGTTTCCGCTATCCCGATCCCGCCCACGAGAAAGGCGAGGTAGTAGGTCATCTGCAAGTGGTTGGCCGCCAAGTTGGTGGCCGTAAAGGCCGCCGCCAAACCCGCACCAAGCCACAGGTTGCGTCGATACGCCACCAACACGCCAGCGAGGATGCCAGGCAGCGTCGCGATGGACATCACCTTGGCCGCGTGACCGGCCCCGAGGTATAGAATATTGAGCGAACTCAATCCAAAACCGATGGCCACCAAGGCCGAAATCCATGGCCCACAGCCGAGCACCGCCGCCAGCAAATAGGCGCAGAGCAAGGCCACCAGCAAATGGTCTGCTGGCCGCGGAAACCCAAACCGAATCGCCCGTCCAATCCAGGAGCCAGCGTTGACATCGGAAGTCCGCATGCCGAGCTGAAAGGTGGGCATCCCCCCAAATTGACTGTCGGTCCACAGCGCCTGCTCCCCGGTCCGGGCGCGGTGGTCGATGACCTCTTTGGTGGTCGCAATGTGGTGCTCGATGTCCGGCATGCGCAGCCGGTAATCATCAAATGACTTGGAATAGAAAGAGAAGGCCACGACACCCAACACGCCGATGGCGAGCAAATGTGGCAGCAACGGTCTCAACAGCTGGGCAAGGGTTGGACGTGCACTCATGGGCCCAAGTTAGCCCCCGCAAAGGGTGGCGTGAAACCGCGGACGACCTAATCGTCCCCTTCCACCTCCTCGTAATCCACGTACTCGCCCAGGTGATCGTCCTTGGCCTTGGCACCCGGCGCATCAGGCCCGCCACGTCCTCCAAATCCCGCAGCATTGCGCCCCCCACTTTCACCCCGCGGACGCCTTCCAGCACCCCGGCCGCGACCAAACAAACGGTCCAGCGCGCGGAACACCATCCACGCGACCACAAGGCCAACCAAGGTGCGGAACAGCCCCACCTGCCTTATTTAGAGAGGTAAAGGTTGCGCTCGGAGTACACCTTGCGGAAGAACGGATCGCGCAACGTGTCGATGAAGCGGATGGCCTCACCGGTCGACTTCATCTCCGGGCCGAGCTCCTTGTTCACCTCGGGGAACTTCGAATAACTGAAGACCGGAATCTTGATCGCGTAGCCGCGCTTGCGGGGCTGAAAATCAAAGTCCTTGACCTTCTTTTCGCCGAGCATGACCTCGGTGGCGTACTTCACGTAGGGCTCCTGGTAAGCCTTGGCGATAAACGGCACCGTGCGCGAGGCGCGTGGATTGGCTTCGATGACAAAAACCGTATCGTCTTTCACCGCGAACTGGATGTTCAACAGCCCCTTTGTCTCCAACGCCACCGCCACCTTTTTGGTGATGTCTTCAATTTGCGCGAGGATCAAATCTCCGAGGTTGTAGGGCGGCAACACCGCGTAGGAGTCACCTGAATGGATGCCGGCGGGCTCGATGTGCTGCATGACACCGATGATGTACGTGTCTTCACCGTCGCAGATGGCATCGGCCTCGCACTCGATGGCCCCTTCCAAGAAATGATCCAGCAAAATCTGGTTGTCGGGCATGTCGCGGAGGATGTCCACCACGTGGTGCTCAAGGCCCTTTTCGCTGATGACAATTTTCATCCGCTGGCCACCCAACACGTAGCTGGGACGCACCAAGAGCGGGAAGCCCAACTCACGGCTCAATTCGATGGCCTGCTGGGCCGAGGTCACCGCACCGAATTTGGGATACGGAATCTCCAGCTCCTTGAGCAGCGTGGAGAACCGGCCGCGGTCCTCTGCGATGTCGAGGGCTTGGTAGCTGGTCCCCATGATGGGAATGCCAAAACGCTCGAGCTTCTCGGCCAACTTGAGGGCCGTCTGACCGCCGAGCTGTACAATCACCCCCTCGGGCTGCTCATGGCGGATGATGTCGTAGATGTGCTCCCAAAACACAGGCTCGAAATACAACCGGTCCGCGGTATCGCTGTCCGTGGACACCGTTTCGGGGTTGCAGTTGATCATGACCGCCTCGTAGCCTGCCGCGCGGGCAGCCATCACGCCGTGTACGCAGCAATAATCAAACTCGATGCCCTGACCAATGCGGTTCGGGCCACTGCCCAGCACCACGATTTTGCGGCCCGTGGTCTTGGGGGACTCATTGGCCTCACAAAACGTGCTGTAGTAGTACGGCGTCTGGGCCACAAATTCCGCAGCACAGGTATCCACAAGGCGGTAACTCCGCTCAATGCCGAGTTCCACGCGCCGTTCAAACACCTGGCTTTCTTTGGCCCGAACGATGTGGCCAATCTGGCGGTCCGCAAAACCCTTGAGCTTGGCCTCCTTCATCAGCTCGAATGGAATGTCCTCCAAACGGTGCGCGCCGATCCGGCCCTCCACCTCAATCAGGTCCTCGATTTGACGCAAGAACCAAGGGTCAATCTTGGTCTTGTTCTGTATGGTGCTCATGGGAATGCCCAACTTGATCGCATCGTAGAGATGAAACAAGCGGTCCCACGACGGGAACTCAAGCGAATGAAGAATGGTGTCCTGGTCGCGGATCTCCTTGCCGTCTGCGCCGAGGCCGTTCCGCTTGATCTCAAGCGACTGACAGGCCTTCTGCAGGGCCTCTTGAAAGCTCCGGCCGATGCCCATCACCTCGCCCACAGACTTCATCTGTAGGCCGAGTTCACGGTTGGCACCATCAAACTTGTCGAAGTTCCACCGCGGGATTTTGACGATCACATAGTCCAACGTTGGCTCGAAAAACGCACTCGTCGAACCGGTGATCGGATTCACGAGCTCATCCAAGTGGTAACCGATGGCCAGCTTGGCGGCAATCTTCGCGATCGGATAACCCGTGGCCTTCGAGGCCAGCGCCGACGAGCGGCTCACGCGCGGGTTGATTTCAATGGCGATGATGTCCTCTTTCTCGTCCGGCGACACGGCGAACTGCACGTTGCATCCGCCGGCAAATGCACCGATGGAATTCATCATGTGGATGGCCATGTCGCGCATCCGCTGAAACGTGGTGTCCGACAGCGTCATCGCCGGCGCCACCGTGATGGAATCGCCAGTGTGAATCCCCATCGGATCGAAATTCTCGATGGAACAGATGATGACGACGTTGTCATTGGCATCGCGCAACAGCTCCAACTCAAACTCCTTCCAACCGAGCAACGCTTTGTCGATCATCACCTCGTGGATGGGCGAGATGTGTAAGGCCCGGGTCAGCAGCCCGTCAAATTCGGCCGGGTCATGCACGATGGACGCCCCTGCTCCCCCCAAGGTGAAGGAAGAGCGGATGCACAACGGAAAACCAAATTTCTGCGCCGCCTCCTTGCCTTCGAGAAAGCTCTTGGCCGTCGCCTGTGG
>Ga0115570_10001605_pt1 | contig 18085 bp, 28 predicted proteins | sample COGITO_mtgs_1205_3_FD_87294 | JGI IMG/M metagenome (GOLD analysis project Ga0115570, IMG submission 87294) | Pelagic marine microbial communities from North Sea - COGITO_mtgs_120524 | ecosystem: Environmental > Aquatic > Marine > Epipelagic | place: Germany:Helgoland, sampling site Kabeltonne... | reverse complement strand
TTAGTTGTTGCTTCCCCTGCCGTAAATGTTAAAGCAATTGTTGCATCATTTGATGTATCACCGTCACTTACTTCAGCGGCAGTGATTGTCATTGATGGCGATGTATTGTCAACTACAAAGGTGTATCCACTTGATGGCGTTGCTGCAACAACATTTCCAGCAGCGTCCGTACCAACAGACAATGCAATTGTTTCGGTACCATCTCCAGCTGGCGCCGTGTAAGCGTACGTCCACGTAGTACCACTGCCGGACATATTTGTAGCGACGATTGAAGAAACTCCTGATATAGCTATTTTCGGTGTGTTTGTTAGAGATTCCGTAAATGTTGCTGTTATTGTTGCGGTAGCATTTTGTTTATAAGGTCCGGCAACCGAATATGTTATTGCTGCGGTTGGTGATACACTGTCAAAAGTCCAATTAAATTGTGTCGCCGCTGTATTATTATTACCAGCTGCATCTGTGAAAGTAGAACCATTTACATCAATAGTGCAAGCTCCTTGTGCAGTTGGTGTAAATGTTGCCGTGTACACCGTTGAACTGCTTGCATTAAAAGCACTGATTGCACCATTGCCAACTGAAATATCGCCTACCGCAAAATTAGTTGTTGCTTCACTTGAAGTAAATGTTAAAGCAATAGATGCGTCATTGCTGGTATCCCCATCGTTAACAGTCGCTGATGTGATTGTCATTGTTGGGCCTGCTAAATCATCAAATGTAACGGTTGTGGATACAGCTGTAAGAGTTGTCGCAGAATTATACACATTTCCGGTAAGTGTAAGAACTTCCGCACCATCCGATGTGCCTGACAAAGTTAATGCAAATGTAAATGTTTTATCGTCCGTGGTGGAAACAGTATAACTGGATAATGTTGCTGTCCCACCACTCAAAGCTAAAGACAACTCAGTTGCGGTTAATTGTGTTGTACCGTTTGATTTAAACACTGCTTCGCTGAAGGTAATCGTTGCCGAGGTGTTATAACTGGTTACTGCTAAGGCGGTTGATATCGTTGCCATCTTTATAACTATTATACATATTTTTTTTTAAAGTAATAATTTAATTAATATTGTTTCTTTAAAAAAAAACATTAATTAAAAGAATTAATTAAGAATAAAATAAACCTTCCATAGGCTGTCAGGGACGTCTATATTTATAATTTCATCCATTAATTCGTCTTTGAGTGCATTTGATGATTTGAAATTTAATTCAGGTGATTTCAAAAATATTGAAAATTCTATGACATTCTTCTTCCTAAAGAGAGAACAACGCTTTTCCTCTTTTTTTTCAGTGCATATTTCTTTTACAAAATCATTATATAGACTTTGTAATACACCATTATTTGTTAAATTTGATATTAATTTTTTTGGCAATGATTCCACCAATTGATTTATTTCGGGTAAATTATTGATTGCTATATATACATTCGGTATTCCAAAAACGCAGTTTGAAATATATTGAAAGATGTAATTTTGCAAACTTCCCACTACTAATTGACTTTTTGAAAAACTTTCACCAACATAATTAAACGTACCTGAAAATACTTTTTGAATATCGCAACATATTTCGCCAAATTTCGTATAATCTACTGCAATTTTTCCCGTTTTTAATATATCTTCTTTCTTTTCCGAATCGTGGAATTCATCGCTTCTCAAATACTCTTCTATGCTTTTATAGATTTTTTTATTGTAATGAATATTTGTAATTTTAAAACATTCATTCCACTCTTTTAAGTTGCAAATGTTTAATGATTCCAAATGAAATATTTTTGTTTTGCCAATATCTCTGTAAAATTGATTGTTTATTGTATTTGTATTAAAAGTTGATTTACTATCGTAATCTATTTCAAATACTGATGGATAAACCAAGTAATTTTCTTTATTTATTTTCATCATTTAATTAAATAAATAAAAAGTATTTAACTTTTTGTTTAAAAAGTTTATTTTTTGTCAAACTTTAAAAGTTATAAAAGTTTATTTTTTTGTCAAACTTTTTTCTAAAAAGTTATTTTTTGTCAAACTTTTTTCTAAAAAGTTATTTTTTGTCAAACTTTTTTCTAAAAAGTTTATTTTTCGTACAAGATCTCAAATTCTAAGCCAAATGAATAATCTGAATAATTTAAACGCACATCTATACCGTATTCATCTATTAAACGAAAATGCAATTTATCTATTGTTACGGGGCCAAAATAGTCGCGCTTTTTTCTGATCATATCTGAATTATCATCATAACAAGTAATGAATTTACCCTGTCTAAGCGGTATTCGCGCCAAAATATTGCGGTTCATAAAAGAATTTTGATACACAATACTTACGTTTTCTGTCACATTTGTCCTGTAATCATCCACGCAGAAAAAAAGAACTTTTTGCCCGCCTAAATCAACAGGTGCTTCACTTATATAACTATATAAACCCTGATATTTTATCTGTCTAAAACCCAATTTCCAACCTAAATTTTTAGTTATTGGTATGTTGCTTTCTAATGTATTTGTAAAATCTAAATCAAAAGCTTGTTTACTTTTACTCGTAATAATACATCTAGCTGTTTTGGTATCAATTGCAAAATAAAATTTATCAAATTTTTCATTGTTGTCTATTGTATTATTTGTATTCCCATTAAGATTTATAACAACATTTCCACTAATATCATTTAAAGCTTGACAAACTGTATCCGAATGATAATTTCCCGAAGGCAATTCATATTTGCAAATATCTCCTTCGTGATCTGTTATTTTTAACATATTTGTACCCAATGTTGCATCTATATCATAAGTAACATTGGGAAATTCAAACGAAACCAATCTCATACTTATTACATTTTTTAAAGGTGTTGAGAGAACCATTGAAAAATTGGCCGAGGAAGAAGCAAAATAATTTGGACGAAATTTAGTATCAAAACTTAATAATCTTGGTATAATATTACGGCGATATGTATTGATTGATACCATATCGCCGCCGCCTCCACTGCCTCTGACACTACCGTCTTTATTTCTAACAGCCACATCTGCTATTAACTTATCAGGATTTAGTAATGTTTTATCCATAATATAATTATCGGCTTTCACATTGTATTTATAAATTAGAAAAAACTCCAGAGCTTTGATGAAACTTTCAAATTTATTTCGCATTTCACTTGATAAATTCTCGTCATCTTTAAGTTTATCAATAATTGCGTCTGTTTTTTCTTTCACATTGAAGTGATTTAATTTATTTGGATTGCCGCCAATATTTAAAATATTCATCATATCAGTTACGTCATAATTTCTAATATCAAAATCAAATTTTGCAATTGGACCCATTTGAAATTTTTGTTCTATATCTGCTAATTCAGACATTGTAATATAAATTATGTTTTTATTTTTTTATTATTGTTTTTCCAAGAAAAATAAAAAAATATTAAAAGTTAAACTTTTTTTAAAAGTTCTTTTTTTGTTAAACTTTTTTTAAAAGTTCTTTTTTTGTTAAACTTTTTTTAAAAGTTCTTATTTTGTTAAACTTTTTTTAAAAGTTCTTTTTTTGTTAAACTTTTTTTAAAAGTTCTTATTTTGTTAAACTTTTTTTAAAAGTTCTTATTTTGTTAAACTTTTTTTAAAAGTTTTTAGTTACCGTTCTTATCATTCCAAGCGCTAATCTCATTGGTATATCGTTGCTTATCTCCTTCCGCCAATTTAATATACTTGCTCTTATCACCGATGGCTTTCCAGATAACAGCCAATTCTTTCGCAACATTGCCCATATTAATTTTCTTATCCTTTTTCTTATGCTTTTCAATAATAGCCCCTCTTTCATCATCACAAAAGTAGAAATAAGCTGATTTTGCTCTTTTCGGTTTACTCGGATCTTTATATGCCTTCATCTTCAGTTTTTTACCAAGAAATTTCTCAACCATTGCTTCAATCTTATCGGTTTGTCCAAGTTCCACGCAGAGCATTTGTAACAATGACTTATGCGATTCAAACCAGACATCGTTAATGTTTACAGTATTGTTGTGAAATAAGGGATCCATCTTTATACTAGACATTCTAAATTTATACTTAAGTCTTTTTCTTTATATAAAAGATTCTTTTTATAATAAAGTTATTATTAAATTATAAAATCAATTTTAAAATACTTGTAAAATATATAAAATGAATATTGATTATAATATACAATGTGACATACAAGATGAGGTACATAGTGAGGTACAGGGTGAGATAATCATATTAAATGAAGATGATATTATTAATTTTGATAATATGATTGTTGGGTTTATATATATAAAAAAATATGGGAAAAAAATATGGAAAAAGAAATATTTTGTCCTGAGAAATAATATATTTGAATATTGGAAATCAAATAAAAAAACCAATGATGGTGTTGTTCGCATTAAAGATGTGATATTTTCCTTAAATCCCATTTTTGACATATCCTGTTTAAAAAAAATAATTTATAAAAATAAAATTGCTTGGTCTTTCAATATTTATAAAAATGATAAATTAATGTGCTCTTTTTTAAGTCATAATCAAAGGATTGACGATATTCACAAAATAATGAAGAAAAAAATTTATATTTTTAACTAATAATCACCCAAAAGTTCTGAAAAATAATTTTCGCATTGTAAAGGATTGTTAAATGCAGCATATCCGCACGATTTACAAAACATTTTCTTATCAGACGTTAATATTTGACAGCATATAATACATTTATTACTTTTTTCAACATTGCATTCTACTTTTTCTCCTGTCAAACTTCTATTTCTTAACATTTTTATTATGTGTAAATTATCCATTTAATTTAAATTGATAAAATTATTTTAAATTATAAAACAAATTATAAAACAAATTAAAAATGAGTTTAAAATTTGACACAAGTGGAAACCAAAATGAAAAATTAAGTTCAGACGAAGAATATATTTATTCTAGTGGCGATGATACAGACGATGTGGACAAAACTAAAAAACAAGAAGAAATTCCAGAATACAGAAAAATTACAAGTGATAATATGTATGAATTCATTATTTGGGCGAATGAGCGGCGAAATAAATCTATTGAGAGTGAATATTTTAATATGGTTTTAAATTCTAATGTTGATCATTGGGTGCAAAAAAATAACATTACTTGGGAATATGCCGTTACAGTAATTACTGATATTATTAATAATCAAAATAGTATAGATTCACAATTTGATATTTATAAAAATACTAATGATCCTAGTTGTGAAGAAAAAATAATTAAACCTAATTCTAGAGAAGAGAGGAGGGCATTATTTGCAGCAGCAGCAGAAAAAAGAGCTGTGAAAAGATTTTAGATTATAAAATTTAAAATAAATTTTAATTATATATGAATTTTTTAATTGTTATAATTATTGGTATTGTTTCTGGATTTTTTTCATCTGCTTTAGGATTTGGTGCCGGGCCAATAATTGTACCGGGTCTACTATTGTTTTCAATTGTTAAAGGATATAAATTAGCAATTGGTACCACTATTTTGACTATTATACCACCTTTATCAGTTTTTGCTTGTTTTAATTATTATAAAAATGGTTTTGTCAATGTAAAATTGGCTATTGTTTTAATGTTTTCTGTAATATTTGGAACTATTTTTGGATCTCAATTTACTATTATTTATTCGCCCAAAACAGTTGCTTATATGTCTTCTTTCGTTATGGCTACCCTGTCTATTTTTTGGTTTTATTGTGCGCGCACCGGATTTTATATTGAAAAATAACGTTTTTAAAATGTTGAATTGATCAGCTTTGAAATAATTAGTTTTTTACGGCGCTTGTGCCTGCTGTGCCTGCTGTGCCTGTGCCTGCTCCGCTTTTGAATAACATTTTATACGCTATTTTACCAACCGTGTAAAGGAGAAATAATTCACCCAAATGCCACGGTGCACCATACATACGGTTACCATATAAGTATCCGATACCCCCTATGAGACGGAATACAAAAACAACTAAACCCGCTATTGCCACGTTTTTCGGTTCAAACAATCCGGCAATTAAAAAAATAGGCATAAATACTGACATTGATTCAACATTATTTTGATGTACTCGCTGCGCCCTATAATATTTTAATACTTGATCAGATGTTAAATTTAACTTTTGTATTTCGCTATCTCTCGGATAAAGTATTGGTGCTTTTATTTTAGTTTTGGATCTTTCTCTCAGAACGGGAATTAAAAAAACTAGTTGCTGTAATAAATAAAGAAGTAACCCAACAATTAATACATAACCATATTCTTTTTTTACATTCATTTAATTTAAAATAATATTTACTAAATGTTATTTTAAACGTATTAAAATATTTGGTGAATATATATGACTAAAAAAAGTAAGAAGCGCGTATTAAAGAGTAAGTTATCACGTGGTAATAAAAAATTTTTATTACGTTTAGAAAAGAAACGTGATAAAGCTAGGAAAAAAATGGTAAATATTAGTTGCAATATTAGAACTGCCAAATTGAGACGTAATAAATGTTTACGAGGTAAAAAAGAAATGATGCGTTTAACGAAGCGTATTTGTAGATTACGACGCGATAAGACTCGTTTACAAAGCAGGCTTAAGAGATTACGCGTTAAAAATAACAAATGTTTTTAATTAAATCCATTCACTTTTTCTAACATAAACAAGTAAAGATAAAAGAATAAAGAGAAAGGGAATTGAATATACGGTTAAATGATCATTACTATTTAATATATTTCCATATTTTCTAATATTGGGTATTTTTAAATTACTTCCCATCCAATAACCCAAGAAATTAACAAAAATATCTGATAATTTTGCCCGGTAACCTCCGAAAAATTCAAACGTTTCGCACATAATAGACAAAATAATTACAAATGGATATTCACCCGGGATAAATAAACCAGACATAAAATAAATAAATAAGTGCGATAACGACCACATATCAAAACATTCTTCAAAACTTAAAAAATTTTTAAATCTTTTGGCCATTATTGGGAATAATTTTTTTAAATTGTTTGGTATGTTTAATACACAGTGGCCCATTAAATGTGGTTGTTTAGGATCTTTGGGTCTAATAAAACCGTTATATAAAAACCAAAATATACTAAAAAATGTTAATATGCTTATTATACTAAGATGTTTTGGTGATATTACCATTATAATATATAAATATTTTTATATTTTTGAAAATATTTATAAGAGATAGGCACCTGATAACATAACCATAATACCAATAATAGATCTTGTTTTTAGTTTTTCATTAAAAAAGAAATAACTACCCGTGATTTCAATAGACGCACCAACTAATGTGCCTATGAGGAGTAATAATGTGATATGTGGTGTTGTAATATGACTGGTAAAGAAGGAGATGTCGCCGAGGATGTAAAGAACGGAAACTAAAATAATCCAAAAGGCAAATTTTGGTTTTGTTTTATTGACTATGAGAGAATTATATAATTGTATTATTTGATCGCGATATTTTTTAAAGGATATTGCAATAAAAAGTGTAAAAAAGAATCCTATTGTGATAATGGAAAAAAATATTTGGAAACTGGTTATTTTGCGATCTACTATTTCATATTTTCTTAATGCTAAACTCGCCGCGGCATAAAATATGGCATTCAAAAAGGCGAAATACTTCCACATATATATCTTTAAAGAAAAATATCTAACGTCTTCGTTTGGATTTTCTGCGTTTCTTTTTACGGCGGGATTTTCTGCGTTTCTTTGATTTTCTGCGGGATTTTCTGCGTTTAGATTTCTTTGATTTCTTTCTGCGTTTGGATTTTCTGCGTTTGGATTTTCTGCGTTTGGATTTTCTGCGGCGCTTGGTACCACCTCTTCTGCGGCGGCGGCCTCCAGAAACAGCTCTTGTAAGGCCCGCGGCCTTGAGGTCATTTTCGTCGGCATTCACACAGTCTTTTTGATCCGTTTTTGGTTTGCATTTTAAAACTGTTGTTGTTGCTCCATCCGTGGTTCCACCCTCATTCGTATTTTGTTCATTCGTCTCGGTTTCTTCCGAGTTTGCTTCCTTTCCATCATTTGCATCATTTGCATCCTTTGCATCTTTTGCATCATCAACAACAGTCACCGCGACATCGCCCGCCGTCCCCTTGGTTTCTTCGTCGGCAACAACTCGCAATGTCGGGGATTTGCTGTACGTTTTTGTGGAATCATCTGATGAGGTTATGTCGGCAAGTTTGGTGTATTTGTTCATTATTATATATAATATAAAGAGAATTTAAAAAAAATATAATTAAATATAATTAAATATAATTAAATATATTCTTAAATATTATTTAATATCCTGCTAATTGTTTTCCCAAACTTGTTAATTCAGGCTCAGGAATTTGTGTTATCTTAGGTAATTCTTTTCCATATGTTCTTGGGTTTTTTCCAAATAATTTGGCTTTACACGGCCAATGCGATGTTGAACGCATATTTTCCACAGCCTTGCGCTTTTTTTTCAGTTGTGTGTGAGTTGCGCCTGCTCTTGGTTGATAACACAAATATATTACCGCGCGATGCTTGGGATTTTTTCTCCCCCTGTTTGCCTCTGTCCCACAATGAATTGTCCTGCTATCCCAGCAAACCAAGCTCCCTTTTGGACACATAATTTTCTTTTTTTCACAACCCCTGTCAATGTAAAACTGCTCTTCATTCTTTTTTAACTTGTACCAATCCTGTTTACCAGTGACTTTAAATTCTTCTGCAAATTCACGATGATATTTATTACTTCCTTCATAAAAGGCAAGTGTCGCGTCACCATCTTCCACATCTAATCCCGTAACCCAAGTTTGCATACACTCAAATTCTGGTCTTAGAAAACTTTGATCCGAATGATACCAGGTATTGTTGCGATTCCAACCGCGGTTTGTAATCTCAGGCGGCATATTAAAACTTAATCCGTCAAATGATACAAGTAAATCTTCGGGTTTAGATTTCCAAAATTCTGAAAATATATCTACTATCTTTGGATTTTGTCTTAAATCCCAGGAAACTTGGGCTTGACCCACGCTAAAGTGTTGAATTAGCATTGAATGCATTGGGAACAAATTATGAATTTCTTTCCAGGTTGTTTCGTCGCTTCTATTAATTGGTTTCTCCCATTCTTGTGTTATATGTTCAAAGAAATCCCACATACCCGATACCATATCTGTTGTTTCCTGTTCATTCAAAACACTTGGTATAATAGCAACGCCGAAGGTTTCCAGTGTTTCTTTTAATGTTTCTTTGGTGCAAAGATACTTGTTGCATTCATATTGTGATTCCATTTTTTTTTTATAATTTTGTTTAATAATTTTAATAATTTTTATTAAAATCAATTTAATTTTTGTTATCATTTTCCCTTACTATTTGTCCCAATGTTTTTCGGTTCTTTCTTGTTTTATTTGCAACATTGTGTGGAAAAGGTTTTAAATCTATTGGGATATATAATCTTTTTGTTTTGTTTCTTTGTGGATTTCTTGGTGGTTTCGTTACCGGATCTGATAGTTGCGATGCTTCTGATAGTTGCGATGCTTCTGATAGTTGCGATGCTTCTGATACTTGCGATGCTTCTGATACTTGCGATGCTTCTTTTATTATCGCGATAGATGATGCTTTTGGATTATATTTTTTTATAATATCTTTTAATTCTTTTTTCTTTGGTTTGGCATTTTTGTTTTTGGTATTTTTGTTTTTGGCATTTTTGTTTTTGGCATCGGCCTCTTTTATCTTAATAATTTTTTTAACTGACTTTCGTTTGGCTGACTTTCTTTTGTCTGACTTTCTTTTGGCTGACTTTCTTTTGTCTGACTTTCGTTTGGCTATAATACGTTTGGCTATAATACGTTTGGCTATAATACGTTTGGCTATAATACGTTTGGCTATGTTTGCTTTTTTGTTTGCTCTTTTTTTTTGCATATATATTGTGCTATTATTTTATTAAATATCAATTAATATTATTCTATGATTTTTTATCATAGATTTCAATTGTTTATTTTGCAAACTTATTTTTTTTAGTTTTTCCATTTTTTTATAAAACATCTCTTCTATAACAGATATTTTTTTTTCATTATTTATTTTACCCGATAATAATTCTATTTGAATTGGATTTATTATTAGATAATCCGTTTCATCCATTATTTATATATATATTTTTCTTTTTATATTTTTTTTGAATTAAATTGATTACGCAAAATCTTTTAAAAATATTAATAAAATGCAAAGCAACGATCAAATTGACATTTCTTTATGGAAACGCATATTTCTAGGTTATGTATGTAAAAACCCGGAATATTGTTTAGATAAAAATAAATTTACAAATAATTGTTGGCAATGTATAAAATCACATAGTAAATGGTGCGAAAAAAACCTTCCGGTTGACGATAAAGATATTACATTAGTTCCTTATGGTAAAGATGATTTATTATGTTCACCCGTTGCGTTGAGAAAACATCCGCTGGTTGATAGCGGAATTGCTTATTGGTCTACATATGATACACTTTTGATTGGTTATAATTTAAAAAATACAGATGTTTGGCGCCCAGTGTTTTTAAGAAAAAGAGAAAAATTACTTTGTAAGGTAAGACATTCAATTAAAAAAAATATGGTTATACGGGAACTATTACGTATAACAAAATTATATAATGATGTTATTATTTTAATTTGTGATTATTTGTGATCCCAAGTTGCAATAGCAATATCATCACGATTCCAATCGGGGATTTTTTGGTGCTGCGTTTCAAAACCGTCTACTTTAAACTCCCAAATTTGTTTCCAACGGTTGTATGCGACTTCCATTAGGTCGACGGCGAGTGAGGTTACCATTATCGGATAATCAAACTCTCCGCACATAGAAGTGAAACCATCTGTAGTGAGAATTACTTTTTCTTTTGAACCCGGTTTGCGCTCAATTACATTTTTTGTCATCGTCCAACACGGTAATGATGGTTCGGATGATTTTTTAGTTGATTTTTCTTGATTTTTGTGAAAAGCTACGGGATCATTATGACCGATGCATCTTGTCATATTTGTCGCGGATCCGGTATCCCAATATATATAATGCGATGGTTTTTGTGAAATTATTGTTGGGGATAATGGTGTTATGTCTGATTGATCAGTTACACCATAATCGTTGGTGCTTTTTGTGTGGATATATTTAAGATTTTTCCTTTTTTTTAATTGTGTTAAATCTTCTTTATATTCGGCATCGTGATCCGAATAAAGAACATTTTCCCCATTTTGGAAAACATATATCGGACTGTCTCCAACTCTGTAACATTCTATTTGGGATGCTGAGATTTTTACTATTGAGAGTGTTGCACCCGTATCGCAATATGGACCAAGGGATGCTATGTCTTTGAATAAATTACTTTTAAACCCACCTTCATATATATCAGCAATGTGGAAATTTTCTTGAGATACATATTCAATCCATTTTTCATCGGAAATAGTGTCTAGGAAATCGCGGATTTTATAACGTTTTTGATCCACATTACCACCGTGTGAATCTGAACACCAAAGTACCGACATTTCTTCAGTATGTACATACCCACAAGCATCTTGTCTTGAAGTATTTTGAACGACGGATGTGCTATAAGTGTTATCTCCTTTTATTTCAAAGGTTGAACCGCTTTCGCAAATTGCTCTTGAACTATTTGTTGATAATGAAGCCATATTTTTTTTTGTTGTTTAATAACTTATATTTTTAATAAAATCAATTTATTTTTCTAGTTTTATTATTTTTCATTGGATTTATATTTTTTTAATATTTTGTTTATATATAATGGCAGCCACTATTGCTAACTGGTGGGAAAATAGGCAAGATAGATTACAATATAATGAAAGATTACAAAAATATCGCGATACACAAAGGTTGCGTCAAGCTAGTGTTGGTAGATATAGTTCAATGATTGGTATTTCCAGAAAAAGTCCAATATATAAAGATATTATTTTTTATTTAAAAAAAAGATTAATAATATTAAAAAATCCAAAAAAAAGCACTATCGCGAGTCGTTTTTCTGGTACTGTTAAAAATTCGTTTCGTTCAAAATCTAGCGTGAGATCATCACGAATAAGGAAATCAAAAAAATCAAGAAAATCAAGTACAGCGACAGTATTTAAAAAAATGAGCAGAAAAGATAAAAACAGATATATTGATGGACAGAATGCGTTTAGATTTTATTATAAATTAGAAATAACAGCTAACACCGTTAAGCCCGGCATTTGCAAAGGTTATAATAAACGATCCAAAGATTTGGAAGTTGTGATTGATAAAAAAATATATCTCTTTCCCGGAGGCTATTATGATTTTCCGGGTAGATGTACTTGTGGTGATTGTTTTCTTAATGGTAGTGCAGAAAATGAAATTGAACTAATAGAACAAATTTTATCAAGAGAAACTAAAATACCAATTTTTAAAGAGAATTTTTTTACTGATCAAGATTTTGCTAGAGCCGGAAGAGATTCGGATGGGAATTTTTTAACACCACCTGCACCAAATCCAACGGATTTACAAAGAATGATGCGCACAGCACTTGCATTGGGTAAGAGAAGAAACTATTCAAGAAGAAAGCGGGCAATTGCTGTAAGTAGGCAGGGCAAGAGCGGCAAGAGCGGCAAGAAGCGGCGTAGGAAAAGCAACAAATTATAAATCTAAAATATTTAAATTAATAACTTGTATTTAGTTATAAATGTATTATAATAGATTAAACGAGGCTGAAAAAATTGGCAAAGAATTGGGACGAATAATTATTCGTTTTAAATATTATTCACCCCTACAAAAAATTAGTTTTTTTTGTTTTATGTTTTTAATCATTGGTATACCATATTATTTTATATTTTATAATTTAAAAGGATCGCGCAAATTTTTACGAGGTATTTGATGTTATGATTTGTTGATGAATGTCTTTTATTAACATAAGCATTTCTTTATTTTCTTCAATGTGCTTTCTAACGGATATATTATACGCATAAGTATAATAAATAATTTGCGGGATAATATACATTAAACTCACGGTTTTAATCAAATCTATATTTATAAAATTCATAATATTTATAATAAAAAATATTATTTAATATATTTAATAATATTTTTATGGGAAATTTTTTGGGAAATTTTTTGGGAAATTTTTTGGGAAATTTTTTGGGAAATTTTTTGGGAATTTTTTTGGGAAATTTTTTGGGAATTTTATTAAATTGATTTATAAGCATTGTATATAATTTTATAATAAAATTATGAATGAAATAGTTGCTGCTGAAGCTGCCGACGTTTGTGGTGTTGTATTAAACGAATGTTGCATTGAAGGTATGAAAAAAATTTCCAGTGAAAGTGTGGATATTATTATTTGTGATCCACCTTATAATATTGGTAAAGATTTTGGAAATAACTGTTGGAATGTTGATACTGATGAATATTTGTTATGGTGTGATCAATGGATTGAACAATGTGTTAGAATTTTGAAACCAACTGGGACTTTATATATTTATGGATTTAGTGAGATTTTGGCTTATATTAGAGTTAGAATTAAGATTAATGTTCGGTGGATTGTTTGGCATTATACAAATAAAGTTACACCTTCTTTAAATTTTTGGCAAAGGACACACGAAAGTATTTTGGTTTGTTCCAAGAATAAAAGGCCTAATTTTAATCGCGATGATGTTAGAGAACCATATACAAAAGCTTTCTTAAAAAATGCTGCGGGAAAAGTGCGGAAGGCTACAAAGGGAAGATTTAGCGATGGTAAAAAGGAAACGATATATAAAGCTCATAGCGGCGGCGCATTGCCGCGAGATGTTATCAAAATATCAGCTTTGGCAGGTGGAGCTGGGCGGAAAGAACGTGTTAATCACCCCACGCAAAAACCTCTTGCTTTATGTGAGAAATTAATTAAAGCCGCAATGAATAAGGGAGCGGTAGAGGGAGCGGTAGAGGGAGCTGTAGAGGGAGCGGTAGAGGGAGCTGTAGAGGGAGCGGTGGAAAAGACCTTTCTAGTTGTCCCTTTTGCAGGTTCTGGCAGCGAATGTGTTGCTGCGAATAATTTGAATGTTAGTTTTATAGGTTACGAAATTAATTCCGAATATGTTGAATTATGTAATCAGCGATTAAATAACATTTAAATATCATCAGTATATAATGTTAAATTTCAGAAATAAAATTAATATTCTTTTAAAAAGAAATAAAAAAAGTTTTACTGTAAAGGAAATTATTGAATATTTTAATCAAGATGGTATATTTGCTATTCTTTTTATAATTACATTACCGACGTCAATCCCATCACCAGCTTATGCCCTTGGTTCTTCCACCATTATCGGTGGATTTATTACATTATTACTTTCTTTTCAACTTTTATTGGGATATGATACTGCTTATTTACCCGAGTTTATTTTAAAAAAAAAATTTAACATTTCTTCATTTAGAAAAATATATCATACAAGAATTGATTTCATTTTATTAAAAATGGAAAAAATTTTTAAAAAAAGAAATAAAAATGCATTTGGTTATTTATTAAAATTATCGGCATTATTAATGATTTTTAATTCATTTCTTATGATGATTCCACTAATAATGACAAACTGGTTACCATCAACAACTGTTACATTTTTAAGTTTTTCTTACCTTTTTAAAGATGGTTTTATGTTTGTCGTGTCCTTATTTTTCGCTTTGAGCGTTATCATTTTTTATTGTTTTGTATTTAATTTTATCATTTCATATTTAATTGTCTATAAACATCATTTTTTGAAAAAAATTGATGATTGGAAAAATTTTGGAAAAATATTGGGATAAATATTTGCCTTATTTACTTTTTTTTCTTTTTTTTATATTCTTTTTTCTTTCAGTACTCATTATATAATATATATATAAATTTTATCAGGAGATAATTAAATTGATACATTTTTAATTTTAAAAACCATTTAAATTAAAAAAATGGTTTTTGACACACTACTTTTCAAAAAAATATATTTATGTCATCCTTGGCATTTTCGTGGGGATGGGTTGTGGTCACAAGTTTTATATAAAGTTGACATTTCACAATATTACAAAGATGTTCGTGATCACAATATGGGTAATCATCCTATAATTAATAGACAGTTTGCTTATTGGGTTGATGAAAATACATTATGTTTGGGATATTTACTGAAAAATAATCCAAGTGTTTTTAGACCGGTTTTTAAACCTAAAAGGGCGAAGTATATGAGAGAAATTATCCCCAATATCCCAATCTTTGTTAAAAAAAGAGAAGACTGTATGAAAAATAAAGCGAATATAATTCTCTTACAAAACCCAACATTGCCGGTTGATATTATAAATTGTATTATGGATTTTATGCCCTGTTTTTAATTAAAATTGATTAAAAAAAACGTTTTCACAAATTTCCCAATAAAAATGTATCATAAAATACTCAAATCATTAATATCACAAATGTTACATCATCAACGAATTAATAACACAAAATCGCAATGTGTTTCTAATTCTAAATTTTTATATGATTTCTTCCGAGTGAATTTTAATATTAAATTAAATATTATTGTTGGATTTGTTGTTGGGCGCAAAAGTTGTGGTAATTACAAATTATGCACACACGTGTGGATTGAATACAATAATGTTCAATATGAACCCTCGTTTGAATGGACGAATTCTGTATGTAGATTTAATACTATTTTTGAATTTTTAAATTCAAAAATATGGAAGACCATCAAAATAGACGTCAATGAATACAATCAACGTTGCGGAATTAAAGAATTGCTGCTTGATTGGGAAATTCATAATAAACAGGTGAATATAATTCAAAATACTAATAAAAAATGCTGGACACCAGTATAACGTCAATTTGAAATTATATTTTTTTTCGTATATATGGCATTGTTATTAATAAGATTTATTTTTTATATAAAATATTTTTAGTTTATATAAAATAGTTTCTGAGAGAATTAATAATTCCATCCACCGGGTACACCGTTATATATATATGAAGGCTTTATACTGGGTTTTAAATGTTTTGAATTACTGTCTAAATATCGCAGTGTTACCGCGTTGTTTTTTTTATAATTATCGTTATAAATGCTATAAAAGTTTTTATTATAGTTTTTGTTTCTGTTATAGTTTTTGTTTCTGTTATAGTTTTTGTTTCTATTAATAATTCCCTTATATTTTTTGTTATACGCGTTTATTTTTCTTTTTTCATACATTTTTACTACTTTTCCACCCATTTAATTAAATAAGTATTTTAATATTTAAATGGTAATTAAATTATATTTCAATAAGATTTAGATAATATTTTAATATTTATTAAATGAAAAACATATTATATTATTCAACTATTTTTGTACCATTTTTTACATTGTCCCAATTTTTAAATACACAATTTTTATTAACATCTCTACCGTTATCTATTACTTCATTTTTATATCATCACAATTATCAACTAAAGAATATACGATATTATGATATGTTTTTTTGTTTTTCAAATGCTTATCATCATTTAATATATTGTTTTTATAACGCTAATAATTTTAATTTTATATTTTTTTATTCATTTTTCTTTTTATTTTATATTACAGGAAAAGTGTTAGAAGAATATGATAATATATATTTTTCTGATATTTTTCACTCATTTGTTCATATACATTGTATTTTTATTTCATATTACATTACACACTTAAATTCTTTTTAAAACTTCATAAATGATGTACGTTGATGCGGTGAATACCGTACCACCCCAAAGCGTATCTCTTATAGAAAAAGCCACTGTCCAATTATTTAATGTTGAATAATTGGTAAGATCATACACCCCATACACAAATACACCTAAAAAGAATGCGTCCAATAAAGGCTTCCTGTCTTTAATTATAAAATAATACAGACCAACTGCCAACAAAATATACACTGCGACCGCTGGTATTTTCTTAAATTTTAAAGGTGATCCTTGAATTAATTTAAAATATTTGTTAAAGTGTGACACATTCATTGTTATGTATGCAATATCTATTGTTAAATATACCAGTGCTGTAATTATTAAATCTTTTAATTTAAATTTCATTATATACTTCTGAGAGAAAGATTTCTGTTATATATTTCGGTATATTATATTCTTCGGGTCTATATTGTTTATCAACCCATTCCAATGTTAACGGGCAAGTCGCTGCATAGGGCGCTTTACTTGTCCATTTGGTTTTATTTAAAAGTGTATTTAATTTTTTTATTCTGTTTACTATTCCACCAGCATTCCGCGGCGGGATATGCTTTAATGCCCACTCAAATTGCATTGATTCTATTTTTGTTGGGAAGCCGTGTATCAGGCAAATATGTTTCCAACCCGGGCCTTTACTTGTGGTATATTTAGCTCCTCCTTTTATTTCTCCATTATGCGCTCTCAATCTTTTTTCTACATTGTTTGATACACCCACGTATGTATATCCTCGGTTTTCAATGATATAGCACGACCATTCCATTTTTATATTTATAATTATTTAACTTTAAATATAAATTTATGATAACATCTCTGAGAGAAATAATATAGGTTGTTTATATATGAGATATACTAGGAAAAATACTAGGAAAAATACTAGGAAAAATACTAGGAAAAATAGGAAAATAGGTGGCAAGAGGCGTGTACTGAAACGCCGAATGAAGAAAGGTAAAAAATGCAAAGTTAAGAATAAAGCCAAGCGTTACGATCCCGGTTATCGCGATAAATGGCGCGGGTGGTATGATGTTCAAAAATGTGGGAAATGTCACGATTATTGTCGTTGGGTTGGTGATAGTGGACCCGGTGGAAATCCAAGCAAAAGAACCACTCGCAAAGTTAAAGGTAAAGGTAAATCTTGGTGGTCTTGTTTTCTCGCGGATGCTTCACAAGGACAAAGGACCTATAGTTCAAATAAAAAATGGAAAAAGAAATTTAAATATACTCGCTGTTCTAAGGAAGGTATACCGCAATGGAATTTTAAAAAGGAAAATTGGGTTTTTTGACTTAAGGTATCCTTTAATTCTTCTTTTTTTTCTTCTTCTTTTTCTTTTTTTTCGTTTTTTTCTTTTGGTTCTTCTTTTTTGAGGTGTTTTGGTGCGCTTTTTTTTTTGTTTGGTTTTTTTTTTTTGGGGGGGTTTTGTTTGCTTTTTTTTTTGTTTTGTTTTTTTTTTTTTTTGTGGTTTTGTTTGTTTTTTT
>Ga0115570_10001590_pt1 | contig 18186 bp, 14 predicted proteins | sample COGITO_mtgs_1205_3_FD_87294 | JGI IMG/M metagenome (GOLD analysis project Ga0115570, IMG submission 87294) | Pelagic marine microbial communities from North Sea - COGITO_mtgs_120524 | ecosystem: Environmental > Aquatic > Marine > Epipelagic | place: Germany:Helgoland, sampling site Kabeltonne... | reverse complement strand
TAGGTTCAAAATTGGAAGTGACAAATTTATACAAAAACGTAGGAGTCACTAGTATAACGATGCGATAATAAATGGATACATGTCATGAGGTAAACAATTCATCTTCGACTTTAACCTAACGGTGATAGAAGAAATTTGTTTTTGTTGATCAATCAAAAATTCCGGTAGGGTGGCCATCAATACTTTTGACGTTTTTTTGTGTCCAGTATTCCTTCAACTCAGCTTCTGATTTTTTGGCTGCCCAATCATTTAAGATTTCTCGATCTTCTTGATAATCCATATAGGGGACTGCAAAGCCACATGATGTTTGCACCGAATCAATGTCTACTAAAAATATATTTCTTGCACCAGGTGATTTGTCAAAATGACCAAAATATTCATCCCATTCGGGGTCTTGCTGATGTATGGCCCTTGCCGAACCATATACTCTTAATATTAGTGGTTTGCCCTCAAAGGCACAGAACATTAAGGTAATCCGATTGATAAGTTTTAAGTGGGCAGCAGTTTCGTTCCCACTGCCAGTGAGGTTAAGCCAAGCGATTTTATTAGGTGATAATACACGCAATGAATCACAGCCCTTTGGCGAAACATTGACCCGTCCTTCTTGAGCTGCGCTACCTGTGAAGAAGATTTTTTGAGCATGAATAAATTCAATCAACTGTGGTTCAAGGAGGTCGTAAAATTTGGCCATGTCTGATTTTTCTTTTGGTTAAGGAAAGTTAGCATTAATCTTCCTTTATCAACTTAGATTATGCTTTTGACTTAAAAAATCAAAAAGCATTTTGACCTGTAAACACTTTAATTACTTTTGGTCACCCTAATATGAACACCCCTCTATGACCCAGTATTCTCAAATCATCGCAGCCGAATTAAAGATCACCCCAAAACAGGTGAATGCTACCCTCCAACTATTGGATGAAGGAGGTACAGTGCCTTTTATTTCTCGGTATAGAAAAGAGTTGACTGGAAGTTTAGATGAAGTGGTAATAGCCGGAATCAGGGACAGGGCACAACAGCTCAGAGAGCTGGATAAGCGAAAAGATGCAATCCTCAAGTCTTTGATAGAACAAGAAATGCTAACACCAGCACTTGAAAGGAGCGTAAAGGAGGCGGTGAATATGTCAAGGCTTGAAGACATATACCTTCCCTATAAACCAAAACGAAAGACAAGGGCGAGCATGGCGCGTGAGAAGGGTTTGGAACCCCTAGCACTGAAACTATTCAGACAAGACTCATTTGACATGAAAAGCGAAGCCACTAGGTTTATTAATGCCGAGAAAGGTGTCCCAGATGTAGAAGTTGCGCTTCAAGGTGCTCGAGATATTATTGCTGAAACGATCAATGAGAATGCGGAATTGCGAGATCGAATGAGGAGGCTTTTCAGTCGAACAGCGACCATTAAATCCCGTGTAATGCCTGGCAAGGAAGAAGCTGCTCAGAAGTACAAAGACTATTTTGAATGGGAAGAAGGTTTAGCCAAGGCACCATCGCATAGGGTATTGGCGATGAGGCGAGGTGAAGTTGAGTCGTTCCTCATGTTGGATATTTTGCCTAAAGAAGAGGACGCCATCGCACTGTTGGATAAGCAATTTCTTAAAGGATCAGGAGAAGTTGGTCAACAAATGAAACTCGCCATTAGAGATTGTTATAAGCGCCTGCTGAGTCCATCAATGGAGACAGAAACTAGAATGACTTCTAAGAAGAAGGCAGATGAAGAAGCCATTAATGTCTTTGCAAAGAATCTTTCAGAACTATTGATGGCAGCTCCTTTGGGTGGAAAAAGAGTATTAGCGATTGATCCGGGCTTCAGAAGCGGTTGTAAAGTAGTTTGTCTCGATAAGCAAGGGAAACTCCTTCACTTTGAAGCTATTTTCCCTAATGAGCCCCAAAAGCAAACTTCGAAGTCAGGCGCTGTTATCGCGAGCCTAGTAAGTCGCTTTGAAATAGAAGCCATTGCCATAGGTAATGGTACCGCAAGCCGTGAAACTGAGTCTTTTGTACAGGGGATCGGCTTACCGAAGGAGGTAATGGTCGTGATGGTTAATGAAAGTGGCGCATCCATCTACTCTGCTTCAGAGATCGCCCGAAAAGAATTTCCAAATGAAGATGTTACGGTAAGAGGCTCCGTGTCTATCGGCCGAAGGTTGATGGATCCACTTGCTGAATTGGTGAAGCTCGATCCAAAATCTATTGGGGTAGGTCAGTATCAGCATGATGTTGACCAGAATGCCCTCAAAAACTCATTAGACGATGTGGTAATGAGCTGCGTGAATGGCGTTGGCGTAGAGGTGAATACGGCATCTGAACAACTCTTGACTTACGTTTCAGGCCTCGGTCCGCAATTGGCCAAGAATATTGTAGACTATAGGGATGAGAACGGTCCATTTAAGAATCGTGAAGCCATACGGAATGTAGCACGACTGGGAGACAAGGCCTATGAACAAGCGGCAGGCTTCTTGAGGATTAGAAATGCTGCCAATCCACTAGATCAAAGTTCGGTGCACCCAGAGTCATACAAGCTGGTAAAGCAAATGGCCAAGGACTTGAAGTGCGAGGTTACTGACCTCATTAAAAACGAAGCGCTTCGCAAGCAGATCGACTTAAAAAAGTACGTGACCGATCAGGTAGGTTTGCCCACCTTGACGGATATCATTGCCGAACTTGCTAAACCAGGTAGAGATCCTCGCGAGCAGTTTGAAGCGTTTAGCTTTGCTGACAATGTGCATAGCATGGAAGACCTGAAAACAGGCATGAAACTTCCAGGTATCGTAACGAACGTCACCAATTTCGGTGCATTTGTAGATATTGGTGTTCACCAAGATGGTTTGGTTCACATTTCTGAGATGTCTGATACCTTCGTAAGCAACCCCGCTGAAATACTATCAGTGCAACAGCAAGTAGAGGTAACGGTAACCAGTGTGGATATCGCTAGAAAGCGAATTGCACTCTCCATGAAGACAGGAGAGAAGCCTAAACCTAAAAAAAGAGAGAAGCCTAAACCACAACCCAGAAAGGAAAAAGCACCTGAAACGGATATGGCCACTAAATTGGCCGCGCTAAAGGGTAAGTTTGGTGGATAAACCTGCGAACCTTCAGCTTATATAAATTCTGTTGGCAATTCTTAATTCACTCATTAGTTTAGCGAATACTTATCCCTAACATATGTCTAAAAAGAATATTTCTTCCTTGCTTATTCTCGTGATTGGTGTGCTGTTCCTCTCAGCCTGCTCGAATCAACTAACTGAATCCACAGCGATTAACCCAGAAACCTATTGGGGAGAAAATCCATGGCCTGAGATCAGAAAAGAACGAATTAGTCAGCTATTGCCGAATGCTATGAAAGCATCTGGCGTAGACTGCTGGATGGTGGTTTGTAGAGAAAACAACAATGATCCGATTGCTGATCATGTAGGAGGAGAGAATGCTGGTGGCACAGCAGCTTTTATGTTCTACATTGATGCTGAGGGCTTTCATTCCAGGGTGTATTCACCTTCGGGAGAAGCGACTGCATTAGATGACTTAGATATTCATGATGAAGTGATAGGTGCCAGAGGTTCGAGTGTATCAATGGCAGTTGATTTCATAAAGGAAAGTGGGTTTAAAAGTGTTGCGATCAATTCTTCTACTTCGAATTCCATGGCCGATGGCCTTTCTTACACCCAAAGGCAGTCCATTGAAAGACTAATGGGTAAAGACAGTGATAAACTAGTCTCTTCTACTGAATTGATTTACGAATGGCTTTCTATCAAATTGCCACAAGAGGTTGAAATAATGAAAAAGGCAGCTCAGTTGACTTCAGATTGGCAAATCGAAGCATATAAGCAAGTTGTTCCGGGGAAGTCTACCGATGCGGAGATCGCAAAGTTCCTTAAACAGAAAATTACCGAATATGGTGTCGCTGATGGTTGGGCAGCAGATCAGAACCCAAATGTGAACTCGGGTCCAGACCGTGGGCATTCTCATGCGACCGACAAAGTCATTATGCCGGGTGATGTCATACAAATCGACTTTGGTATTAAGCTCTATAATCAATGGGTGAGTGATATTCAGCGCTTTGCTTATGTATTAAAGGAGGGAGAAACAAAAGCACCAGAAGACATTCAGTTTTACTGGAATAGCAGTAAGGCAGGTAATCGGGCAGCGTTTGGCGCTATGAAGCCTGGAGTTACAGGGGCTAGTGTAGATAAAGCACAGCGCCTGTTGATGCAAACTGCAAAGTCAGAAAATGTTCCTTGGAGTACTGGGCACCCTGTGGGTTATGTAGCACATGACGTTGGACCAAGCCTAGGAGGAGGGATGTCTACACGGGTAAGACCGGCCTCTGCCAAACTTTTGAAAGAAGGGATGACTTTCGCATTTGACGGTTTCCATGCTTGGAAGCGCGCTGACGGCACAGAAAAAACCATCTCCGTTGAAGAGATGGCTGTCATTACTGCTAATGGTGCTGAATATCTGATTGCTCCTCAGGAAGAATTGATCTTAGTAGGAGGTAAGTAGTCGTCCTTGAATTGGTAATGTTTTCGGTAGAAGTGTTAGTTCACCAGAAGCTCTTAAGAAGTTTAATGGGTAATTAACAATGAATAGTTGGTAGTGGCTTTTTGGTAAGTCAAATTTCACCCAATCACCCAATCACCTATTTTACCCCACCTGACCATCACCATCGATGTCCATATTGGTAGACTCTTCTAATACCCGAAGTGTCTTCTCCAGCGAAGGCTTTAATCGCATCAAGGTTTTTCCATAGGGTAGTCACCATAAACTCTAAGCCATGTGTCGTCTTTCGTTTAAGTATATTAGCTTGGATAAAGCCTGGTAATTCTTTTGCGGCTGCAAAGACAACGTCATTCAGGAATGTGATATACTCATCATGTGATGCTTCTTTTAAAATGCATTTCCATTGTCTAGAAATCATCTGAGTAAGGGTTTAGTGATTGCTTGAGATCTCAATATGGCTGAATTCATTGAGAGACCGGGGCCATAGATTCTTCAGCTTGCCGTTACCAAAGTATATAGTCTTGCTAAGCCGAAAGGCTTACACAAATCAATGCCGACATAGGTGAAAGGGAGCATTGAAACAAATAAGGGTTAGTCTCCTTGTTTAATTGAGAAAAGAACCGCCTCGACATGTCGAGGCGGCTTCTTGTTTTTAATGCTGTTTGTCTTACTTCTTAATACCCGGGACACCTTTTGGTGCGTAATCCTGCCACCAGAATTTTGCCATTTTCTTCTGTGCTGGATGAATCTCGTCCAACGTATTGCCTTCATACAATCGGCCATTGAACATAACGTGACTGATGTCTTTCGAATTCTTGATGTTATCTAATGGGTTACTTTTCAGGATGAGTAAGTCAGCTAGTTTACCTACTTCTAGACTTCCTAAATCATTTTCCAGACCGATTGCCTCTGCACCGATAATCGTAGCAACTCTAAGCGCGTCATATTCTTTCATTCCTCCAGACTGTACGGCCCAAAGTTCCCAGTGATAGCCGAGTCCTTGCAACTGACCATGACTACCGACACCTGCACGCCCACCAGCTTCAACTAAGTCTTTAGCGAAAGTAGACTGCTCCACATGTACATATTCATCTTCCATAAACCAGCCGGCATTACGTCTGCGTGTACGTGAGTCTAAATTCCAGTGCGGCATAAAGTGCGTCAACTTCGGATCATCATGAGGGTTTTCTGTCGCGTAGAAGTAATTCTCCGTCCATGGACCGCCATAAGCTACCAAAAGTGTAGGTGTATAGACTGTTCTTGAAAAAGCTACCATGTCTATGACATCTTTGTACAATGGAAAAATAGGGAAGGAGTGCTCATGCCCAGGATAGCCATCAATGACTTGGGTTAGGTTATTCTTGAAGTCAAGACCACCTTCTGTCGTAGGCATAATATTTTGCTCGTATGCCGCTTGAATGATCCACTGTCTTTGCTGACGATTGCCTGCTCCATACATTTTCACAGTCTTTGTATTGTAATATGAGCTGTAACGCGTCATTACTTTTCGTGCATGCGCTAAACTGCTTACGTTTTCACTCCCGAAAATACCAGGACCCGTAGAGTAAATTCTTGGACCGATCAGCTTTCCAGCATCTACTAAGTCACCATAAGTAAGGACATCAGTCGTTGCAGTCTGTGGATCACGCGTTGTGGTAACTCCAAAAGCAAGGTTGGTCAAGTACGGCCAAAATTGCCCACGGTGTAAGTTCACCGGATGACGGAAGTGAGAATGTGTATCTACATAACCCGGCACGATTGTTTTGCCAGTAGCGTCAATCACTTTCACTCTTCTACCGACTTGGATGTTCTTACCAATTTCTTTGATCCGGTTGTTCTCGATCAAAATATCAGTGCCTTCTAGCACCTCATTGTTTATCATGGTCAACAAACGAGCGTTTTTCAGCAGCACAGTTCCTTGAGGGATATCGCGATCTGCTTTTACTTCAATTCTATGTTCTGTTGGCTCGTAGTCTTTTGACTTCTCTTCTTCCTTTTTGTCTTCAGCTTCTTCTTCAGGGTCATCACTTTCTTCTTTGTCAGCTTCTTCCTTCGCTTTAGCGTCAGCCGCTTTTTGTACTTCGAAAGCTTTAGCCTCGCTGAGGTTATAAGCGACATGGGCATTTCCCACCGCCCAGTGAACCATGTTGCTGTCCCAACCCCAAGCAGGGAACTGACCACCGATGTCTGTTAGCTTCCGAGAAGGGAAGGCTGCATTTTTTGCATTAGCTACAGAAATGGTTGGTGCTTCATCGCTCACTTGAGGGACTGTCACCACAAAGAGATCCATTCCGATGGCCGCAAGTGCTTGATCTCCTTCTCTTGCCATTTTTATCCAAGAAGCCCTTGGTGCATTCGAAGATCCAGCCGCAGCTTTTCCTCTTACTTGAACGTGGGCTTTCTCATCAGTACCATCCCAGCGAATAGAGAGTAATCCTCTACCACTTGATAAGAAGATGCGATCTGAGTTCTTAGTAAAATGTGGATTGGATCTGCCATCTGTATAACTGATAAAGTTGTTGTCAGAACCGTCTGCAGAAATCCAAATAAGGTCACTCGTACCTCTAAAAGCAGTTCTTTGTAGCGCGTTCCTGAAGTCTTCGGACTGTCCTTTGATCAATACGATTCTAGAACCGTCATTATTCCATACAGGGCTCTGGAAGACGCCATCTTCTTTGTTGAGCTGCGTTAGGTTGTTGCCATTAGGTCTTACCTTATAGACCTTACCACCTTCAGCTTGCCAAGTGACAAAAGCGATCCATTGGCCATCAGGAGACCAAACAGGTTCTGCTTGAGTTTCATCTAAGCCCAAAAGCTTCTTAGGCGTACCATTAGGTAAGTCCATTAAATAAACCTCGTTCAGTGCTGTAAAAGCGAGTTGTTTTCCATCAGGAGATGGTGCTACATCTCTGATTTGTGTGACGGTAAATTGCGCATCATCAGAAATAGGGTAGTCGAAGTCAAGTTCTGGACCTAATTCAATTTTACTCTTTACGCGGAAGGGTATTTCGGTTGCTTTCTTATTGGCTACATCAATTTTGTGAATTTTACCACCATAAGAAATGACAATGCTTTTGTTGTCTGGTGTCCAAGAAAAACCTGGAAGGACATCTCTTGAAGCCCTCGATTCCTGATCGTCATGTTGGATAGGGTAGGCCAACCAACTCTCATCGCCTGTGGCGATATCCCTAAGGATTAATCCTGTATGTGTTTCGTGTCTGGTGGCATAAGCCAACCATTTACCATCACTACTTGGTGTAGGACGAAATGCAGAACCGTAACGAGAAGTTTGTGTGATCATTTCTCCCGTTACACGATCGTACCTTGAAATCTGGTATTGAGGCATTGGAGCATTGTAGGTCGAAGATCCATTTCTTCGTGAAAACCATAAGTATTGATCGTCATTACTAAAAGCCCCTTCTAGCATTCTAAGAGCATTCGGCTCTTTGACCATCGCTGTACCAGAACCTCCGTCCACATGATAGAGCCATACTTTGTGTGATCCACCACCGCCTTGACGGGATGCGATCATGTATTTTCCGTCAGGCGTCCATTCCGGACCTTGATACCTGTTGTTGTTGCCTTTCGTGATTTGCTTTTTCTCTTTGTCTTCTAAGTTGAGTGTCCATACGTTTTCTCCTCCTGATTCATCTGAAATGAAGATGATTTTCTTTCCATCAGGGCTATATCTAGGTTGTGCATCAAACTGCATCCCTTCGGTCAGTTGGGTGGCATTACCACCTTTCATCGGGATGGAGTAGATGTCTCCTAAGAAGTCGAACACGATAGTTTTACCATCAGGACTGACGTCAAGTGCTATCCAAGAGCCCTCAGACAAGTCGAAGTCAAAGGTTCTTCCTGGTTCTAGCGGTAGGTTTTTATTCTTTTTCTTCTCCGACTGGGTAGTCTTATCTTGAGCAATTGCTGTAAAAGAGAAGGTCAAGGCCAGTGCGGCCATGATTAGCTTTTTCATATGGTTGGGTTGGTTAACAAAAGTAAACTCAATCTAAACCGATTAATCTTATTGGCAAAAAGGTTTGGGATGGGAGGTGGGTGCTAGTCAATGGTCAATGGTCATTGGGGAATTGGTCATTGGTGAATGGTCATTGGTGAATGGTGATTAGGTAAATTGGGTACTCTCACCATCAGAGTCTTCCGCAGGCGACTACCCCACCATCAGAGTCTTCCGTAGGCGACTCTGATGAACAAGGTTGAGGTTATTCTATCATCCCAAGCAGCTTGTGTGAGTTTCTTCACGGATATTCATCTTTGGTGATAACACCAACAATAGCAGGTGTTGAACGGGTTACTGGGTATAGATTTCTCCCGATGGTCGAAATGACTTGTAGATAAGGCTGATATACTCGATTTGTGTCATCTCGAAGTATGAGAGATCTAAACACCAAGAATGGCAGGGATCATCTTGAGTGCTCCGCTTAATTATTCTTAATGCCTTTTAATTCATTTTAGACTAGTTAATCAATATCTTGAGTCAAGCAAAAGGAGAAATGATATGAGAAAGTTCTATCCCAAAGTAAGTAAGTTCCAAAAGGGCACTGGCTGTAATTTCAAAGTAATGATGATTGCACTGGTCGTGTGGGTTGTCTACGAAGTGGTCGTTCCCTTTGTATAACTCATGAATTTTTACCACCAGCGTCTTCGGTAGCCGCTCTTCTCATCATCAGAGTCTTCCGCAGGCGACTCTGATGAATAGCGGATACATTATTCTATCATCCCGATAAGTTTATTGATCGTATTGAGGTTTCTGCCCGTCATTATGACATCCTTAAAAGTCCGCCCCATTTTTTCGGCTAGCTTGGACCTACCAATTCCATCTGGTGCGTATAAATAGAACACTTTGTCAATAAGCTGATATTGTTCTGAAGGAGCCTTCAGTTCGTCTAAGAACCCGTAATCCACAGCTTGAGGAACTTGATCACAGAAGAAAAAGTGCAGGGTTTTTCCAATATCGGTTTGGAATGGGCTGTTGATTGCGGCCTCTTTGAGTTCATGGTCACTTAGGATAAATACGGAAGGTTTGAAACCAAATTTTCCTTCGATCAGAGCTCCAATTTCATTAGACGGCTTAGCGGCACTTTTGAAAACCACATTGCCACTTTGGATATAGGTTTGGACATCAGTATAGCCATTAGTTTCCAATAACTTCACCAATTCTTTCATAGGAAGAATGTTCTTTCCGCCAACGTTGATGCCGCGCAGTAATGCTACCCAAGTCTCCATGTTTGAAGTTCAGTAGTTTTTATAGACATGAGCAAATTTCTTCGCGAATATTTATTGGTCGCCATCAGAGTCTTCCGTAGGCGACTCTGATGAATAGGCGGCAACAATCGCTATTTCTTTTTAAGTCTCCACCTGAGTAGAAAGGCAAGAAGCACTAGATAGCCAACGGCAAAAATGGTAATGAGGTAACTCATATTTCTTCCCACCATCAGAGTCTTCCGCAGGCGACTCTGATGAATAAGGTAGAGTCTTCTGTAGGAGGCACTTATGAATAGTCAGCAACAATCGCTATTTCTTTTTAAGTCTCCACCTGAGTAGAAAGGCAAGAAGCACTAGGTAGCCAACTGCAAAAATGGTAATGAGGTAACTCATGTTTCTTTGAATGACCACAAAGTCCGCAATGCCTGCTTTTACAAATAACCATTCATCGGCAATGTTCGAAGCCATATTGGGGCTACCCATTTCCAACACGATAATACCGTCCTTAGTTTTCATATCGATCCGTGCGGCAGTATTGATCCTAGGCTTTCCGCTGCTACCGTCATGACCAATAACCTTTGATCCCGTGTCCCCTTGGCTATACAGATGTGGGCCTAGCGCATATACTGGGGTATTGTTAATAAAGGTTTCAGCCTCCATCATGGTCTCGATTGTACTGGCATTGAGGACTGGGTTAGCTGAGACATGCGCGATCATAAATTTTGATAAATCAGCTGCGGTGGTGTAAAGCGAGGCCGCAGCCAAAGCGGTGAACTTACTCGGTTTAGCAATGCTACCATCAGTCATATAAAAGGTCGCCATTCTCATGTTGGGCTTAGTCGATAAGTCGAAGGTGGAATTCTCCATGCCCAAGGGTTTAAAGACAGTTTCGGTCATGTACTCCTGAAAGGAGAGGCCAGAAATCTCTTCGATCAAGAGCTGCAGGATAGTATAGCCTGCCCCAGAGTACATGTATTGAGTGCCCGGCTCGATGCCCACTCTAGCTACGCCCTCGGCATAATCTGAATCTGCAGCCTTAGTCAGGGACTCTTCGATGGTTTGAATGCGCTCCCCTGGATCGAATCCGTCATAGCCAAGGTCATCGACAAGCCCTGCACTATGTGACAGGAGTCTTCGGATAGTTACTTCTCTATTGTCGAATTCACTTTCTGGAAGGTGCCACCGGGTCAAGTAATCATCGATAGGGGTGTAAAGATCTACTTTTCCGTCTTGGACTAATTTGAAGACACCAAAGGCAGTTACCCATTTACTGACCGAAGCTACTTGAAAACCTGTATTGCGATCGATGGTAGTTTCTAAATCATGGAAATACTCTTCAGCAACCTTTCCATCTTCAATGAGCACAAGTGCCAGGTTACCCACGAATTGATCTTCCATTAAGCCTTTTGAAGCTTCAATGAACTCATTTGGGCTGTCACTCGAAATAGCTCTAGGTAGTTTCCCACTAGTAACGCCTAAGATAAATAGAACAGCACAGGCGACTAAAAGAACTATACTGATTGCGATGGTTTGAAGGATTCTCATGGACTTAAAGTCATTTGGTTGATGAATTGTGAAACTATGACTAAATGCTTAGTTATAAAACAATATTGAAGATTATTTGATCAAAAATATCAAGCGTCCATCGCCATCAGAGTCTTCCGCAGGCGACTCTGATGAAGTGGGTGATAACACCAACAATGACATGGGATGTAGATTTCTCTCTATGGTCGAAATGACGCGCAGACTTAGCGCACTAATCGTGAGTCTTAGCAGAGTCAGAAACCAGTCGATCGATTTCTCTCAACTCTTTCTCAGTAAGGTCACGCCACTTCCCAACAGGAATATCTAGACCAACATTCATGATCCTAGTTCTTTTAAGCTTCGTCACACGATAGCCCAAGTACTCACACATTCTTCTGATCTGACGGTTCAGGCCTTGCGTAAGCACAATTCGGAACCGGAAGTCGCTCAGTACTTCTACTTCACATTTTCTGGTCACGGTTTCGAGAATGGGGATTCCATTACTCATTTTCTTGGCAAAGTCAGGTCTGATGCGCTTGCTCAGCGTTACCATATATTCCTTCTCGTGGTGATTTCGAGCGCGGAGAATCTTGTTTACTATATCACCGTCATCAGTTAAGAAGATGAGGCCTTCACTCGGTTTGTCGAGTCGCCCGATAGGGAAGATGCGTGTAGGATAGTTGATAAAGTCAATGATGTTATCTTTCTCCACCCCGACATCGGTGGTACAGACAATGCCAGCAGGCTTATTAAAGGCGATATACACATTCTTTTTTGCCTTCGGCTCAGAGATCAATTGACCATTGACATGGACTTCATCACCCTCAACGATTTTTGTGCCCATTTCGGGAACCTTGCCATTGATTGTGACTTTACCTTGTTCGATGAGTTTGTCTGCTGCTCTACGTGAGCAGTAACCAACTTCACTGAGGTATTTATTGATACGGGTGGATTTGAGCTCTGACATGAATGGTGATGCAAAAATAATGGATTATTGCTGATGTTTTATCTATTGGTCTATGTTGAATGGATTCGATTCCTGATTGATTTTTGGTAGTTTGGCATTCAACCTCTTGCTATATGGATCAACTTTCAACCATTATCCTTGCCGCTTCCTTATTTATCATTATGCTCGGCATGGGACTTTCCCTTGTTACCGATGACTTTAAGCGTGTTTTACTTTATCCGAAAGCGGTTATTGTAGGACTGGTAAGCCAATTGATATTACTGCCACTCATTGGTTTCGGCATTGCTTCGATATTCGATCTACGACCTGAAATCGCTGTAGGAATTATAATTTTAGCCGCCTGTCCTGGTGGTCCAACTTCTAATTTGATCGCGCATATGGCTAAGGCCAACACGGCTTTGTCAGTTACCCTAACCGCCTTCAGTAGTTTCATCACCATTCTGACCATCCCTTTTATTGTGAATATTGCCTTAGAGCAGTTTATGGATAAGAGTGAGGTCATCAAACTTGACGTAGTCCAAACCATTCTCCAAGTGATGGTCATCATTATCATACCTATACTCATAGGCATGATGATCCGTAAATACAAAACTGCCTTTGCCCTAAAAATGGAAAAACCGGTGCGGATCGCTTCGGGGGTTGTAATTATGTTGGTGATTGTCGGTCTATGCATCAAAGAAAAAGACAACATGATTCCTTATTTACAGGAAGCAGGCTTAGTGGCCTTGGTGCTCAATGTAGTCACTATGTTTATCGGCTATCGCGTAGCCAAACTCTTTAGCCTTAACGATAAATCCGCGGTGTCAATTTCCATAGAGTCAGGCATACAGAACGGTACCTTGGCCATTTCCATAGCCGTGGTCTTGCTCAATAACTCAGAGTTTGCCATCGCACCTGCTGTTTATGGCTTGCTGATGTTCTTGACAGGCGGGGTAGTCGTTTACTGGTCGAATCAACGATTCAAGGCTTTTAAGAAATAAGAAAGCACCCCTATTTAGCACCCTTAGAAAGGCCCACCATTGCTAATAGCTTGTTCCAAGTTGAGCTTCCGTATGGGCATTGGCGTAAATGCGTTAAGGAATTCAATGGGTAAAGCGGTTAAAAAATCTTCCTTGTTTGAGCGCAGCGAGTTTGAAGGTTTTGAGCGTTAAACCATTGAATTTTAGTCATTTTCGACACCGCCTTGAATTTTTTGCTTCGTTTTTGGTTCAAGCCAAAAATGAAGGGAGATATGTTTTTAATCCCTAACCCATAAACAGGAACCCTATTTAGCACCCTTAGAAAGGCTCACCATTGCGGCTCTGGCTTCTCCAGCATTGTGAATCGCTTGGTCAAAAGTAAACCTGACCTTTTGATCATTGACGAAAATATCGAAACCGAAACCATCAATACCAGCCATACGCACAGTGTCTTCTGGCTTGATTGTCATTCGCTTGTAAAAGGTGCAATAACTCAAAAGATCCTTGTGATGATCCGCATTCATATGATCAACAATGCTCACTTCTCCTTCCCCATGAAAAGGATTTTTGAATAGAAAGTCTGAAACTTCCAGCCAATGTATTGCCCCAAAGCCTCCAATAAATCTGATGGCAATCGGACGTAGGCGATAGAAGGAAAAGTTATGCGTATTCCCATATGCCTTTGACTTTGGGAAGTGACGATAATAGCGTTCGCTGACATCTTTTTCATCCGTTATAGCTTCCATATTTCCGATAACAGTGAGTCTGCCATTGGCCTGCACGTCTGTGTTTTCTGAAATCACAGTGATAGAACAGCGGTTATCATGGAGTATATTCTTGGTGTGCTCCGCAATGGTTGAGATAAGAATCACAGGCATGCCCTCACCATCGAGACAGTAAGGAACAACAGAGCCAAAAGGGAATCCGCCCAATTTTAAAGACAGGGTAGAAAGGATTCCAAAGTCTTTTGTGTTTAATAAGTTTCTTGCATCATCAATGGATTCTTGCATCATCAGCTTATTCAAAGGGCTAAAAAAAGAGATTGCACTCAAACCTAGCTATACCAGGGTCAAGTGCAATCTCCTCAAATTTAGTGAACCTATGGCTTACTTATTCTTAATCTTTTCACCCAGAACAGGAGAGTAGTCCTTCTTTAACTCACCGTTAACAAGGATCTCTGCAAAGTAGCTTTTAGCACCTGTAGCATTAATCATATTCTCCAAGTCCTTTACTTCAGTTTTTTCACTGTCTGCTATTATCAGGAACACGAGGCTCTAAAATATGACATTAAAAACGAAAATTATTTGCTGATCATTGAAATTAGCCTAGCCATCAGTGCGTTGCAAGCCATATAATTTTTGAATCAACTGGTGTAATTTCTCGTTTCGAACACCCTTAATAATCCCTATCTTCCCGATATGTCTCAGTATAAAGTCGCAGTTATTCAAGCTGCTCCCGTCTTATTCGATTTAGCAGCTACACTTGATAAAGTGGAAAGCCTAGTCGCTGAAGCGAAGGAAAAGCAGGTGCGACTGATTTTGTTCCCTGAAGCCTTTATCTCTGCTTATCCTCGTGGACTCAGTTTTGGAACAGTGGTCGGTAGTCGTAAGGATGAGGGGCGAAAACTTTGGCAACGCTATTGGGATTCTTCCATCACCGAAGGTGACGCGTCCTGCGACAGACTCGGCCAAATGGCCAAGGATGCCAATGCCTTCTTGGTGATAGGTGTCAACGAAAAAGATGCGACTTCTGGAACGCTCTATTGCAGCATGTTCTACTTCAGTCCTGAAGGTGAATTTGTCGGGAAGCACAGAAAAATTAAGCCTACAGCCCAAGAAAGAGTGATTTGGGGCGAGGATGACGGAAGTACGTTGTCCTGTTTTGACACAGTTTTAGGAAAGATAGGCGGACTTATCTGTTGGGAGAACTATATGCCTTTGGCCCGGATGTCTATGTATCAAAAGGGCGTTCAAGTCTATTTGGCACCTACAGCCGACAACCGAGACGGCTGGCAACAGACCATGCGGCACATTGCCTTAGAAGGCAGGTGCTTCGTGTTGGGCAGTAATCAATTTGTCACCAAAGCCATGTATCCCGATGACCTGCCAGGCGGTGTTGATTTAGAAGATCAGCCGGAGGTAATGGCCAATGGAGGTTCTGTAATTGTGGACCCTTTGGGTAATGTAATCGCAGGTCCATTATGGGGAGAAGAAGGAATTTTGACCGCTGACATTGATTTGGGTCAGGTCATACAAAGTAAGCTGGACTTTGATCCGATAGGTCACTATCATCGTCCTGATATATTTGAATTTAAAGTGAATAAGCAACCAGGTATTAAAAAGGTTGAATAAAAATATTATTCGTCACTGCGATCCTGATGTTGTATCAGGAGAAGCAGTCTCCCAAAATGATTAGGAGATTGCTTAGTACCTCGCAATGACAAGCAGCTCACAACTCTACACGCTATGAAAAACAGAAGTCTCTTTACCCTTTTAGGCTTGATCATCAGTCTAGGTACGATATCCGCCCAAAGCGATTACTTCTACGCGCCAAATGCGCGTTTCGATGAGAAGATCCCAACACCGGAAGAATACCTTGGCTATCCGATTGGTACGTTACATACGCGTCACGATGCGATAGTCGGTTATATGAGAGAGTTGGCTAGGCTTTCGGATAGAGCCGTGCTGGACACCATAGGAGAGACCTATGAGCATCGACAGTTGGTGGTCTTGAAAGTGACTTCCCCAGAAAACCATAGCAATCTGGAGCAGATTAGACAAGATCACCTGAAGCTGGTTGACCCAAACCAGTCATTAGAAGACTATAATGACATGAAGTCTATCGTATTGCTGGGCTATAACGTTCACGGCAATGAGCCTTCCAGTTCGGAAGCGGCTTTGTTGACGGCTTACTATTATGTGGCAGGCATGAGTGCGGAGGTAACGAACGCGTTAAATGATGCCGTTTTACTGATCGACCCAGCCTTCAACCCTGATGGTAGAGACAGACACAGTACTTGGGCGAATAGCTTTAAGGGCGAGCCAATGGTTTCTGATCCTATCGATGCTGAGCACAACGAAATGTGGCCGCGTGGACGTACGAACCACTACTGGTTCGACCTAAACAGAGACTGGCTGCCTTTGGCACATGTAGAATCTCAATCGCGTATCGATTTCTACCACAAATGGTATCCGAATGTGGTGACTGACTTCCATGAAATGGGAACGAATTCGACTTACTTCTTCGAGCCCACAAAACCTTTTGGTTCTGAAAACCCAGTAGTGCCCCGCGATAACTATGATGGTTTGAATAACCTCTTCGCAGGATATTTCCACGAAGCGCTAGACGAAATTGGATCGCTTTACTTTACCAAAGAGCAATACGACAACAGTTACCCGGGTTACGGATCGACTTACCCAGACATTCATGGAGCTTTAGGCCTTGTTTTCGAGCAGGCGAGTTCAAGAGGGCACTTGCAAGACTCTCGTATGGGGAAAGTGGCCTTCGCTTTTACCATTAAGAATCACTTGACTTCCAGTATGGCGACTGTTCGTGCGGCAGTAGGCGAGAAGGAGACTTTGTTGAAGCATATGGAGAACTACTTCAATTCTGCGCTAGACGAAGGCAAGAAAGCCGGTGGAGGCTGGGTCTTTGGTGACCAAACGGATGACGGTAGAAATGGCGAGTTCATCGATCTATTGAATCGTCATAAAATTGAGACCATTCAACTGAATGAGGCCATTACGCTCGGTGATAAGGAGTTTAAGGCAGGCAATGCTTTCTATGTGCCCAATGCGCAAAAGCAATACCGCATGGTGCGCACCATGTTTGAGCAGGTGACCAATTTTTACGACAGTATCTTCTATGATGCCTCTTCTTGGACAGTCGCTTTGACCTATAATATGCCTTATGAGCGGTATACTGGTAAGGCAGCCTTAGAAGGAAGGACGATTGACGAGAACTTCAGTGGGTCGACTTATGAAAGTGTGCCAAAGTCTAACTATGCCTACCTGATTGAGTGGGATGAATACTATGCGCCAAAAGCCTTGCATTACCTGTTAGAGAAAGGGCTTTATGTGAATGCGGCTTTCAAACCTTTTGGTATTGAAACGAATGACGGGGTCAAAGACTTCGGTTATGGCACCCTGATGATTCCTGTGAGCAGGCAAGAGATGAATGCCAACACGGTGCATGGTTTAGTGGAAGAAGCCACAGATATGGCTGGAATACGCGCCTACTCGGTGAAGACAGGCTATAGCACCAGCGGCATCGACTTAGGGAGTGGAAGCTTCCAAACGATCAGACAGCCAAAAGCAGTAATGCTCATCGGTGGAAACGTCAGTAGCGGAGAAGCTGGAGAGATTTGGCATTTGCTAGACACGAAAATCGGCATGCCGGTAACCAAAGTAATGACCGACAATGTCGGTCGCATCGATTGGGCGAAATACAATACTTTGATTTTACCTTCGGCCAACTATAGCGGATTGGGCGAAAGCACCATCAACCGTATGAAGCAATGGGTGAGAGAAGGCGGAACCGTGATTACCTTGCGCAGCGCAACCAGCTGGGCGATCAGCTCCAAGTTTGTCAATGAAAAGTTTGCTGAAAAGCCAGAAAGAGATACGCCAGAGCGCATGGACTATGTGACCTCTAGTGAGTATAGAGGTTCTAACTCCATTGGTGGCTCTATGTATATGACGGATGTGGACATTACGCATCCACTGGCCTTTGGTTATACGCAGCGTGACTTACCGGTCTATCGCAACCATTCCATCTTTATGGCACCGAGCGAAGACCCGTTTAGCACGGTGGTGAAGTACAAAGCCAACCCACTCTTGAGTGGTTATGTAAACAGCACCAACCTTGAAAAACTAGGAGGGACTGCCTCACTGATTGCAAGTGGTATTGGCAGGGGCAACGTCATTATGTTTGTGGACAACCCGAACTTTAGGGGCATGTGGTATGGCACCAATAAACTGTTCTTTAATGCGCTGTTCTTAGGGGATAAGTTTTAGGAGAACG
>Ga0115570_10001585_pt1 | contig 18236 bp, 18 predicted proteins | sample COGITO_mtgs_1205_3_FD_87294 | JGI IMG/M metagenome (GOLD analysis project Ga0115570, IMG submission 87294) | Pelagic marine microbial communities from North Sea - COGITO_mtgs_120524 | ecosystem: Environmental > Aquatic > Marine > Epipelagic | place: Germany:Helgoland, sampling site Kabeltonne... | reverse complement strand
GGAGCGCCTTTCTTGTCTACCGCTTCCACGGTCACGGTTTTGCCCTTGCGGCTCACCTTTTCAACTTTGGTGCTCATGTGGAAGTTCATGCCCAATTTCCGAAGGGTGCGCTGAAGTTCTTTGCCACAAGCAGCATCCATAGCGGGGATGAGGCTATCGGCGTATTCGACCACGGTCACGTTTGCGCCCAGTCGTTTGTACACCGAGCCCAATTCCAGCCCAATGACGCCGCCGCCAATCACAATCATGTGCTTGGGAACTTCGCTCAATTTCAAGGCCTCCGTGGAGGAAATCACGCGCTCCTTGTCAAAGGGGGCAAAGGGCAATTCGATGGGCTTGGAGCCCGTGGCGATGATGACGTTTTTGGCGGTGATTTCGGTCGTTTTTTCGCCGGTCACCGTGATGGTGTGAGCGTCCTTAAAACTGCCGACCCCGTGGTGCACGTCGATGTTGTTTTTCTTCATCAAGAAGTCAATCCCTTGGCAGGTGACGTCGATGACGGATTGCTTTCGGGCAATCATTTGGGTCATATTGACTACGGGAGCTGCACCGTTAATGCCGTGCTCTGCGAAGCTGTGAACCGCATTGTGGTAATGTTCGGACGAATCCAAAAGTGCTTTCGAAGGAATGCAGCCCACATTCAAGCAGGTTCCACCCAATGTAGAATACTTCTCAACCATGGCGGTTTTCATGCCCAATTGCGCACAGCGAATGGCGCTAACATATCCACCGGGACCGGAACCAATCACTACAACGTCGTACTGCATCACTTGAAGTTTTAAATAGGACCACAAAGGTAATTCACGCCTTGCGGATAGAGGTGCTTAACACTGCACGCGCTGACGGACCAGAACACTCAACAAAAGCAGGGGAAAAAGCAGCGCTCCTCCCCGGCCGATTAGGTCGCCGTACTGCGTGTAGAATGTCCTCTGATCGATCAAAGGCACACGCGCAGATGCTAGGCCCGTTTCATCCCAGGTTTTCCAGCTGTATGCTTGCCCATCTACGTGAAAGAATCCTGAAATCCCCGTATTGGCCGCACGTACTATGGCTCGGCGGTTCTCAATCGCACGCAATCGCGCATAGTGGAAATGGCTGATGTGCCCCAAGGTGTTGCCCCACCACCCGTCGTTGGTCATGATGGCAAAGAGATTGGCGCCTTGCTGGGCGTATTCGCGCACATAGCTGCCATAGTCTTGCTCCCAGCAAATGATGGGGGCGACTTTGATGGTGGTGTCCGCCAGGACAAAGACTTCGCGCTCTTCCTGGGTGCCAAGCGTCCCCGTCGTTCCTCCGAGCGCAATCGTCGCATCGCCGATCAGCGATTTCAAGGTGCTCGCGAAAGGCATGTACTCCACCCCTACGACCAACTTAGACTTGTGGTAGAACTCCATGGGCTGGCCGTTAGTTAGTTCGATGGCCGTGTTGTAGCTATCGTAGAAGCGACGGCCCTGTGCATCAATGGGGCGAGACGTGGGCGTTTCTTCCCCCGCGTCGTAGAGCTCGTAGGTGGACGCCCCCAGCAGCAAAGACGTGCCCGGATAGGCTTGAAGCACCGAATCCAAGGCATGAATGGGCTTGAAGGCATTGCCGTAGCGCTCTTGAATGCCTTCGTGCAAAAAGGTTTCAGGAAAGACCACCAAGGCGGAGGGAACACGCTGAATCCGAGGGTTGTCTGAGGACTGTATGCCTCCAAAATTTGCGAGCAAGCTGTCCGCCCAGACATGGGCCTGCCACTGGTCCGGTGTGGAGAATTTTTCCGTGTAGGGATCCACGTTGGGCTGCACGTACGTGGCCCATATGTGGCGTTCGTCCTCCGTGTTTAGTCCGCCCCAAATCCCCAAACTCAGGATCAAGGGGAGCCCCCATACATAGGGAAGCGGCGAACGGAGCATGGATTTCCAGGAGGACCAGCCGATTCGGCCTTCTGCATCCATGGTTTTGTACCACGTCTCAATAAAAACGATGTTGGAAACAAGCAACCAAACGGTTCCCCCGCGGTGGCCCGTGTATTCATACCACTGAATGGCGCCTGGGGTCGCCGCAAAAACATGCCCCAAATCCAACCACGGGAAGCTGAAGGCCCAATTCTCGTGGAATACTTCCAGCGCCAGCCACCCGCTGACCAAGGCCCAATAGCCTAGGCGCTGGGAATGCACTCGGGCTACCCATGCGTACAGGGTCCAAACCGCCGCCATGAGGCCGCCATTGATCAGCACCGTGGCCACCACCCCCGACCAATGCGCATTCCACACCCAAAACGTGGTGCCCGCATTGAACAATCCCATACTCAACCAGGCATAGCCAAACGTCCGCCAGCCTTTCTTCCCCAAGGCATCGTGGCGAATGGATCGCTCCAGCGCCAGCATGGGCACCAGCGCAAAGAGCCAGGAAAATGTGAACGGCTGCGTCTCCACGCCCCACACACCGGGCCAAAAAACACTGAGCAAAAGGGCCGTGGCAACGGCAAAAATGAGCTTCTTCATGGATGGAGTTAAAAGTACGGCTACCTTTGGATTTATGCGATGGATTCCGAACGCCCTCACCCTCGGCAACGCCCTCATGGGCTGCCTGGCCCTGACCTTCTTGCGCATCATGGATTTAGAGTCCCTGACCTACTGCATGGGGCTTGCCCTCTTTTTTGATTTGCTCGACGGATGGGCGGCCCGAAAATTGGGCACAGACGGCGCCATGGGTGTGCAATTGGATAGCCTCGCGGATGCCATCACGTTTGGTGTTGTTCCCGGCTTGCTCTGGTTCCATGCCGGCATGGCCTTTTTACCCTGGTGGTTTGCTTTGATCGGCTTAGCCCCCACCCTCGCTTCGATTTACCGCTTGGCACGCTTTAATCTGGGCCTCGCTGGCAGCCAAGGCTTTATAGGGATGCCCACGCCCGCCAATGCCCTGTTTTTACTCGGGGTCGTGTGGGCCATGGAAGCGGCTGTCCTGCCCAAACTGGAGGGCGCCATGGCCTATGTGGTATTCGGAGGCGTGACGGCTTATAGCACCTACACGCTCAATAGCCCTTGGCCCATCATGAGTTTTAAGGATATGCCCCGTGGAGGCGCCGCTTTGGCCAGCCGAATCTTTTTCGCCCTGCTTTCCGTGACCCTGTTGATAATTTTTCAAGTGGCCGCCTTTGCATTCATCATACCTTTGCTCCTTGTATTTTCTACCCTCGAAAACCGGGTATTCAAACCTACTGCCTCATGAAATTCCGCGCCGAAATTGACGTCATGCCCCTCAAAGCCCTCCTCGACCCCCAAGGGAAAACGGTAGGACAAAGCATGGGCAACATCGGCTTGTCCGAAATCAGCAACGTGCGCATTGGCAAGCACATCACCCTGGAGATTGAAGCCACCAGCAAGGAGGAAGCCACGGAAAAAGTGGACATCGCCTGCCAAAAAATGTTGGCCAATCCTATTATGGAGAGCTACACCTTCGAGCTCTTTAATCAAGCGTGAATTTTCTGGCCCACCTGGTGCTCTCTCCCGGCGGAGAGAAAATCATGGCGGGCAATTTCTTTGCGGACCGCGTGCGCGGTTCCTCGTGGAAATCCCTTGAGGCGGACTACGCCCAGGGCGTCCTTCTTCATCGACGCATTGACCACTTTACAGACCAGCATCCCCTCATTCGCGAGGCCAAGCAACTCATAGATGCGCGATTTGGGTTGTTTCGAGGCGTGCTACTCGATGTTTTTTGGGACCACTTTCTGGCTTTGGACTTCGCACGGCATACGGACGGATTCGTCCTCCCCGAATTTGCAGAGCATGCCCATCAAACGCTGGCGGCTCATGCCCCCGTTTTTCACCCCGATGCACCCCGCATAATAGAAGCCATGATCCGTGGGAAATGGCTCGTGGGCTATGCCGAAATTGATGGAGTGGATCGCGTACTGCGTCAAATGAGTCAGCGCTTTTCCCGTGAAAATCCCATGGCGGAGGGAGCGGAGGCGCTCAGGGAAGCACATGCCGAGCTCGCGGCAATTTTTGAGGACTTATGGCCTGAAATGATTACCGAATTCGGCCTTCATAGGTCCAAATTCATCGGAAAAGTCTAATTTCCCTTATGCTTTCCCACCTACGCGCTTTTCTTCGCATTTGCAGCTTCACATTGATGATGACTGGCATAAGTGTGGCCGTGCCTCTGACTCGACTTTTTTTTGGAAGCCAAATGGCATTCAACGTGCACCGCAGAGGAATGTTCGTCATCCATAAAGTCTTAGGCATCAAGCTGCATATCATTGGCAATCTCCCCAAAGATCCCGCCATGATTATGTGCAACCACCCTTCGTACTACGATATTTTCTTCAACATCGGACACCGGCCCGCGGTGATGATCGTGGCAGACCAATTCAAAAACTGGCCCTTGGTAGGGTGGTTAGGTCAAGGGCTCAATACCATTTGGGTTCGCCGACATTCTCCGGAAGCAGGAAAGAAAATTCGTGAAGAAATTGTCACGCGCATACGCGCTGGCTTGAGCATTTTCGCGTGCCCAGAAGGTCGCACTTCCGGATCTCACGATATTCATCCTGTTAAACCTGGCCTCTTTGTCGAAGCGATGCGAAACGAAGTGCCCGTGGTGTTTTATTCCATCCGATATCATTCCGAAGAAATTCCGTATTTCCACGACCTGAAGGCGGGCTTTATACCGCACCTATTCAAGCATTTATGGAATGCATTGCAACACCCAATTATCGAAGTCGACTTGAGGGTCTCCCCCCCTCGGTTAATTCAAGACGTGGAGCAAGGAATGCAGGACTTTTATCGCTTCAATCGTTGGCATTTGCGCGCTTGGCTTTCAGGACCCGTACCCGTTCAGACAGACGCCTCCTGAATTAGCGCATTATAGCGAATTATTTGAATCATTTTGGTGACTCTTAAGTGGTTCCTCCGGAGTAGATTCCGGATGGATGAATACGCATATTTTTCAGCGAATCAGTGAGTTATATGGGAACCCGGGGGACAAGGTGGATTTTGGCATTCAGGCCTTAGTCGGTGAATTCGAATTTATTCAACATATTTCCAAGGGGGAAAATGTTTGGTCCCTGGATGAGGAGAAGCCTACTCTTTACTTCAACGAACACGGTGTCCTCGCCGAATTTTCTGCACGCGGAGGCAAGGAAAATTGCATTCGAATCATCCCTCCAAATTCTCTTTTTTGGTCTGAGAGTTCCTTTCTTTTGGGAGCAAAGACAGATAGTTCAATGCGCTGCATTAAAGAGAGCATAATTTATGGTATTTCAGGGATGAATGTCCAGCAAATAACCGCGGAGTATGGTCTGGGCTATAAACTGGCCAATAATTTGACCGCTCTAGATATTAAATTATATCGCTCACGAACATGGGATTTGAGTCTTCTGCGGCCCGCTGAAAGACTTAAAAAAGCCCTTGGTGAGAACCCAAGTCTCCTGTCCTTTATTACCCGCGATGAGTTGGCGGGATATTTGGATCTCTCTCGCTCTACACTTTTTCGAGTTTTAAACACCTGGCATCATGAATGATCGCGAATCACTCGTTTTGCTTTTTTCCAAGTTTTCTGGCCGAATCCAGGTGCCCGAAGAGCGGATTCAACGATTTTGCTCGGCCTTCAGCCTCCCCATTCTCGCACAGAAGAGGGAGGAGATCATTCGAAAGGATGATGCGTCTCGTCATTTGCACTTTATTCTTCGGGGAACCATCGCAGAAATCGGAGAAGATGAAAAAAATTCCTTGACCGTACCCAATGTTTATGGTCCGGGAGATTTTGTTTTCAACCTTCAACGTCACACCACGAGGCTACCATCCAAAACCGCCTACCGCTGTATGACTCCCGTTTTAATGATGAAGATGGAGGGGAACGATTTGAAGGAATTGCTTGAAGAGCCCGGATTTGACGAAGTTTTTTTTGTCCTCCAACAACATCTTTTAGCCCAAGTTCGAGCTCACTTCCTGAATTTATTGCATCTCAGCCCCTTAAAGCACTACGAATGGCTTTTAATGGAGAAACCGTGGCTAGTCAAGACCCTCACGCGAAATCAATTGGCCGCTTTTTTAGGGGTTAGCCGTGCCACCTTCTTCCGACTCCTCGCCCAACACGAGTCAAACAGGTAATCCCGATTCCTAGCCGTTTTCTCCCGAATCCACCCTAGGTCGTGGCGGAGGTTTGTCATGCTTTGGCCAAGCATGTTATAAACCTTTTAAAAAAACACCTTGAAAATGATTCACTCCCAAAAGCCCTATTGGCCTTATCTCCTCGCTGCTCCCATGGCATTTTCTTTCCCTGCCTGGAGTCAGACTGCCGCTGCGCATGATGTGGACTTCACCGTCGACGAAGCCGCCATGATCCGCATCGTGGATGCAAATGCAAGTCCTGCAGGTGTCATGAATTTCCACGTACAAGCACCCGCTATTCCAGGCCAAGCCTTTCCCAGCGTAGCGTCCCAATCCACTTATATGCAATTTACCTCGGTGAAGGGTGCGAGTCCCGACAATGTGCGGCAAGTGGATGTCGACCTCATTGGGGGAAGCCTTCCCTCTGGAGTGCAGTTGACCGTCAGCCCCAGCTTGAATGGCACAGGGACGATGGGCACCGGAGCACCCATCACTTTTTCAGCGAGCAATGGCACGGGAACGCTGATCTCAGGCATCCAAAGTGCCTACACGGGTGATGCTCCAGGGGATGGCGTATTGCTTCAGTATGCCCTGAATTTTGCGACCCAAAATTTGGATGCTGCCTCCTCGGGCATGATCACCTTGCGTTATACGATTTCGAATAGCTAAGCATGATTTCCCTTGGAACAGGAGGGCGCCTCGGCGCCCTCCTCCTTTTACTTTCCTGGGCAGCCCGCGCACAAATCAGCGTTATCAATGGACTTGCCCATTTTCATCCCTGTGGTGACCCAAGCCTCGGAGAAATCGTGGTGGCCAACACCCTGGACTCCGCGGTCAGGGTCTTTTTGGAGGTCGAACATCCTGTGGAGCACCCTCACATTGCGATTCCCTCGGAGTGGATTCTCGAAGCCGGGCAGCGGGCGGCCATCCCCTACCATTGGTTGGATGCCGACAGTAGTTCACAAGCCGTCCGGGTATGGGTCTACTCGACGCTCCCACAGGCTAGGGCCGAAATGGGTACTTGGACGGTGCAAACCCAAATCCGTTACGCTATTTCCCTATTTCGAGGCTGCCTCACTACCTCGCCGGAAAGAGATGTTCGGGCGGATTGGGGTAACACCTTAACATGGCAGATGGTGGGCCCTGACTTCTGGAGCGCCCAAGTACAAGCGTATGGGACCCTCGGCGAGGCCATTCAAGCTCCTTTTGACCTCTTTTTGACGCCCTTTGGAACGTCGGTGTCTCAGCCTCTTCCTCACGGAACGTCATATGTGGTCGCTCGGGATTCACGCGGCTATCAGATTGGCTGCAAGCGGCCATGAGTCCGATTCAATGGGGAACTTGGGCGCAGCTTTGGGTCCTTGGCCTGACCCTACACTCGGGAGGCGGGCTCAGACTACAAACGGAAGCAGGCGTCTTTCGGGCCCAATGGATCCCCGCAGCCGCCTTCCGCCTTGGAGGGCAACGCAGTGGCCTGTCGTGGGAAGACCCTCGAGTCCAGGTCCATTTGGGACAAACTCCTTTGGGACCAGGGCACAGTCTGCACCGTACTTCCTCCATCGGGGGGTTTCTGGCGTATGTAGGTCCCGATTTTCGCTGGTTTCAGTGGACGGGACAACCCGGACATGTGTTCAGCCAAGCTTCTTGGAGTTCTCAGGGACTAAGGCTGGAAGGACAGTGGGCTCGATGGTCCTATGGCTTGGCTCCTCAAGGACTCTCGTATCTCGGATGGCAGGGGCTACAAACCCAGGCCCGCATGCGACTCGCCCCCGGGCGATGGGAGAGCATGCTACGCGTGTATCGTGCACAATTCATCCTCAGCGGGAATCCAAGCTGGTCGAGTTCTCGATTGCGTTTTGAGCACCGCGGTCGTTATGTCGAGTTCAGTGAAATGCACTCCAAGCGAGGCCTCCATCTCCAGACCCTCGGACGCTTGCCCTGGCGGGAGCACAGTCTATCTTTTTCCGTGGCCCCAGCCCCGTGGCCTAGTTGGATCGCCTACCATTACCGCGGTCGCAAAGGCCTCAGCGGTCATATGCAATGGAGCGATCGGGCCATGTTTCGGCGTTGGAGCATAGGCCTTCCTTTGGAGCGCCATCAGGGCTGGGTGGGAGTGGGGCAAAATGTGGCGGGACCTCATGTCGAAATCCGGTGGAAAGGGGTGGAGGCGACGTACCGCCGCGGCCAAGGAAGTCTGCGCATCCATCACACATGGACTTGGCGCCGAACTTCTCCGCGCACTTTTATCGAGACACCCTCCGCACCACCGCAACTCCATATTTTGACGCACGGCGAGGTAGATCACCCTGTCTTACCACTCCATGTGCTGGATTCTGAGGGACGGCGGTATGCATTGCACCTTTTGCGCGGTAGCCACCAATGGAAATCCCACTTGCCCCCCGGCCAGTATCATTGGCCCACCCGAGTAACTCGCCCCGCACAGGGATGGATCGTGGAGGTTCCGGCCACCACATTCACGCTCGAAGCCGGTGAAATATATCACCTCCCCATACTTGTACGAAAGGATGAACGCCCCGTTTATTGGCTCCCGCTCAGCGCTGAAGATGCCACTGAGGGATCCCCCAGCCGATAAGGGCTCCCACGGCGTAGCCGACGACCACATCGCTCAAGAAATGCTTGCCTGCTGCCATGCGCTGCTGCGCCGTGACCGCCGGGATCACCGCGGCGGCGGCCCAAACCCAGGGCTTCATTTTAGAATCGGGGTAGAGGTCGGAAAAAACCTTGGCTGCATAAAAGCTATTGGCGGCCGTCATGCTGGTATGCCCGGAAAAAAAAGACTTCCGCGCATCCCCTTCCATGCGGGCCTCCAGTGGAGCGTCGGAGTAATAGGTGAAAGGCCGAGGACGGGTCACCAAGTTCTTGGTGAGATCCGTCGCCACCAAGGTCAGGGCATTCATCTCCACCCACATGACCGCCGTGGGAAGGCTCGCTTGCCAACGCCCTTCGTTCAACGCCGGCAGCAGGACTGTCGCAGACGACCAAAGCGCCGCTCCATAAAAGAGATAGTCCGACCGGTGGCCCGCCTCTTCATTCCACCGTCCCAGGGCCCATTGGTCCCAAGCGGGAATGTGCGTGGGCTCCAGTGCGTCAAGTTCGGCCAGCGTAAAGCCCGTCACAGCCGGGGCTGCCCAGAGGTTGAACGCCCCCATTCCTGCCAGGGAGAGCCCGATGGGCACTTCGCGGTGGGGACGAAGCAGATAGGTAGGCTGTGCCCAGGCGCCCAGACCCCACAGGATTAGGGCGAGCACCCCGAAAGAACGCGTTCCTTGGCTCATCGCAGAATTTGGATTCGTTGGACATCATCGCCCAGGCGGACCACATAGAGTCCTTGGGCCAAGCCGGTCAAATTTACCTCGCGGGGAATATTCGCTTCGACCTGAACTTGGAAGAGTTCGCGGCCTTGAAGATCCATCACACGAAGCAGCCCTGGGGTGGGCGAAACGACCAGCGCCGCATCGCTTGCAGGGTTGGGATAGACCTGAAGACCCTCTTGGGGCAAGAACTCCTCCTCGCCCAAGGTGATGCTGGGCTGCTGCAGCTTCACGTCCGTGTAGATGCGGTATTCGCCGGGCTCCAAGGCGAAGCTCATGAAGGGATCGAGCACCTCAACGGAATCTGCTGTAAAGTATTCGTACCAGGTACCCGTGTGCGGGAAGTTGGGAATGCCGTTTTGCGGCACCACATCCCAGTTGCCAATCACATTGACATTCATGGTGGAGTCCTGTAGGTTGATGCGCTTGACCGCACCCCCCAGGTTGTAGGTAAAATTGCTGCCGTCAAAGCTGGCAGGCGCTTGCTTGCGGAGCTGCATGACCGCCGCGGTGACGTCGTAGAGGCGTCGGCGCTCGGGCACTTGCTGGTAGCCCCACTTGGGCGGCTTATTGCAGATACGGCAGGGGTTGTCAATGGATTGATCGTAACCCAATTCGTTGAACATGTAAATCATTTTGGGGCCGGGAATGGTGAAGGCAAAAACATTCGCCAGTTCCGAACGACGCAGCGCCGTATTCAACACATAGGTCTTGTAGCCTTGGGGCGAAGAATTGCCGTAGGTCAGCACGTCGTACATCAAACGCTCTTCGTCGTGGCTCTCCGTGTAGCTAATCAGGTGGGCATCGTTCCATCCGCGCTGCTTGTGGATGCCGTAGGCAAAGTTGCTGCCGGGAAGGTAGCCTTGGGCGCCTTGGCGGAAGTTGTAGGTCGAATTTCCCCACAGCATCATGCCGTAGTCGGAAAAGAGTTTTTCTTCGTTGTTGTCGCCCCAGTGCTCCAAAATGACGTAGGCGTTGGGGTTGACGGCCCAAATGGTATCCGCCATGCGCTTGAGTAAATTTTGGCGCGTGACATCCCATCCGGCATTGCCATTGTTGGTGAAGCCTTTGGTGTAATCGTACCGAATGCCATCAATCTTGAATTCCTGGAACCAATACGTGTTCACGCGGTCCATGAAATTCTGGGTGGCCACCGCGACGTGGTTGAAGTCATTGCCCCAGCAATACGGGGGGTGCGGGCAATCCGCATTGAACCAGGGATTGTTACTCGCGGGCTTGCCTTGGGTGGCGTCCCAATACATCTGAACGAGTGGGCTCTGGCCATAGGCATGGTTGAAGACCATATCCATGATCACCGCAATGCCTCGGCTGTGGCAGCTGTCGATGAGCTCTTTGTACTTCTCGGGGGTGCCGTAGTACTTGTCAAGGGCCATGTGGTAGGAGGGGTTGTAGCCCCAACTTTCGTTGTTTTCGAACTCGTTGTTGGGCATGAATTCGATGGCGTTGATGCCCAAACGCTCTAAATAGTCCAGGGTATCCAGAATCATCTGGTAGTTGCGCTGACTGCTGAAGTCACGCACCAGCAATTCGTAGATGCGTAAATCGGTGCGGTCTGGGGCTTGGAAGGTGGTGTTCTTCCAGGTGTATTCGGGCTTTCCCGGTTGCAGCAACGTGCAATGCCCTGTCGTTAGGCCGGTGGGATAGCTGGGCAGATTGGGCCAGGTCGCGGCGGGAATGTTTCCATCGTTGTAGGGGTCCAAAATCAATTCCGAATAGGGGTCCGCCACTTTGATCAGCCCGTCGATCCAGTACTGGTAGGTGTAGGTTTGGCCCGCTTGAAGATGCAGCACCAGCCAAAACTTCTCCCCATTCACCGACTTGTGCATGTAGTAGGCCGAATCGGGCAAGTAACCGTTAAAGTCCCCCAAGACATACACAAAGTCCTTATCGGGCGCGTGCAGCTGGAGCAAAACCGTGGAATCATTCAAGGCATTGATGCCATCGACCATGCCTGCGGGAGGATTTTGGACCACCTGGCTGGGATTGCCAAAGTAGTAGACCGTATCGCGCGCCGTGGAGGTGCCGTCGAAGGCGACAAATTCCAAAAGGTGCTGCCCATTGCCTGTCACCACCAAGTCGTGGTGGAGGTGCTGGGCCGCCGTATCAGAAGCCACCAATACCCCGTTGTCGTATAGGTTCAAGGTCGCGTTGGCATTGGCGGCCGCGTGGATGGCCAAGGTGTCGCCCGGGTTGGTGATGCGGTGATCGTCCGGGGTAAAAAAGGCCGCTAAGAGGCCCGCATTCGCCGGATATACCGGGTAGTAAATGTCCGAACCATCCGCGGATCGGCCCACCACATTGCCCGCCGCATTGCGGAAGACGAAGGCCATTTGGAGCACCGTCGTGGAGGCCAGAGGATAGCCGTAGAATGTCGGCATGTGGTACTCAATCTTGTGCACATTGTTGCCCATGTTCGTCATCAGGACGGAGGGTGTAGGCTGGCCCCACTGCCCTTGGACAAACTTCCAATCGGTTGGGGAGGTGCTGGCCGTGGTGATGACGCCGGCATGCGCGTAGACGGGGGTCACCCCCACCAGCGCGCCATTGCCTTGGGTCGCATCGTACAGGATGGTGACGGTGTCCGTTTGGGTGGGAAACGGGGGGTCAATGGATAGAATCTGCCCTTGGGCTCCCAGTCCTACCATCGCTGCCAACAAAGTGAGTATGCGATTCATATTCTCAAAGATAGTTCGTGTTCCGTGGACACTTAGGGCATTTTTCTCGGTGTTCAGGGCAAGCGCCACTGAAATTCTGTGTACCATGCCCAGTTGACCCCTTGGAAATTTCCCTTCTTGCTGTACTCCCATTGTCGGATGAATCCCGCTTCCCATTTTGTAGGCCCTTTGGCGTTGTATTGCATGCCCGCCGAGGTGCGCAATCGGCGCTGCACCCAGTCTGAGGCCCATGGTCGGTACCACGTTTCTAGTTCGGCTTTGGGTTTCCACCGGCCCTCTTTAAACGCATAGCCCAAAGACTGCCGAAAAGCTTGATCGTCATCGTGGTAGCGCCATCCGTAGTCCATTTGGCCCAATTTGAGGTCCCTGTAGGCGAGTTTTTCCTGCCATGAAAGGCCCCAGGTATTCCGTTCTTGGCTACCCCACACGTTGGTTCGGAGCTCATAGAAACCGGACAGGTGTTTGCCCCAATCGTGGCTAATCTTCACATCGATAAATGCCCGGCCCTGGTCGGAAAAATCCCCCCGCCAGATTTGGGCGATGGACAGGTCGGTGCGCTTGTCCAGCGGCTGTTTGTAGCCTGCCTCCAACCACAGTGACTGGCCTTGAGCCAGCAGGGAAAAACCAAGAAATCCCGCGAACAGGCCCAGCTTCATGGACGGTAGTAGAGTACGATCAGAAGCCATGAAACAATGACCCATATAACCGGGCGTAAAATTTTGTGGACAATGTCTTTCGCATAGCGCTCTCCCCGTAACGTCAGAATCAAGCGTGCCGCATCCGCGGGATGGGGTGCGAGCATGCGACGCTTGACCAAGGTCTCCGTCAGAAGGTTTTGACGAAGGCGGATTCCTCCGCGCGGATTTGCATAGCGATAGAACAGGCCGCGGAAATACACCGCAAGAATTCGAAGGTCTGGCTGCATGGTCCCAAGATACAATGCATCCCCAGGAGCGCGTAGATTTACCCCAATGAAAGCACATGTCTTTGTTCTCGCCGCGCTGGGCATGGTTGGATTCGTTCCTGCCCACGCCCAATTCCAGCCCAAAATTCAACTCGAACTCGGCTACTTCCACTCCTGGCATCAGAGTCCAACGGTCGAACGTTCCGCGTGGATTCAAGTACCAAGCTCTTGGCAAGACGGCCAGAGTTTCCCCGGTCAGAGCGAACATTCGCATCGGTTCCGAGACACCTCATGGACCTACCATTTCAATAGCCGGCATCCCATTTTCACTTCTCGCATCACCCTGTACGAAGGGGCGGGCGGCAAATCCGAAGTGCAACTCATCCAAGCCCTCATGCTCAACTCCTGGCATCAACTTTCCTTCATGCTCGGGGGCGAATGGGCCTATCAGCATTCGGAAAAATGGACGTCCGGCCTGCAAATAGGCATGCTCAGCGGCTACCAAGGCATTAACGAACTCACAGGAGCCTGGCTGCATCCCATCGACGGCGCAGAAGGGGGCGTCATCCTCGGCGGAAACTACACGCTGACCTACGCCTTCACCCCGGAGTGGCTAGGACGCTTCTATTTCAACCACGCCATTGCTGGTCTGGGGCTTATGTACCGGGTGGGAGGAAACTAAGCGTTTGCGGCGCTCCTTGAGGGCCATATTCAACGTGAAGGCCGTGGACCATTTCCCGAGGTCCATGTCGTAGTAGGCATCGTACCGAAGTCCCATACTCTGCCATTCTCTTCGCGCCGAGACCATCAGCATGCGCCGACTTTGTTGAAAAGGCACGGCGGCATCCTCCGGATTCAAACTTTGGTAAAGGCCTTGGCCCAGCGGGGAAACCCACGAATTCCCCTGCCAATACCCGGCCTTGACGGTGAATCCCATGATGGATTCTGCTAGACTATGCATCTGGCCATAGCCCACCTTGACCGGCCCAAATGCCTGTAAGGGATCATCGTAGCGCAGAAGCGTGTACCCGTAGGTAGGCAAGTTTAGGCGCCAAACTTCCGCAGACTGCTGCCCCTTGGGCGAGCGTTTTTGCCCGAACAAATCGGGCATAATGTAGATATCGACCCCCGTCTGGATACGGTTACCTGTGGGCTGCGAGGGCGCATTGTCAATCTGACCCCCCACATGGTGATAGAGGGCATAGAAGCGCGAGTTGACATATAGGTGGGACCGGTAGCTCAACAGTGGACCTTCTGAATAGGGCCCAAACCCAATTTGGCCCCGAAAATTATTTTGGTTCCAACCCGCCGTGAATGATTCCTTTTGCAAACTACCGTAGGACGTAGCCTGCTCCCAATGGATCCAGGCATCGGTGTAGGGAGAAATGTACTGGAAGCCGTATTCCACTGGCTGCGTGTAGCGCCGACCGGGATTGTAGAGGGGTTCCGGCAGATCGTGGCCCGGATTGCTCAAGGTACCAAAGCGCAAGACATTCACGTGGTTGATGTTGTGTACAACCGCCACGTGGGGATAGAATTGGGTTTTGCCTCCAAAGGGGACGTTGGCCAGTCCGCCCAGTTCCAAATAGGTTTTCTGGTCGTAGCCGCTGTGCCAATAGGCGAGGGCTTGGCTGCCGAAAAGCGTTCGGCCCTCCTCCATGGGGTGAAAAAACTCGGTGTTTCGGAGGTATCCAAGAGCGCCAAACACCCATTCATCCGTGGTATCATTCCCCACAATGCACCCTCGATCCCTTCCATTCCCGTAAAAGCCAGGGTCGTAGCTGTGAAAGGACCGCAGCGTGCTGGTGGCGGTGAGCTGGGCGGAAGCGGATGTCGCCGCAAAGAGGGCACAAAAAAAGAGGCATGACCTCCGCAGAACGGTTTGCATGCCTCTAAGTTACTGTGCCCGAGGCGGGAATCGAACCCGCACCTCCATCACTGAAGAAGGGATTTTAAGTCCCTCGTGTCTACCTATTTCACCACTCGGACGAGCAGGGTCCAAAAGTACAACGACCTTTGGCGAAATGCCTTAATCAAACGGGCTCTTTTTGCATTTTTTCCCTGTTGCACTCGATTAGAAATGCGGAACTTTAAACCATGGCCCGCGTACACTATGCCCAATCCTGGGAAGACCCCCTCCTCCTTTGGGAGATTTGGCAGCGCACATGCCCGGACCATGTACATATGGTGGCTTCGGGCGGAGACCACGCTCTGGAGCTGCTCCAAAAAGGCCTTCCCTCCGTGGCCCTTTGCGACCCAGAACCCCATCAATTGGGGCACATAGAGGCCAAACTCCGCGCCCTACATCACCGAGATCGCAACCGGCTATATGGCTACGGCCCTCAGGCTAAATCACAGGGACTTCTCCACGATGGTAAACTGGAAGGCTACTTGCGCCTCTTTAGCCAACGCATCCTCCCGCTCATGGTCTCACGCCAACACCGAGAGGATTTGGCCCAGCAAGTCGACGCCCAAGCTCAAGTCACCTTCCTCGAAACCCATTGGAACTCTTGGCTGTGGCGTCAGGCCATTGCATACCTCTTCGACCCGGCCCAAGTCGATAAAAATGCCCGCCACCCTGGCCTCGTGAATACACAAGGGCGGACCAAGCACTCCACCAACTATTACACCGCCTTCCTACGAATCTTAGGTCAAACACCCCTCCGGGAAAACCCCTACTTGGACTATGTCCTCTATGGCCGCCATGCACACAGCCATTTGCCCTATCTGGAAGATGCTCATTTTCAACCAGAAGGACGACTGAACCTACATCATGGGGCCCTACAACCCTGGCTTGAAGCCCTCCCAGCAGCTAAGCGCTTTATCCATGCATCGGACATCTTAGAGAGTTATCCTGAGCCGGCCCTCCCGGAATTTTTCCACAGTGTGGATGCCGCGTGCCAAACGGGATCACTCCTCGTTTTTTGGGACCACCGCTATGCGACCCCCGTGCCTGAATTCTTCGAAAAAGGATGGGATCGCATCCCTATGATTACCATCGACCGTGTACCTTTTTACCACAGCTTCCACGCCTTTCAAAAACAATGAGCAACCTCGCAAAACGCCTCTGGATCTACCAAAAAGAGCGCTTCCCTCTCGGCATTTTGACCGTCACCACCGCCGCGGTCCTCGCCTCCACCTTTGCGGTACTCGAATGGACCGGCTACTACGACATCCCCGTTTGGAAGTATCTCGCCTTGGGCCTCGCTGGCCTATCCTTCATGCTGCACACGCGCATTATTGATGAGATTCGAGACAAGGAGGTGGATGACGTACACCATCCCGATCGGCCGGTGCAGCGCGGGTTGGTCAGCATCCGTGAGCTCACCGTTTTGGGCTATGCCAATGGTGGGATCTTTATCTCCATTCACGTGCTGCTCGATCCCCTTTCCGGCCTGCTTTCAGCCGGCTTGCTGCTCTATTCCATCGTGGCCCGCTACGAGGTGGGACCCTTGGCCTGGCTGAAGCCGCGTTTTTGGCTATACAACGTCGCCATGCTGGGCCAAATGCTCCTCCTTCAATGGATCGCCTATGCCGCCCTCACCCAATCGCTCAACTGGCCCTCGGCCATTTGGATGCATGGCTGGGGCATTTGGGCATTAACGGCCCAAATTGAAGTGGCCCGTAAATGCCTTGCGCCGGACGAAGAAACCGCCTACCGAGACAGCTACTCCTCGCGGGTCGGACCCTGGGGTAGCGCGCTTATCGTCCTTGCCCTCACCCTATTGGCCGTATGGGCCTTTGGCGCCACGGGTATGCCGCTCAATCGGGGCTTCCTTGCGGCGGGCTTGGGCATCCTCCTTGCCGGCGCTTGGCTCTACGCACGAAAACCCACACGAAGCGCCAGCAAACTCCTACAACTTGCCGCCGTCATCGCCTACGTACTCAGCCAAACCGCGCTATGGTTCTAATGCACGGCAATAAAGCGCGGGGCCTGCAGCATTTGCGCGAAGCGGGCTTTTTGGGCCTCCCCTTTCTTTCCCTGTCCGCCGAAGAAATTCTGGCGGGCACCAATCTAGATCTGCCCGACTTGGCGCAGACCTTGGGGCATCCTGATCTCTACGCGGTTCGCTCCTCTTCTGCTACGGAAGACACGGAAGAGCATGCCGCGGCGGGCGCATTCAAAACCCTACTGGGACTCCGCCTCCAAGACCTTTCATCCGCCTGTTTGGAAGTGGCCAAGAGTCTTCCGTCAACAGGGTCGGATCACGGGGTCATTGTCCAAGCTTTTCTTGCACAGCCCGTGGCCTCTGGAGTGCTCTTCACCCACCCCGAGCGCTACCTCGTCAATCTCGCTCCCGGCTTGTGCACCTACGTCGTACAAGGGCATCCCGTCGAAGAAATTGGCTGCCATCCAAGTGGCCGAATCTATCGCCGTCAAACCCCGCAAAACCTATCCGGGTGGACCTGGAAGGACGATGGGCTGACGGAGCTCCAGGCCAGCCATTCGGCCTACACCCCAGCCCTCGCAAAGGCTCTTCAACGCCTCTATCGGCGCATCCAGAAATCCTACGGGCGCCCCATGGACATTGAATGGTCATATGCCGACGGAAAAATCTATGTCTTGCAAGCCCGGCCAGTCACCCGGGAATGGCACCAAGAACCTTGGTTGGTCGACAACAGCAACCTGGCCGAGTCTTATGCCGGCACCGTCCAACCTATGACCTCCAGTGTGGCACAACGGCTCTACCGGCACGTCTACGAAGACCTCCTTGCTGCCTCGGGGGTACCTCGCCGGAAACTAGCCGAACATGCTGCCATTTTTAGCCAGCTCGTCACGGCCTACCACGGGCGGATGTACTATGTCATGAACCATTGGTATGCCATGATGGCCTTTCTCCCCGGGTATGGACGGAACAAGGAGAACTTGGAACGCATGATCTCCGCGCAAACCCATGCGCAGCCCTTTTTGCCCGAATCCCTTCAGCCTGACCTTGGCTTGCGCTGGAGCTACGTGCCGCGCGTAGTCTGGAAATTGGCCACTTTTTCGCGCATTCGCCGCCGTTTTACCGCGCGCGTTCAAGGGGATTTTGACGCCTTGGGTCAGCGCGATTGGCCGAAGGACGACCTCCAAAGCTTGCGCACGCTATGGAAAGACCTCGAAACACGCTGGCTTCGCCAGTGGTACATCACCGTCGAAAATGACACCGCCTTGATGACCTTGCTCGGTTGGGCACAGAAACGGTTTTCCGAAGACCAGCTTCGTTCCTTC
>Ga0115570_10001552_pt1 | contig 18404 bp, 16 predicted proteins | sample COGITO_mtgs_1205_3_FD_87294 | JGI IMG/M metagenome (GOLD analysis project Ga0115570, IMG submission 87294) | Pelagic marine microbial communities from North Sea - COGITO_mtgs_120524 | ecosystem: Environmental > Aquatic > Marine > Epipelagic | place: Germany:Helgoland, sampling site Kabeltonne... | reverse complement strand
TCCTGTAACCAGTTTTCACCATTTTTTAAAATTATAACTGGAAAGAAGATATTTGCGACTAAACTTACAAGAGGGTTTTCTTTGATATTTGTCTTTTTTAAAACTTCACTCATTTCAGCCCTTTTTAATTCAAATTTTGCTAATGTTATTTAGACGATAAACTTAAAAATACTATTTACTTTTTAATAACTATTTAACTTAGTTTGACAGTGTTAATTAAAATTTTAAGTAAAATTATAGTTTTAGGTTGATAACTATTTATCTAGACTTTTTTAATGGAATTATTCAAAGGAAATTGACTTTTTTACAATACACTATAATTAAAAATTTCAAGTTAGTGAACTCTGGTTTTATTGTTTTTATAATCTTTAATTGGAAGATATTATCAAATTGGTATTTTGATTATTCTCACATAAAATATTTTTTGATTAATGATAAATTTTTAGAGACTATAGCCATTTTACTTTTTAGTTTTGTTTTTTATATCTTCTTTTTATCTGTTTTTATTGTAGCTATAAATTCAATAATAAAATTATTTAAAAGTTTTATTTAATAAATAATTTTAATTTAATCTAAGAAACATTATTAGATATACTTAATCACCTACAACACTTTTATAATTATCTGGATCTGTCGCACCTTCAGTATTAAATAATAAAACAGTAGACATTTCATCTAATCCAATTTTTTCTTTAAAATCAAAATACTGTTTATTTTCGCATAATTCTATTAAAGCGGCTAATGCACTTGCACCAGATTCACCTGATTCTATCCCTTTATCATTTTTAAGAGGATTTGCAAAAACATTCATAGCTCTTTCAGATAAAGTATCCGATATAGAAATAGATCCAACTAAATTGTTAGATAGAATATTCCATGCTAAGAACGAAACTGACCCACAGTCTAAACCTGCCATTTTAGTTGATTTCTGATTATGAACAGAAACTTTTTTTCCTAAACGAATTGACTCAAATAAACAATTAGCTGAATGTGGCTCAACACTTATAAAATATGGAATATTTTTCCACTTATTTTTTATGTAGTAAATAACAGACGCTGCCCAGCTTCCTACTCCGGATTGTAAAATTACTAAATCTATTTTTTTATTATTTATTTGTTTAGTTATCTCATGTACCTGAGTCCAATATCCCTTCATTATATCTGTAGGGATTTTTTCGTAGCCAAGCCAAGCAGTATCTTGAATTAAGCACCAGTTTTTTCTAGTAGAATCTTTACTCGCCATCTCCACAGCATCATCGTAACTCTTATCAATTACAATAACTTTAGCTCCTTCTGATTCAATCGCACTCACTCTAGCCGAAATTGTTCCTTTTGGCATGTATATTATTGCTTTTTTATTCAGTTTTTTTGCCATCCATGCAACCGCACGGCCATGATTTCCATCTGTAGCGGTACAAAATGTTTTAATTCCTGGATTATTCGTTATTTGTCTAGACATTGCATAAGATGCCCCAAGTGCTTTGAATGCATTAAGTCCAAAACGATGACTCTCATCTTTTATTAATAATTCTTTTATGCCTAGGCTTCTAGCCAGATTTGGTAATTTAACTAGTGGTGTTTGCTGATTCATTATTTTTGAATGAAATACGCTAATTTCTTCAACCTCGGAATGAATATCTTTCTTTAAATGAATTTCATTTTTATAATTCTTATTAACTTCTAATTTTAAAGACATATAAAACCTAATTGAATATGATGTTTTCTAGATAGAGCGATGATTTGATCGAAGATAAAAAAACCAAATAGACATCCTAATTAAGGATGAAAAGATAAATACTACATGTATTGGTGTTAGTCTTTCAATAACTCCGCTAAATATTTGAAAATCATATTTAGTTAATAGACCCCCTAATATTCCTCCTAAAAAAATAAATATACCTCTATAGAAAACTCTTTTTGAAGATAATTTGATCATATTTTTCCCACGCATATGTTCAAATAAGCGATTATCCATTGCAAGTGCCCTACCACTGAACATTAGAGATGCCAATGATGCAATAACTAGAGAAGCCGGAAGCTTGAGTTCATTTGGTAAAAAGTATGTCAATACCCAAAATAAAGGGAATATCGCAATAGTAAAACTTGTCCATCTAATTGTGGTAAACGTACCAAGCTTATCAATCTGCTTTCCCCAATACCTAAGACTAAATAATCCCAACACTTGACTAACATTTATTAAAATTGCTAATTCAATATAATTAAAATTTTGTTCTCTTAACCAAAAAACCATCATCAAGGGACCCGAAATATTAAAAGAAAATTCTGATAAGGAATCATATGTAATAAATTTTTTAATATTCAAAAATTGCTTTTCATTTAAATTTATATTTTTTTCTACTTCTTGAACTTCCTCATAGGGTGGCTCGAATTGTTTAAATAAATAACTAATGGATCCAAAATTTGCAATAAACCCGATTGTAAATATGATTCCAAAACCAATCATTGGATTAGAATCATTATATGCATTTAGAATGGTTCCAGCTAATAAGGATGAAATGAGCATGAATATTCTGACTACTTGAGACCTATTACCAAAATAACGACCTCGAACTCTACTAGGCACTAAATATCCCATCCAAGATGTCCATGGTGAAATCTGAGATATAGCTATAATAAAGTAAAAACAGAGAAAAGTTAAAAACATGTAAAAGTTATCTGTTTTTACACCAAAATAGAATATCACGGGAATAAGCATATTTTGAAATATTTTTAATATGACTAAAAGGATTTTTCTGGATCTTAATAAATGGAAAAATGTGTTAGCGTAATTCTGAAAAATAGAACCAATAAAGATAGGCAGAGTCGTAAGAATTGATATTTCATAACTAGAGTATTTTAAAAATTCAAAAAATGCACCGAAATAGGTTTCCACAGAACCATACATTACAGCCCACCAAGATCCCTCGATTGTAGATGTCTTTAATGATGATCTTATAGTTGTAGTTTTTCGGTTGCTAGGCATAGAGAGTTAATCTAAATAATGTTTATTGTTATTTAATTTAGTCTTTTGAAGTAAAAAGATTTTTGCCCTCAAACTTTTTTGTTCCATTAACATAGCTATAATATTTTCGACATTCACAAGATAAATATTCAATATCAATTGGATGAAATTTCCTTTTTGCTTCTGGCCAATATTCTTGTTGTAATAATATCATCTTATCACACGTTTCATCGTGGTTATTTAGTTGAAGGTGGTTTTGTAAAATATCTAAATATGCAATTGCGCCAATGCCAGTGGGAACATGGCTCTTTGGGTTTATTATATCGGGTCTAAACCATGCGATATCAATTACTGCCATAAAAATTGGGAAATCATTTTCCATCTTTAGTAATTTATTTATTTTATTGGTAGCAACAGTCGCATTTCTCTTTGACTCTAGCAGAGTATCTTTTATTCGTACTTTAATCTTATCGAAAAGAAAGGTTGCAGTATTAAGCCTATTACTTTTCACATTATTCCAAACAACCGCTTCAACAGGGTATGCTGTGAGATTACACCAATTATTTTCTGCTAAAAGCCTAGCATTTAGTTTTTCTATCTTTAACAGGTCTTGATATGTAAGCTTGTCTAATGTTTCTTGTTTGTTGCACCAACGAGAAAAAAAAACTGCATGCACTAACTGAGTGAGGTCATCTTCCAATCCAGAACAAAACTTGATGATAGATTTACTTCCACGATCATCTTCTCTAAACACATTCAAGAACCTTCCACTTTGAAAAATTGGATCTTTTGACCATGGTTTTAGAAAACCATTTTTACGGTTTTTTCTTATTTGCTCTCTCTCTCTGCAAAAATTAAAAAATGCTAGAACGGGATCATCTAATTTTAGACCAACTAAGGCATCTGCATATGGATTTTCAGGCAATATTTTTTATGACTATTTTTTTGTAAAATATAGTGTTTTTCATAAATAAAAATTAACCTGATTCCTATTAATATATAACATTTTAAAAGTCATATCTCTGATAAAGGATTGGTAAATTTCACCAATTATATTTAATTAACTATCAACACTTAAATTATATGACAAATTTTAATTCTTTGGATGATTCTTTAAAAGAAAAGTTTAAATATGAGATAAATGATATTGCGAAATCCTTTGGAGGTAAGAGTCATTTTCTCCAATTAATTGAAGAAATTCGATTAGAAAAACCTCATCCACTCATGTCTAAAAATTCTACATTTAGATTTAGACATGGGACAGTAAAGTGGGAAAAAGTATTGTACAGAGATAAAGTACACCTTTTAATTGATCTTCTAAGAAATAACATTAATGATGGTAACCTTATGTTTGAAAAAGGTAATAAAAGATATAAAGCAGTATTGAACCTTTTGAGAACTCTTGGGCCAATGAAATTCAAATTCAAACCAAAAAATAATAATGATGGGGAGGGATTTGTATTACGCCCATTAGAGTTAATTGATTCAAAAATAACTCGTATGAACTTTATGTTTGAGGTTGTTTTCTTTTTACCAACGCATGTTGTTAAACAAGTGTTTAATGGTCCAAAAAGATAGGGGAGAGATACTTTTTTATTTATAAACTAAGTAATATTAAATTTTAATTATATTTATATAAAGTATTAATTTAATCTTTTATATATGAATATCATCATGTCTATAGATAAAAATCTAAGCTTTTTAAGACCAATTATATTTTAATACAAAATTATTATATATATGTTATAAAATAAGAATTGATAAAATAAAGACCATTAAAATTTGAATAAAACTGATAAGTATATAAATCTTCTTGACGCGGAGAAAAAAGCAAAAAAATTATTTGATGAAATTCTGCTTAAAAATTTTATAGAACCAGGAATCACTGAAAATAAATTAAGTTCAAAAATTTATAACCTTGCTTTTGATATGTTTGGTATTAAACAATATTGGCATAAGCGTATTGTTCGTTCTGGAATAAATACACTCTGCCCCTACAAGGAGAATCCAATTAATTTAGTAATACAAAAAGATGATATTCTTTTTTTAGATTTTGGCCCAATTTTTGATGGTTGGGAGGCTGATCTGGGACGAACGTACGTTTTGGGTAAGGACCCCATTAAACTAAAACTTTTAAATGACGTAGAAGAATGTTGGCATATTACACACAGTTACTTTAATGCTAATAAAAATATGACTGCATCCGAATTATATAAGTTTGTTTGTAGTTTAGCAGAGAAACGTTCTTGGGAATTTGGAAATGAGCATTCAGGGCATCTTATTGGAGCTTTTCCACATTCAAAAATTGATGGAGATAATTTTGAAAGTTATATTCACCCTAAAAATCATTTAACATTAAAAGGTGAAAATAAAAATGGTGATAAATTAGAATGGATTCTAGAAATTCATTTTATTTCACAAAAATATAACTTTGGTGGATTTTTTGAACAACTACTAACTAGAAACTAGAAAAAGCTAAGTTAATTTAAATTCTTTATAGATATTTTCGATAAGTAAAGAACTCTAAATAAACGTTTTATTGATATTAGCGATTAATTTTAGAAAAAAATAAAACTATGAAATTTTTAAGCCAACTACCTGAATTCAAGATATTAGAAAAAAAAGAACTAGTTTGGCTTGAAAACCAGTTGGTAAGTGTAAGCATTCCAGCTGGGAAAATAATTTCACCTCAAGGTCAAATTAATAATGATATCATCTTTCTTAATGAAGGTATTATTGCAGCTATTTACAATAATAATAAGAAAAATTTCATACGCGATTTTTACTTCAATGGTAATTTTTTTAGAGACTATCAAAGTTACTCAAATCAAGAACCGTCAAAATTTTCAATCGAAGCTGTTACAGATTCGATTATTCAAAAAATAACTCATCAAAAATTAAATGAAATAATTGAGCATTTACCAAAAATAAAATCAATTTCCGGAGATCTGGATAAAATTGGTTTCATAAATATTTCAAAAAGATTGGAAACAATGTTAATTCATAACCCTGAAAATAGGTACCTTGAATTACTTCGAGAAAGACCATTCCTTTTGAATGAAGTTCCTCTTTATATGATTGCATCATATTTAGGAATAACAGATGTAGCATTAAGCAGAATTAGAAAAAGAATTTCAAAACCGAAGCGTTCTTTGGACTAAAGAAGCCTGATTAAATGCGGTGTTATCGTTTAATAAGCGGTAATTACTATTTTTTTACTTCTTCTAACATTCTTTTCTTTGTTGAAGCCCAAGAGCATATTTGGCATTTTTTCATATCATGATTTCTAGCAGGGCAGTACTCTCGTCCAAAAAAAATTATTTGCAGGTGGCGCCGATTCCAGATTTTTTTATTCCAAAGGTTTTTAAGGTTTTTTTCAGTCATTTCTACATTTTTAGCTTTTGAGAGCCCCCATCTTGATGCAAGACGATGGATATGAGTGTCTACTGGAAATGCTGGAATATTATACCATTGAGCCATCACTACACTTGCTGTTTTATGTCCTACACCCGCAAGACTTTCAAGATAGTCCCAATCAGGGCGGAGTCCACCACCTTCAATTATTTGTTTTGCCATTTTTTTTAGGTTTTTAGCTTTTGTTGGTGCTAAGCCTATTTCTCTGATAAGATGTTGAATTTTTTCTACTGGTAATAAAACCATTTTATTGGGAGAGTCTGCGTGTTCAAATAATCCAGGTGTTACTTGGTTTACTTTTTTATCCGTTGTTTGGGCTGAAAGCATTACAGCAACAATTAGTGTATAAGAATCTTTATGATCTAGAGGAACAGGTGTTGATGGATAGAGTTCATCCAAGAGTAAGCCAATCTTTTCGGCTTTTTGTTTTCTATTCATGTGGTTCTCAAAGTATGTTTGCGGATAAGAAATTCAAAGTATGCCAAATGTAATCTCTCAATTAGATTGTTAAGTTAAAAAATAATATTTTTACTTTACTATTTACAGAATTAGTTTCTATTTTTATTGGAAATAAAAAAGAAACTAAAGTTATTTAAATGACTTTAATAAACAATAATGGTATTAATTTAATGAAAATAAAATCTCTTATACTCTTTTCAACTTTTTTTTTACTTTTAATCAGCTGTCAAAGCAGCTTTGAACCCGTAGGTATCTCAGATGCTGAAATTGTTTTGATGATTCAAGAATCAGACAAATTGGAAATTTCATTTGATCAAATACCCCGGAGTTCCATCAATACTATTGAGTCCGAATATAATACATATATTGATATCTCAACAAAAAAAGCTAATGGAATAGGTTATCAAGTTGAATTGGCTGGTTTAGGACACTTTTCAGGATATAAAAATGATGTTTATTTTTCAGAAGATGGTAGAGAGCTAAACCCAAATGATTGGGGAAGAAAAAGACGTGGTTTCATCAAAGGAATTGAGCGTAAAAATAATAATTGGGGTTGTTTTGAAATGATTTTCCCCGTTTCTTTTGATATGCCTGATGGTAACGTACTGCATGTCTTGAGTGATAATGAAGAAGGCTGGTCTAGCATCAAAACTTGGTATGACTCTAATCCTAGCTCAGAAATAAAACCAGAAATTCAGTTTCCCATAGTACTCTTTTTTGAAGAAGAATCCATAACGGTGAATAATAAAAATGAATTGAAAAATGTTTACTTAGAGTGTAGATATGATAAAATGAAAGAACGAAATGAAATACATAGGCAGAAGTGTTTTGATTTAGTTTACCCTATTTTTTTTATAATGCCTGATGGATCAAGTTTGGCTATCAATAATGATGAAAATGGTTGGGATGATCTTAAAATATGGTACGGGGAAAACACAGGATTTAATGAGGAAAAACCTGAGTTTCAATATCCTGTAAATGTAGTCGTTCAAGGTGATTTGTTATTGACAATTAATACTGAAGCGGAGATGATTGAATTAAAGAATGAATGTCGAAACGGTTGGGTATACTAAAATTAACTCACTAGGTCATGAGCTAATTAAGTATACTTTAATTTATAACCCCACGGAAGTGGGGGTTTTTATTTTATCTTTGTAAAATAAAAAATTAATATGCCTAGAATAATAATACTCTTGGTTTTATTTTTTAGTCAGGCTTCACCTCGTAATATTATTGGATATTATCCTCAATGGGTAATTGATACTCTTCCTGTAAATGAAATTGAATTGAATGTTGTAACCCATGTCATCCACTCATTCGCATGGCCAAATGAAGATGGGAGTATATCTTCTTATGATGGGATGTTTGGAAGTGGCTATAGCGATATTGTTCATAGTCAAGGTTCAAAATTTATGCTTAGTTTGGGCGGCTGGGGTAATCATGCTGGTTTTGAAGTAATAAGTGCTAATGATGAATTAAGAGAGTTATTTATTTACAATCTTACCAGTGTATTACTCACAAATGGATATGATGGAGTAGACTTGGATTGGGAATTTCCTGATTCAGAATATGATAGAGAAAATCTTAATCTATTAGTCTCTGAAATAGATTCCATCTTTAATATGATCAATCCAGAATGGTTAATCTCGATGGCAATCCCTGTAACCCATTGGTGGGGACAGTGGCATGACTTTGAATATTTAAATAATCACATAGATTTTTACAACGCAATGACTTACGGAACACATGGCAATTGGTCGAGTCACGCAGGTCATTTATCTCCTCTATATCCCTCTCCTCCTGGAGATCCGGATGGATCATGTCATTCAAATATGTTTTATTTACATAATACAAGAGGTATACCTAAGAATAAAATAAATATGGGTATTCCATTTTGGGGAATTAATTGGCAAGCCTCAAATATTAATGAAAATTTTACAGGTATAACTTCAGATATTATGTATTATGATATTCCAGAATTAATCGGAAATGGTTGGAGTTACTTTTGGGATAACGATGCATTATGCCCTTATTTATTAAAAAATGATGAAACTCAAATTATAACATATGAAAATTCAGAATCAATAAAGTTTAAATGTGAATATGTATTGCAAGAGCAACTTGGAGGAGTCATGATCTGGGCTCTTGCTTATGATAAAACAGGAAATGGTCAAGAACTACTATCTTCAATAAATCAAAATTATTTATCAAATTACGATAAGAATATTCTGTCATTGCCAGAATCTTTCTCAGTTAAAACGTACCCAAACCCATTTAATCCACATTGTAAAATAGATATTAACATAAAAGAAAATAAGTTTTTACAAATAATTATATATGATATAAAGGGAAGCCAGATTAAGGTTCTAAATAATAAGTTCCTTCAAAAAGGGTCATATAAATTTGAATGGAATGCATCAATAAATCCTGCTGGAATATATTTTGTTTCCTTAAAAGATAGAAATAAAACAATAGTTGAAAAAATAACTTTAGTAAAATAATTCAAAAGTTTTTTAGAAAAATTAATTATATAAATGGATAAATAATGATTGAAAAAATTATAAAAAGAGTTTCACACAAAAATTTAGAAAAACCAATTCCGTCTGAAAGTCAAATGGAGAAGGTTTATAATGCCGCACTTAGGGCACCTGATCATGCTTCTTTAAAACCCACCAAATTTATAGAAGTAACAGGGAGAGGGTTGGAAAAACTATCAAAAATTTTTGAGAATTATGTTTTAGAAAGTGGAACAGAAATAGAAAAAAGTAAAATTGATAAATATATGAACGCGCCATATAGAGCACCGATGATAATTATATTAATTACTGAGAAAAAATTTCATCCTAAAGTACCAGAAGTTGAACAAATGTTGTCCACTGGGGCTGCGGCGCAAAATATTTTACTTGCTTTGGATTCGCTTGGTTATGGAGCGATATGGCGCACAGGGATATTCGCATTAAATGATAAACTAAATAAATATTTTAATTTGAAGTCTAATCAAAAAATCCTTGGATATATATATGTAGGAACAATAATCGGAGATAAAAAAGAAAAACCATCTGTTAATATAGGTGAATTTGTTTCTCGGTGGACTTAGGAGGATGAGGTGATATTTAATTATGAAAAATTCAATAGAATGTAATAATGGAATCTCAGAAACTTGTAACTATTATAACTTATTTAATAGAATAAATACTTATGATATTTTTCGATCAGAACAGTAGGTACATGTTTACTAGAAAATTTCTTTTTCTAGTAAAAATAATCTGTACTTCTTTTTTTATACAGCAAAGCATTCTTTATGCTCAATCTATTAATAACAGCACATCCTATACTATTTCTGAAAAACAACAAGAGTATTATTCTCTTATATGGCATGATGAATTTAATTATGATGGAGGAATAGATACGAATAAATGGTTCCATCAAACTCAAATTCCTAATGGAATAAGCTGGTTTAATAATGAAATTCAACATTATACAAATAGAGCAAAAAATTCATATGTATCGAATGGTACTCTTAAAATTATTGCTCAAAAAGAAAACTATACTGATCAAGGAATACTTAAAAACTTTACATCTGCTCGGATAAACTCCAAATTTTCATTTAAATATGGACGTGTTGAAGTGAAAGCCAAGCTTCCCAGTGGGATTGGTATCTGGCCCGCAATATGGATGCTAGGTAAGAATATTGATGAAAAAGGAGCTTACTGGCAAACAAAAGGATTTGGAAAAGAACCTTGGCCCCAGTGCGGAGAAATAGATATCATGGAACACTGGGGGGCTAATCAAGACTACATTCAAAGTGCACTGCATACGCCATCAAGCTCTGGAAATACAAAAAATATTGGAGGGAGGTTGGTGAAAAATACTAACAAAAATTTTAATATTTACTGCCTTGAATGGTCACCTCAAAAAATGGTTTTTAGTGTTAACGACACAATACACTACGAATATAACCCCTCAATTAAAAATAGTGAAAACTGGCCATTTAATTCTGATCAATATCTAATCCTAAATATTGCAGTTGAACCAGATATCTTCTCTGATTTTGTAATGGATCAACTGGAGATTGATTATATCCGAATCTATCAAGTCAAATAAAAAAATAATCAGATTATCAAATAAATAAAAGCTAGTTTAATGAAAAAAATAATTTTATTCAATATTGTCATTTTATATTCATATTTAAGTGCACAAGTTTTTGAAGGTTTGACTTTATATTCATCTTTCTCCAATTCATTGAAGAATACTTTTCTCATTGATACTAATGAAAATGTAATAAATTCTTGGTCTCATACTAATGCTCCCGCCTCACATCCATATTTATTGAAAGACACTTCTATTATTTATCCATATAAAGTGGCTGAACCTTATCTTGATGGTAATGCGGGAGGAGTTGGAGGGGGAATTCAAAAAATTTCAAAAAATGGTATAATTGAATGGAATTATATTTTTTCAGATTCTATTTACCAACACCATCATGATATTTCAGTTCTACCCAATGATAATATTTTACTAATAGTATGGGAAATAAAATCTGCAGAAGAAGCAATGTTAGTTGGTCGAGAAAATATTGAAACTGAATTAAATGAGATTTGGTCTCCTGCGGTAATTGAATTTAATCCAGTGAATGGAGCGATTGTCTGGGAGTGGCATATCTGGGATCATTTGGTTCAAGATGTAGATAGCTCATTAAGTAATTATGGTATTGTAAGTCATAATAAGCAACGCATGAATATTAATTATGGTACTATCGGCAGTATTGATGGGGCAAATGGTGATTGGATGCATATTAATTCAATAGATTATAATCCCTCTCTAGATCAAATTGTCTTATCTTCAAGAAATACAAATGAATTATATGTTATTGACCATAGTACAACTATTGAAGAGGCTGCCAGCAATTCAGGAGGCGAGTACGGAAGAGGAGGAGATTTTCTATTTAGATGGGGAAATCCAGAGGTTTATAATATGGGAAATGAAGAAGATAGACAGTTATTTGGTCAACATGATGTAACATGGGTTGGAAATAGCGAACTTGGTTCAAATCATTTTTTACTATTTAATAATGGTTTTGGTAGACCTGATGGTAATTATTCAACCATAGATTTTATCATTCCGTCGAAAGATTTTTTAGGAAATTATTTGTTATCAGATGATTCAACCTTTTTTCCTGAGACAGTACACACGCTTTATTCTGATGATGGGTTTTATTCAGGTCGCCAATCAAGTGCTCAATATTTAGAAAATGGAAACATATTACTCTCATCATCTGCAGAAAAGCGAATATTTGAAATAAATAATAATGGTACTATTCTATGGGAATACAACCTTGAAGGGACTTATTTTATAAATAGAGCATCAAAATACTCTGCAGGTTTTTTTAACAGGTTTATCAAGTAATATTGCTAAAAACAAAATTATTCAAAAACCTTTTTTGTCTTTTAATAAACCTAATCCATTTAATCCAATTACATTGATTAGTTATGATTTACCATTTAGTCAAAAAGTTAACCTCACTATTTATGATTTAAGAGGCAATGTAATTATTACATTAATAGATAAAAAAGAAGAAAGAGGTATTAAGAACGTTCAATGGAATGCAAAAAATCAGGAAGGACAAAAAGTTCCCACAGGTATATATTTTTATAAAATAAGTACAAATAATTTTGAATCATCCAAAAAGATGATTTTATTAAAGTAAAAATTTAACTAATAGGATAAAAAACTACTTTATTATATTTATACATTCAGTGTTTATTTTTTTTCTCCTCAGTTGTGCTGATGTTGCTAAACCTAGTCTTGGGTGCACAGATTGCAATGCCGTAAATTATGATTCATCAGCAGTGATTGATGATAGCTCGTGTCTTTTTTTAATAGCAATCGTATCTATTCTTATTCTGTCCAAGATTCAATAATGGATTTTTCTTTAACCTGGTTTTTTGATAGCTGTACAATTTTTATAGAAAGAGAACCCTGTAATCCAAATGGAATTTTAATTAAAAACTACGGCAATATTGTAAACTCTGATAGTTCATTAATTATTAGAGCTATTACTGAAGAAGATTCTATTTATATTCCATCTTAAATTATAGATACTGGTATAGAAACTTTTTCAACAGACTACATACAAATTTCTGAATCCACTGGGTACTTTAGAAATGATTCAATATATATTTTTTTAGATTATTCGGATCGATATGATCCATATACGGGGAAACTATTTGGAATAAAAATAGATAATTAAACTGAAATGAGGCTTTATCTTTAAAAGACCATACCATTTTTATGTATTTATTTTAATAATTATGTAACTTTATAACAGAATGTCAGAACCAATCCATAAGCTTGCAGTAATAGTTTTTACCGATATAGTTGGTTTTACAAAATTAACGGCTGAAGATCAACAAAAAGCGAGCGACTTATTAGACCTGCAAAGAAAGGAATTTCTTCCACTAGTTAAAGCATTTCAAGGAAAATGGGTGAAAGAGGTTGGTGATGGGCTTATCCTCACTTTTGATACTGTTCAAAAAGCAGTTCATTGTTGTATCAAGATTCAAGAAAAAGCAAAAGAGATTGATGATCTTAATCTGCGGATTGGAATCCACCTCGGTGAAATACTTGAAAAAGAGAATGATATTATTGGTGATGATGTTAATATTACAGCGCGTATAGAGCCATTTTCAGCAACTGGCGGTATTGCAATTTCCAATAAAATTAATGATGCTCTTATTAGGGAATCTCAGTTCAAAACAAAATATCTTGGAAAACCCAAACTTAAAGGCGTCGGTCAAACTGTAGAAGTTTACTGTATCATCTCCCATGGTTTACCTCCAACAAATCTTTCAAAAGTATCTGCAAAACTTGAGAGAGAAAACAAATTTTTAATTCCAGCTATTTCTTCTTTCGTTGTTCTTCTAATTGCAGTCTATTATTTGTTCTTTATGAAACCGAATATTGAGTCTATTGCTGTGCTATATATGAAAGTTTCTGGTGGTGAAGACCTCAGTTATATTGAAGCTATAACCGAGGATCTTATTTTTGATTTATCAAGCTCTACAAATGGTCTGCTTAAAGTCTCCGAACCAGCCTCAGTAAAAAAATATAAAAATAATGATTTAGAGTTTAAAGAGCTAGGTCAAAAACTAGATGTAAAATTTATTTTTCAAAGTAGTATTCAGCCAGATGGAGACGGATTTAACCTTAGATGTAGACTTGTTGAAGCAAAAACAGGCGAGGATAGATTTATAAATAAGTGGTTTATTGAAAGCCAAAATCTTCAATCAATTGTTGGTGTACTTGCTGAAAATATAATTGATGAATTAGAAGTAGATAAAAAATCAGATATGGTGGCACAGCAATATGATCCTAAAGCATATGAGCTATATCTTAAGTCTAAAACGTTGTTTGCTAAAAGTAAGAGTTCGGAAGATTCAGAAAATTCAATTGAAATGATGTTAGAAGCGACAAGAATCGATAATAATCTTATAGGTGCTAAGCTATTTTTAGGATTAATGTATGAAGAATCAAGAGATTATGAAAATGCTAATAAATTGTACAGTAGAGCATTGTCTCAGAGTAAAACAATTGGTGATAATGCGATCATTGCGGAAGCCCTAAGAAAGCAAGGGAAGCTTTCAAGAAAAGAAAAAGATTTTGATGGTGCAATTGAAAAGTTTAATGAATCGCTATCAATAGCAAAAGTCATGAATGATAAAAATGCAATGGCAAAGACTCTTAATAGTATAGCAATCTTATATTACCGTACTGATAAAAAAGAAGAGGCATTGCAAAATTGGTTAGAGGCTTTGAAAATTGCAGAGGAGTTTGATGATAAACTCAAAACATCTAAATATTTAAATAACCTAGGTATCTGGTATGAGGATGATGCCAACTTCAGTAGATCCATTGAGTATTACAATAAAAGTCTAGTTATAAAGGAAGAATTGGCTGATAACAGAAATTACAGTAAGACATTACATAATCTTGGACAAGTATATTTTGAAATGGGAGATTATGTGAATGCAATAGATCACTACAATAAAAGTATTGAAATGAAAAATGAATTGAATGATTTAGTTGGACTCAATAAATCTATCGTAAATAAGGCCAAATCATATTTCTTCCAATTAGATTATGATAATTCTATGAAAGAAATTAAAGCAGCAATAAAATTATCTAAAAATTTGAAGAGAGATAAATTAATAGTAGAGAAAAATAGATTTCTAGGGATGATTTATTTTCATCAATCAATGTATGACAGCTCACTCCTTTATTTAAATAAAGTTGAAAAGTTGTATGAAAAAGTGCCTCCAAAGTCCGCTACTGTGATGCCTTTTATTGCGGCCTCCTTATTTCAAAAAGGTGATAGGAGTAATGCCGAAATAAAGTTGATGGAGTTTAATAAAATTATTGAGGAAAATGATTTAAGAGATAGTGATATTATTTTAGTTAATTGGTCTGCATATAGCATTTATGATTCTTTAGGGGAATCAAAGAAAGCTAAAAATTCTCTTGAAAATGCTTACTTTGAAATTAAATCAAAATCTAAAGAGATTAAAAATAAAGATGATAGAAAGCTATATTTGAGCACTGAAATGAATAAAAATATTCTTAGTAGGTGGAAATCTATTTGAAATCTCAAAAAATAATTGAATATATATATATTTTTTTTTAATTTTTATTTCTAAAATTAAATTAATTATATTGAGACCTTATCTCAACAGGGAATCAATTCAATTAGAGCAATAAGGAATCAATAATTATGAATAAGATATTAACCTTCATATCATTCGCTTTTTCATTTTTAAGTGCCACCATTATCAATGTACCATCTGAATTTACAACAGTTCAAGAAGGTATAGACGCTGCAAGTACAGGAGACACTGTTTTAATTGCTCAAGGTACCTACCATGAGAATCTTTTTCTTGAAAAAGAAATTGTACTAGCCAGTAATGCTATCAATGATGAACTTTCCTCCGAATGGTTATTGAATGAAAATATTGTTAATACAATTATTAGTGCACCCCCAGAGCCTGTCAACTCTAAATTTGGAAGCTGCCTTGTTATTCGTAACAGCCAAGAACTTATTGAACCTACAATCTTAGGGTTAACTTTCTCAAATGGTCAAGGAACCTCTATGAGAATGGTTGATTGCGCTGAAACTGCAGATAAATCATCTAAAATGAAAGCTGGTGGAGCAATACTTATTTTTAAAGCTTATCCTAAAGTTCATTATAACAGATTTGTTGAAAATGGGCCCTCTGGACCTCAAATAGGCGGTGGGAACACAGCAACAAATTCAATTGCAGATGGTGGAGCTCTGGCACTTTTTGATGATGAAGATATTGAATTTGATGAAGATAGGTCTAGGACTTCTCAAAATACCACAATAAATAGAAATAGACCAACAAGTGTAAGTCTTCAAAATAATTACTTTTCAGGTAATAGTAGTTCTAATGGTCAAAATATTTATTCCGCAGGATATGACGGTTCGATTGATGTTAGTAATAGTCACTTTGATAATATTGATTGTTCTACAAATGAGGTAAATGATTTCATCCTAACTAGTTATAATGAAGATGCAGATTTTGTTCAAGAAAATATTTATGGTGTTTGTATTGAGGAAAACACATTTTACATTTCCTCTAATGGTGATGATTCAAATATGGGAACTGAATCTGAACCATTCCTTACCATTGGTAGGGCTTTAGGTCTTGTAAAAACAACTGGAGAGACTACAATAATTCGTGTTCTAGAAGGGCTTTATTCTCCTTCAACTACAGGTGAGAAATTTCCTGTTACTCTTCCGGATAATGTTCATTTAATTGGTTCAAGCTCAGAGAATACTGTGCTAGATGCAGAAGCAAGTATCGATAATCAAAGAAGAGTAGTTTTAGTTGAAAATTCAGAAAATGTTATGGTCTCAAATTTCACATTAACTGGTGGCTTTGATGAAGAGTCTGGTTGTCATGGCGGCGGCGGTTTATCTCTAATTTTTCCAGATGCAGATCCAAATGGTGATATGTACAATACGAATGCGGTATTTGAGAATCTAATCATTAAAAACAATCATGCCTTCGTTGGTGGAGGAATATCCGTTTTCAGACTTTCAGGTGCAGCATTTGAAAATATTGAAGTCTTAAATAATACTGCTGCTTATATGGGTGGAGGAGTTTTTCTTCAAAAAGGAGTTGCTGCATTTAAACAAATGGTCATTGCCGAAAATGAAAATGGATATCAGCAACAAGGAAGGCAGGGAGGTGGTATGATGTTTGCTTTCTCTGGTGGAACTCTTGAAGATGTAATCATTAAAAATAATATAACTGGAGATAGCGGCGGTGGTTTGTGGATAAATAATGGGATCGGTCTAACTTTTGATAAAGTTACCATTACTAATAATACTAGTACATATAATGGTGCAGGAATCGCTTTAATGCAATCTGAACCGATCGGAATGACAAGAACTACAATTGCTAATAATTTTATAGCTGGTGATGCTAATGGTAATGTTGGGCAAGGGGACGGAATGTGGTCAATGTTTACTAATGTCGCAATCTCAAATTCAATCTTCTATGGTAATACTGGTACGGGTAATGAGGTAGTCAGAATGGGTGGAGATTATTTTTATATGGTCTATAGTTTGACAGGAGATGAAGCTACTTATAGTGATTATTCTCTTGGAAGTATTACAGGAAATCCACTTTTTATTGATGCTGAAAATGACGATTATTCATTGCAAGATGATTCACCATGTATTGATGCTGGTACTGTTGATATCAGTTTTGCAGGTTATGAAGCTTATATAGATGATTATTTTGGGTTAGCACCAGATATGGGTTCACATGAATGGGTTTCACCATCTGTTAATAATGTCTCTATTTTCGTTACTGCTAGCTCAATAACACTTTCTTGGGATGTTTATTCTGATCCTGAATTACAATATTATGCAGTCGAATATTCTACTGACCCAGAGTTCATGAACGGTGTTGAGTCAATATTTGGGACAGAAAACTATCTGGTCTTAGACCAAGATGATTTGGAATATGATACAGAATATTTTTTTAGAGTACTTGCTTTTACTAATTTTTGGAGTCTGCCTTCTGATATGCTTTCAGGAACTCTAGAATTTCTAGAAATAAACAATGATAATGAATTACCAATGTCTTTCTCTCTAAATCAAAACTATCCAAACCCATTCAACCCAACAACAAACATAAACTACAGCATTCCATCTGATAACTTCGTAACAGTGACTGTTTACAATGTAATGGGTGAAAAAATTAAAACGTTATCAAATGGTTATGCAACTTCAGGCCACAAATCTGTAAAGTGGAATGCTCAGAATGAAAGAGGACAAGAGGTTAGTGCAGGATTGTATGTTTACACTATAGAAGCAGGTGACTTCAGAGAAACTAAAAAGATGCTATTGCTGAAATAATCTTTTTTCAACTATTAAAAAAACCCTGCACTATATTCTGCGGGGTTTTTTTTTATACTAAACTAAGGATTGGAGGAGAGAAATCGAAATGAGTCTTGTTATAAAAAATATATCTAAAACATATGA
>Ga0115570_10001537_pt1 | contig 18498 bp, 3 predicted proteins | sample COGITO_mtgs_1205_3_FD_87294 | JGI IMG/M metagenome (GOLD analysis project Ga0115570, IMG submission 87294) | Pelagic marine microbial communities from North Sea - COGITO_mtgs_120524 | ecosystem: Environmental > Aquatic > Marine > Epipelagic | place: Germany:Helgoland, sampling site Kabeltonne... | reverse complement strand
TCTTCCGCATTTTTATATTCTTGACCAGTACAGTCACTTGTATCACTTTGAGATGGTCGAGTCCTTCGTTCTGGTGTCCTCCCATTATCATCATTTTCAGTTCCTCCATTACTTTCAGTTCCTCCATTACTTTCAGTTCCTTCATCATTTTCAGGAGTTGCTGTATCTTCTTCAGAATCTGAATCGCTATCTGGTATATTAGCAACTGTAGAACATTTTTCTTTCAATTTATTTAATATAATTTCTTTTTTAACATATTCATCATCAATATCGTTAATATTTATTTTGCATACATCAGCAATAGCATCTTCGTTTTTTTTATATTCTCTTACATCTTTACTTAATTCACTAATTTCTTTAAAAGATTGCATAGTTTCTGTTCTATAAACATTTGTTTCTTCTTTTAATACATTTTCACTATATTTCAAGTCATTTATTTCTTTTAATAATTTACTTTTTTTGAGTTCAAATAGTGCTTTTTCTTCTTGTAATTCTAATCTTTTTTGCTCAGATTCAATTAAAGCTTGTGCAGATACTGTATTATCACTATCGCTTTGGTTTATTGCATCTGTAATAGTTTTAATACTTATATTTAGTTCTCCAAGTCTTTTATCTAATGTAACAACTTCATCCTCTAAATTCCCTATTTGTGTATCCTTATTTTTTATAACTTCATCTTTTGCGGTAATTTGATTTTTTAGATATACTATAAAACAAAACAATTTTTTAATAAAACACCAAAAAGGGTTTTCTTCTCCTATTTGTTTACAGTAATTTCCATCTCTATAATTAGTACAATCAAGGTTACTGTAATTTTCTATATTACTTTCAGAATTATAATAATAGCAATAGTATATAATTAATAATATTAGTATGATAATTAATAATATTGTAATATATATACTATTTATATTCATAATATTTAACTCTATAATATAAATATAAAATATATATAACTTAAATTTTTTTATAAGATAATTAATAAAGATGAAAAAAATATGTCCTGAAGGTAAAATATTAAATTCAAAAACAAATCGTTGTATCAAAAATACTATAAAAACGAAAAAAATATGTTCTGAAGGCAAAATATTAAATTTAAAAACGAATCGTTGTATAAAAAATAAAAAAAATGATATTATTAAATCGAATAATAAAATTATGAAAAGTGAATTAATTAATAATCTTAAAATTATTCATGATTATGAAAAAATTAATGGTAATCAATTTAAAGTTAAATCATATGACAAAGCAATTAATATAATTGAGTTACAACTAGAAGAAGTTACATTAGAAGGTTTAAGAGATATTAAAGGTATTGGTGATAGAATTATGGAAAAAATTAAAGAATTTATTAATACTGGAAAAATAAAACAAATTAATGATATTAATAAAGATGATAAATATATTCTTAATAAAAAATTAACTAATATTTATGGTATTGGTCCTGCAAAAATGAAAGAATTAATTACAAAAATTAATAAATTTGATGATTTATATTTGGAAGAAAATAAAAAATTATTAAATAATAAACAACAAATTGGTTTAAAATATTTTGATGATTTGGAGAAAAGAATACCATATAAAGAAGGATTAAAACATAATGAAATTATAAAAAATGTATTAAAAAAAAATAATAATAATATTGAATTTGATATGGTTGGAAGTTTTAGAAGAAAAAATAAAGATATGGGCGATATTGATATATTAATTAAAGATAATGATACAATTGATTTAAATAATATAATTAAAAATTTAAAAGAATCTAATTATGTTATTGAAACATTAGCTAATGGTAAAAAAAAATTTATGGGAATTTGTAAAATTGGAAATTTACCACCACGAAGAATAGATATTTTGTTAACTAATAAAAACCATTATTATTTTACTTTATTATATTTTACTGGTTCATATAATCATAATATAATTATGAGAAAAATTGCACTTAAAAAAGGTATGTCATTATCTGAATATGGATTTACAGATTTAAAAACCAATAAATTATTAGATTATGATGTAAATTCAGAAGAAGATATATTTAAAATAATTGATATGGATTATGTAAAACCTGAAAATAGGATATAAAATTATATTTTATTATATTAAAATAAATAGTAATATATTATATTTAGTTCATGCAACACACAATTATAATACTTCATGGAAATACCTAAAACCTTCTAATAATATAAATTAAGAGTTTCCTGGTGTTTTTTTTTTCATTAATTACAAAAGATAATATAAAATATGAAAATTTATATATAGATGGATAATACAAGTAATTATAATATTTTAATATTTTCAAAAAAATTACTTGAGCAAGAAAATTATCATATTAATTTTTGAGATTATAATAGTTATATTTATGAAATAAATACATATTATCCTTGGGAATTAGCTACTGTTGTTAAAAGAATACGAAGTCAAAAGAAGGTTAATGATAATTGGAGTACTGAGGTTGTATTTCACGATAAGATATCTTTAGACTATTTATGCATGAATATTACAATACTGAATCCATATAATTTAATATTAAATTCACAAACTATTAATGAACTAGTGTTACCTAAATACGAAGTGTATAATGATATTTTGCCTGATAAAACAAAAAAAAACATTTTATTGTCATGCAATGGAATTTAAATATTCAGGAATAAATCCTTTTATAAAAAGTTCTGAAAATTTTTATAAGAAAATGGCAATACTATGTAATGTTGATAATAATTTATCGCGTGACGTAATAATAGACAAAATAAATTTGAAAATAGAATAATTATATAATAATCGTCAAAAACAACAATTAAGTAAATTTAAAAAGTTTAATTAAATCAGATAAAAATCGTAATACATTAATAAAAGCAAGTAATACTCGAAAAACTAAATTATATTATGTAATGTCTTTTTTTAAAAAGAATTAAGTTTTTTTTTTTTATAAAATAATAAATTATATTTATAAGAGATACTTAAATGACATTCAAAAAGTTTACAGTAAAAACACAACAAGAATTAGTTGCAAATTTTACATCAACAGGCGAAAAAAGTATTTTTCAAATTAATAATTCGAATACAAGTACATTAACAAGTAATTCATTGATTTTTGAAGTTGGAGAAAATAATAGTAAAATTAAATTGTTTAACGATACTAATGCAACTAGTGAAATTTTTTCTTTTAATAATAATCTAATTACAATTTCTAGCAATGTAACTATTAATAATACTCTTAATGTAAGTAATTTAAATGTGATAGGTTCTACAACAACTATTGATACAACAACTTATGAAACTGAAAATTTACATATTATTAATACACAACTTGATGGACCATCTTTAAAAATAGAACAATCATATGAATTAACAACGCCTAATAATATTTTGGATTTAGGGTCACTAAATTCTTCTGGAACTTATGAACAAAAAATGGTTTTAAATACTAATGGTAATTTAAATATATCAGGTAATATAGATTTTAATGGTAATTTAACAAATAGTGGTAATACACTTATTTATAATGAAGATAGTTTAGATACTTATTTAAGTGGAAAAAATGTTAGCAATTTAAATTTATCTCAAAATGGAGAAATTAAAATTAATGATGAAACAAAAAAATTTCATTGGAGTTATGATATTGATAAATCAGATGTAAGTAATTCTATCTATTATACAGATACAAATTATTTATCGGATATTACTGGTTACGAGTATGGTACAAGTCAATCTTATAAATCACATGTTAATATTACAGCTGATATTGGTGATGGTAAATATACAGATAATTTAGGATTATTAATTCAAAATAGAGAAAGAACATATGCAATTGGTTTTGGTAAAAATACTATTTCGCAAGTTGGAAATAGTGCAGATGGTTATCTAAATATAAAATCGAAAGGTAATCTACCAGTACAATTAGGTAATGAAACAACAAATATGTTATATGTATTTAGTGATAAGATTGGTGTTGGTATTTCTTCACCATCTGAAAAATTACATGTAGATGGTAATTTACTAACTTCGGGTGTTCAATATGTTAGCGGTGGAACACTGCATGCAAAAAATAATAATTATATGCAAACTGGAAGTTTAGATATTGGTTCAACTGATAAAGATTATGGCGGTGGAAATGGTTGGAATCAAAATACTGCCGGTTTATTATTAGAATGTTTAAATAATACCGAAATAGCTGTATATGATAATGCTAGAAGAGTTGCTTCTGTAATGCACTATGAAGGAAATAACAATAGTATAACTGTTGGAAGAGATATGGGATGGGGAACTATATCAAAAATTATGTTAAATGGTAATGTTGGTATTAGTGTTCTATCTCCAACAGAAAAATTAACAATTACAGGAGATAGTACTGGGACAATAACAAGTTTAGGATTAAGAAACGGTAATGATGCAACAATTACTAATGATGGTGCACAAATTTCATTTGGATGGAATGGCTCAGATAACTTTAAACATTTTATACAAACTAGACATAATAATATAAGTACTAATAACGCAATTGATTTTTATGTATGCGATGGTACATTAAATAACACGGTTACATCTGGATCTATACACACAATGTCATTAGTAAGTGGAAAAGTTGGTATTGGGTCAACTACACCAACTAAAGAACTTGATGTAATTGGAGATATACGATTTACAGGTCAATTATATCAGAACAATGGATTATTTACTAGTTATACAGACGAAAATACTAGTAATTATCTAAATAATTTAGATACACATATTATTCCTGCTACCAATGAAACTATAGATATTGGAAGTGTTGATAAAAAAATTAGAGATATCTATGTAAGTAATAATTCAATATGGATGGGTGATTCTCACAAATTAATGGTTACAGATGAAAAACTCAAATTTAAAAAAAGAAATAAAAATGTTATTCCTACTAGATTAACATCTTTAGTTACAGATGATGATATTGCTTTAAGATTTAGTGGTAAAGCTAAATCTGATTTATTATTGCACGAATGGTTAGAAATTGCTAAAGAAAAAGATCCAACTATTGATAATATTAATGAAGTTTTTGAAGATAATGATACAAATTATGAAGAACAAACAAATATTGATTTTTGGTTATCTACTGGGAATGACATATATTTACATGGCGATTATCAAAATATTGGTATTGGTGTAACAAATCCATTAGCAAAATTATCTGTACATTCATCTACACAAGGAGATGGTATTTTGATATCTGAAAATAATGCTTTACTTGGTAAAAATTCAAGTAATGATAAAACACAATTAATGTTTTGGAATGGATCACAAGTTTATTATGGCAGAGTAAGTTCACTCGAAGGTTCATCATTAGGTGTTACTGCACATAATTTTAGAACTGGTTCAACAGGTATTACAACCATGAGAATTGTTGACAATAAAGTTGGTATTGGAATTGACAGTCCAAAAGCAGTATTAAATGTTCATAATACATTAACTATCATAGATTCAAATATACGAACTGCAAATAGTGGTAGTAGTGTATTTAATACAGAATCATTATGGTTAGGTAAAGGAGATGTAAATAATAATAATTATTGGGGTTTAAGTTTAGGGACAATTTGGGCAGGTAGTTCTTATATACAAGCTGTAAATACTGGCGTAAATGCTTATTATAATTTAATGCTACAACCACATGGTGGAAATATAGGAATAAATAATCAAAATCCCCAATATACACTTGATGTTGGTGGTAGTATTAGATTTACAGGTGACTTATATCAAGATAATGATTTATTTACTAGTTATACAGATATAAATGCTACTAATCTAATTAATAATGGGGTTGTGGGTAGTTTAAAGTTAGCAGGTGGAGATAGTTTTACAAATACAGTTGTTGATAAAATTGAAATAGAATCATATTTTAATACTACTGGTTCTGGTGGTGCTATTGCATTTAAAAATAAAGTATATAATCCATCTTTTGAATATATATCTGCAAGAATAAAATCAATTAGTAATTATGCTAATGATGGTAGTATTACACCTGATAATTATTATTCAGGACATTTGATATTTGAAACACAATTTGGAGATTCTACAAACACAAATGGTGTTAGTAGAGATACAACTGAAAGAATGCGAATAACAAATAGAGGTAATATAGGTATTGGAACAACTGTTCCTGTACATAAATTAGATGTAAATGGTGATATTAATTATACTGGAAGATTACTTAAAAATGGTAGTGAAGCTGCCGCAAGTGGTACAATTTATAAAGGAATGATTGTTGAAATGAAACACAATGATTACAAAAAAATGAAATATGACGACCCAGGCGAATGGTCACCTATTGATAATGATTTATCAACTGGTTTCCTAATTTCTATTAAACCAAAAAGTGTTAATTCTTTAATATCATTATTTGTTAATTGCTATATTAGTTTTGATCATACCGATGATGCTAGATGGTGGGGTGCTAGACTTTATAGAAAAGTTGGAAATGGCAATTGGACACATGTTACAGGCGCAGGTGGTAATAGAACTGGTGATGATGCAGATGATGTTCCATCAGCTTCGGGAACTGCTGTTTGGTTTGGCGATAATAATTTATCAAGTGATTACGCCGAATTGGGTAATTGTTCTGCTACTTATTTAGATACACCAAATACATTAGAAACTGTTTATTATACTGTTTATTGGAAATGTAGATTAGGTGGACCTGAAGGAAACAAAAATATAGCATTAAACAGAAGTATATACCATAGTGATGCTTTTAGGGCAGAACCTATATCTTCATGGACTGTAAAAGAAATTTGGAATGATGGTAATCCATATTCACCGGTTGATACTACTATTTCTATAAGTGGAGATACAGTTGGAATAAATAATACAAATCCTCAATATGAATTAGATGTTGACGGTAGTATTAATTTTACAGGACAATTACTATATCAAGGAAATGAATTTACATCATTTAATGATCAAGATGCTATAGATTTATTAAACAATGGTTTTGGCGGTGGATTAAAAGTTACCTCGGGCCTTGTTGGTATTGGTACTAGTGATCCTCAAACCTTATTACATTTAGCAGGTACTGGAGATGTTATTTTACGATTACAAGCAGATACAAACAATGCTTCTGGAGGTGAAGGCAATAATCCAATGATAGAATTTAGACAAGATGGAAACTTATTAACAGGTATAATTGGTACAGGAAATCTTCCTACAGGCGGAGGTCCAAATGATAATGCTATGTATTTACAACATTGTGGTGGATCAGGTATTGTATTTTTGTCGGGACCTAATCAAGATAATCAAAGTACATCTACTGAAAAAATGCGAATTTCAAATAATGGCAATGTAGGTATTGGAACAACTACACCATCTAAAAAACGAGATGTAAATGGTGATGTTAATATAAGTGGAACTTTAACTACTTCTAATTTAAATGTAACTGGAACAACAACAACTATTAATACTCAAACATATCAAAGTGAAAATTTAGAAATAATAAATACACAATCTGATGGACCTTCTTTAAGTATTTTACAAGATAATAATGTTAATAATATTATAGATACTTCAAATTTATTAACTGATAAAAAATTTATTGTTGATAAAGATGGTTTAGTTGGTATAAATATTATTCCAACAACTGAATTAGATGTTAATGGTGATATAAAATTTACGGGAAATATTAATAGTGTTTCAGCAACAACTTTAAGTTATATTCAAAATTTAGATGAAGATATTATTACAAAAATTAGTGAAACTTCTAATTTATTAGATAACAAATCTTCAAATTTTACAAATACTATTTACAATGACCTTAATAATAAAATTGATAATATAAATGTTGATGAAAGTACTTTTATACTTGATGGTTCTCAAATAATTAGTGGATTTGTTAATGCAACATCAATTCCTATTGATAATTCTTCAATATATATTGATAATGGATTATTAAAAGTTAATCCAAATAATGATAATACAGAATTAAATACTTTTATAGGTAAATATGAAAAAACAGAAGAATATATTGAAACAATTGATACTGTTTCAAATTCTGTAAAAACTGTTGACAACAGAATATTTTATGAAACAACAACTTTAACTTCTAATATAACAATTACTAATACTGCTCCTAAATTTTTCACTTCACAAACAATTTATCCAAGAGATATATATAATAGAATTGTAAATTATACATCAACTATTAATCAATGGATTGAAGGGATTTATACTATTATTACTAATTCTAGTGATGGTGTTTTTAATAATAATTATGATACATATGGTAGTCACAAAGTTTTTTCACATAATTTAACAGAATTTTATAAATCTAGTCAAGTTTTTGATGCAAGTGGCAATTATACAGGAAGTAATAACTTTAAAGGAACAAGTGGTTTGAGTATATCAATAGATATAGGAAGATTAATTTATCTAAGAACTTTAAAATTATTTCCAAATCTTTCTACATATAATACTGCTATGCCTAATAATTTTAAAATTTATGCAAGTAATGATGTTAATTGTTGGGGAGATAATTCACATTCTTCATGGAATTTATTACATAATAATGTTGGATTACTACAATATAAACCAAATGAATTAACTGTATTTGGTAATTTTGATAACTTACTAACGAAATATAGATTTTTTACTTTAGTTGTTACTAATATAAATGGTAATAATACATATCTTGAATTAAATGAATTATCTATTATTGGCGTTGATGATATTACAAATCAACCTATTTCTATTGATAATGAGACTAATACATATGCAATTAAATTAGAATATGATGAAGTTGTTAGTGAAACACATAGTGAAGTTACTATTGATGGCACACAAGTGTCTAACTATAGTTCTACTAATAATTTAATAATCTATAATGATTTAACAAATGTTTCTTTAACTTTTAATACACAAAGTATTGTCTATGATGAATTTGATACATTTAATACAATTGCAGAATGGCAAGTTTATGCTCAAAGTTTAGGTGGTTCAACATATTTTAACAATTTTTATCCCGAAGGTCCATTTGCCGCTAGTACTGTGATAGGTTATATAACATTTCCTTTACCAAATGAATATAATTTTATTGTAGTTGAATTTGACAAGACTTTTACTGGAGGTAAAATACAAGTATTACTTAATAACACAGCGGTATTGACAACTGCTACTGGTGTTGTAAACAATGTAATTTATACAGGTAATTATACTGAAAATACTACTTTTAAATTTCAAGAAATTGAGAGTGGTGTACTTCCTAGAAATCTTAAAGTTACATTAATTAATAAAAAAGAATATACTTTAAATTTTTCTGATGCAATAAATGCTAAAGTTAACTATAATGATAAATTATTAGATACTCAATATACATTAATTAATGGTAATTTTGATTCTACAAATAGAATAGTTAATACTATTATTAAAAAAACAAGCGATAATTCTATTATATATGAGGAAGAAACATTATCACTTATTATTGGTTATTTAAAAACTAAATATAAACAAGAATATAATATATTACCACCTTATTTAAATTCGGATTTAGATTATTTATATGCTTACTATACTTTTGAAAACAATTTTAATGATTCTAAAAATTCATATAATTTAATTAATAATAATAATTGTGTTATTAATTACGATAATAGATTATATGATAATTGTGCATTATATTTAGATGGGACTGCTAATATTGAATTTCCAGATAATATCAATCTATATAATATATGGAATAATGGTGACGGTTTGACAATATCTTTTTGGTTTAATATGATTGAAACTACACAGACATATGGTAGAATGTTAGAATTTGCATATCAAACTGTCAAATATAATAATGAAAGTACTCATCATCTAGGTATTATGAAAAATATTGATGATAATAATTCAATACAAATTTATTGGAAACATTTAAATACAAATAAACAAGTTACAATTCAATTAGAAAATAGTTATAATAATTGGAATCATTTATCTTTTTCTATAGATAAATCTGGATATTGGTATATTTATTTAAATGGAAAATTACAATCAATTGATGCTACACCATTTCAACCACCAAATATTACTTATAATGTTAGAGTAATTGGCAGAAGTAGTTATAGTATATCTCAAAATTTTTATGGATATATAGATGACCTTCGTTTCTATAGCAAAGTATTAGATCAAAAAGAAGTTAAAATTTTATATGAATCAATTTATCAAACTATTTATACATCTATGTTTAGTGATATAATATTTGCAGATATTGTATTAGTTGCTGGTGGTGGTTCAGGCGGTAGTTCTACAGGAGGTGGTGGTGGCGCGGGTGGTATATTATATACTGAAAAAAATTATATTCCTATTAATAATTATATTTTTAGAATTGGTAAAGGTGGTGATAGTGTTTTAAGTGATGCTAGTAATAATAATCAAGATCATGGGAATGATGGTATTAATACTATTGCTATGGATACAGTTGTATTTGGTGGAGGAGGAGGTGGAGGCAGTAAAGATGGTGTAGGTAATCCAGGTGGTAGCGGCGGAGGAGGTGCATTTGAAACTGCATTTGGTGGGTCAATAATGACGCCTCTATATGGATATGTAATAATTAATGGCGAATATTATGGTAATGTAGGTGTATCTACTAAAAATAGTCAAATTTCTGGCGATGGTGGCGGAGGTATATTTAATTATACAATAAATACTGTATCGGAATATTATGGTGGTGCCGGTAAAGGAAGAGACAGTGTATTAAATACTACAACAACTTTTGATAACAGCACTACACTTGGTGGTGGTGGAGGTGGTGGTGGTTGGTTAAGTAATACATATTCTGGTAAAGGTGGAAATGGTATTCTAATTATTAAATACTATTTAGATAAAAATAAAACAGAAGAATATTCAATAGAAACTAACGATGATTATAAACTATTAAGTGGCGATAAAGTTTTGTTAAATTCAACTTTAGTAAGAAGAGTATATAATACTGGTGATAAATATTTTACAGTTTTTAATGTTGAAGAAACTGATATAGATACAAATATTGGTAATATAACAACTTTTGTTAAATTAAACAATATATTGAAATTTAATATTACAAATACAATTGCTGAACATGTTGTTTATTATAGTAATGCTCAAAATTATACAAAGGTTGTTATACCTAGAAATGATATTTATAAAATTAATATTAATGCTATATTTAATTTAGAATTTGCTTCTGAATTTTGTAAATTTTATATTAAATTAGAAAGATTAGGTTATGAAACAAGATATTTAAGAGTATTTTATTTACCACCTATATCTGAATATAGTAATAATGATTCTTTTACACTAGATGTAACAGTTGATCTTGAATTATTAGTTAATGATATAATTACATTTGAATCTAATTATAAATTATCTGTTTATAAAGAATCGTTTTTAACTATTACTAGTACAAACAAAACAATTATTGATGGAACTTTAATACAAAATATTTATAATACTTCTGCAAATGAAGCATTTACTTTTGAAAGTCCTTTAAATAAATTAGGTAATACTATAACACTTGACCAATCACAATTAACTTTTAATATTAATTTTGCTCAACCATTAATTAATAATAACAATATAGTATCTGTACAACCAAACTATTATGCAAATTATACACATAATCACGATGCTTCTGATATTGTATCTGGTCAATTATTTTTAGATAGAATACCAGATTTAACATCAAGACATTATAGTAATATTGTAATAGATGATAAATTAAGTTTTATAAATACAAATATAAGTAATATAACTACTTATGATAATAGTGTAATTAAATTAAATTATCAGAGTTTAAGATATCCAAAGAAAGTTGAAATTAATTATTTAACAGAATCTCAAGAACCTTCCCCATCTGGTAATATTTTAACCGAATCGTATCCACATATTTATGTAAATAGTTATCTTAAAATATGGTACAAATTTGATAATAATTTATTAGATGCAACTGGTAATAGTTATTTAGAAAGAATACATAATAATGACTCATATACTGTTGGACAAATTAATAATGGTATTAGTTTAAATAATTCTACATATAAAATTAATAATGATGTTTTCGCCAATATTTTAGATGATAATGAATTTACTATTGCAACATATTTTAAAAATGACTTTATGACATTAACAGAAGATACTATTTTATCTAGATACTCATCAACAGCAAATACAAGTGGTATCAAAATTTATATAGATGATAATAATCAATTGTCATTTGAAAGAAAAGTTACAGGTGATATTTGGAAAAAAGTAACTTGTAATACAATTTTAACAATTAATCAATGGTATCATGTTACATTTTATTGTGCAATTGGATCACTAAAAATATATATTAATGGTACTTTAGATGCTGAAATTTTATTTAGTGAAACTTTTAATAATAATTTATCAACAAAATTAATTGGTATTGGTACAAGTTCTATTGATGGTGTTGCAAATACTACATTTAAAGGTTACAATTATTTGGATGATTTAAGAGTTTATCATAAAGCTTTAACAGTTTCTGAAATTAATTTACTATCTCAATCTCACTTATCACAACATGTTACACATAAGATATTGACATTTGAATATGTTAATACTAATTTAGTTTATGATTTTACACCTTATAATGATTTGGCTAGTTGGAAGGCATATGTTGAACAAATTGGTGGAGAACACTATTTAAATTCTATGAATTATACTTATAATGGCACTGCATATTATGGTGTATTTATGATGGCAACAACGGTTGGTTATGTTAGAATACCTTTACCAAGTCAATATAATAAAGTTAAAGTTACTTTTAAAAATGGAGGCTGGCAAGGTTCTGTTAGACTATATATTGCACCATATGATACACTTATTGCAGGTGCTACTTATTTATTGTCAATTGGTACAGGTGTTACAGATACTAGTACATGGAATTATAATCCGGGTGATTGGTTACAATTAACAGAACATGCTACAATGATTGGACCTGATCTTAAATTAGAATTTGAAGGTGATCAAACATCATATACTATAAATTTTCCTGTTAAAACTACTTGCGATATATTAGTTGTTGGTGGTGGTGGAGGCGGTGGTCATAATGGAGGAGGTGGTGCTGGTGGAGATGTATTATATTTTCAAGATGTTGATATACCATCTGGAACTTATGATATTAAAGTTGGTAAGGGTGGTACAAGTAGTGGCAATACAAATGATGCATCAACAACACATGGTGTTAAATCAGAATTTTATAATATAATTGCCGGAGGAGGAGGTAAAGGCTTATCTTTTAGTTATCCAGATGATATTAATAGTATTATACCACCTGCTGAAACTTATACAAATCCATTAACAGGTTTAACAGCAACAAGTCAAGGTGCTTCCGGAGGTGTTCGTTTTAATGTTTCTGGTTCAGCGACAAAAGGTGGTGATGGTGCTGGTGGTCCTGCGGATCAGGTTTATAATAATACTGCTACAGATGGTGGTCCTGGTATTTATTCTGATATATCTGGTATTAATATTGGTTATGGTGGAGGTGGTGGTGGCAGAGATGTTAGTGCGCCTGAACAACATGGTTATGGTGTAGATGGTGGAGCAACTACAGCAATAATTGATACAATAGGCAATAAGGCATTTCCTGGTAGAGGTGGTGGTGGTGCTTCTGAAAATGCAGATGGTGGCACAGGTATAGTTATAATTAAATATAAATTACAATATGAAACTATTACTGATGAAATAATAGGAGGTTATTTAAATTATGATTTAAATAATCAAATTTGGAATGTAAAAGATAAAATAGATTACAAAGATATAATACCACCTTATATTGAATATAATGTCCCAACAATTACACCAACAGTAATACCTGAAAAATTAGATAATGAATATAATACATTACAATTTACTCGTGATGAAAATGTATATCCTAATATTGATGTTGATAGTACTAATTTAGTTGCCTGGTATAAATTTGATGGAGATTTAACTAATAGTGCTGTTGGTAGTAGTATTGGAACACTTGTGGAAACAGGTACACCAGCTCAATTTATAAATACATTAGATAATTTTAAGTTTGGTAATTCTGCATTAGTCAATAATACAATATTGAATATTCCGAATTTTCATTTTAGTAATTTAACGGAAGGTTTAACAAAAAGTTTTACTATATCATTTTGGTTTAAAGCAAACAGTATTACTGAAACTTGGAACATTTTATTTGATGCTTCAAATTATTCAAGTTATACTGGAGGTATAAGAGTTTATATAAATTCAAATAATTATTTATATATATATTATTATAATTCTGGTGAATCAAGTAATTATACTCTTTCTTTAGATGGTAATTTTACGGATAATAATTGGAGATTATATACTTTTGCTTGGACTTTTGTATCAAATACTTCTGATATATACACTTATGATTTAAGGTTTTACGAAAATGGTGTTTTAAATGGCGGTGTTAATACACAGGTTATAAAATCAGATAATCAATATGGTTTTCAGATAGGACATGGAGACCAAGACACAGAATATCCCATGGAAGGATATTATGACGATTTCCGTATTTATAATAAAGCATTATCTCAAGATGAAATAACGGATTTATATAATCAATATTATCAAACACAATATAAATTAACTTTTGATAATCCTGCTTTATGTGATATTTTGATGATTGGTGGTGGTGGAGGTGGTGCTACTGATAGAGCAGGTGGTGGTGGAGCGGGTTCTTTATTGTTTTATAAAAATTATGTCATGAAAGGGTCATATAAAATAAAAGTAGGTAAAGGTGGAAAAGGTGGAGGTAATACAAGTGGCGATTATGATGGTTATAACGGGTATGATTCTGAAATTTCTAGTATTAATAATAATCCTATATTTAAAGTAATTGGAGGTGGTGGTGGTGGTTTTATAAGTACAAATGGTAAAATAGGTGGTTGTGGTGGAGGAGCAGGATCACAATCGGGTACTGTAATTGGCGGAAATACATCATATGATTATATTATTAATAGTGATTTAGCACCTAATGCACCAAATCTTCAAACAGATAATTATGTATATTATGCAAATATTGGTGGTAGAAACATACATACATGGACTAATAATAATTTAGGAGAGTTAGATGGTGCTGGTGGTGGAGGTATTGGCGAAGGTGGTACTTTAACAGGATTAATTAATTCTGTTGATGCACAACAGTACGATGGTGGTAAAGGTGGCGATGGTAAATATAAAGCAACTATTGATAACACAGATTATGTTTTTAAGGATTATTTTAATTTAGATGGGACTTTGGAAGAAGATAGTTTCTATTATATTGGTGGAGGAGGAGGCGGGGGTGATCATCATGGCGATGGTACTACAGGTGTTGGTGGAAATGGAGGCAAAGGCGGTGGTGGTTATGGAGGTACATATAGATATAATGGTGGTAATGCATCCGGTTATGGTTCTGGTGGTGGTGGTGGCGCGGGTAGAGGAAGTGATCCGGTATTTCAAGGTGGTAAAGGCAGTGATGGCATAATTGTTATAAGATATAAAACAATATTAAGTGATGCATTAGATGGTTATTTTAAATATGTTAATAATGAATGGAAAATTGAAAATAAAATAGATTATCAAAGTTTGAAAGTACCAGAAAATAATTTTTTAATTTCTATTCCAACAATAAATCCATTAATTACTCCTATTACTTTAAATGATGAATATGATACAATTGCATTTACTTACTCAAATTATCCAATACTTAATAAAGATAATACAAATTTAGTGATATGGTATAAATTTGATGATAAATATAATATAGGAAAAGATTATAACAAATTAGAAACTAAATATAATTTATCAAATAGTAATGTTACATTAGTCCAAAAAGGTTTAATTAATAGTTCTGCATTATTTGATGGAACAAGTGATTTATTATCTTCTAATACTATCAATTTTACTGAAACATTTAAACAAAATTTTACTGTCTCTTTCTGGGCAAATGTTAATCCATCTACTGCACAATATGGTCAAATTATGCATATATCTGATGATAATGACGGTTCTGGATTTTATATTAGAAGACCTAATGCAAATCGTATTGAATTTTGGTTAACACAAGATGCTAACCAAAATAGATTATTTACTTTAACATCTTCTGATTATACTGATAATACTTGGAGACATTATGCAATGACTTATAATAATACCGAAGCAAAATTATATATTGATAGTGTATTACATCAAACTGTTACAGTTACTTTAGAAAATACATTGGGTAATGGTAATATTAGATTAGGGGATAGAATTAATAATGATGAACAATTTTATGGATTATTAGATGATTTTAGATTTTATGATATAGATTTAACTGAACCAGAAATACAATCGCTTTATAATATAAACGAGAATCAAACCTTTTATAATTTAACTTTTGATAATGATACTGAATGTGATATTTTAATTGTTGGTGCCGGTGGTTCTGGTGGCGCTGGGGCAACTGGTACAGGAGCGGGTGGTGGTGGTGGTGGTCAAGTTCAAATAATTAGAAATATTACTGTTAAAAAAAATACGCCATATAATATTTTAGTCGGGCGGGGTGGTGAAGGAAAAATGAATAAATCTTATGCAAATGGCGTTGGCAATATTGGCAACGATACTATTTTCCATACATATAAATCATTGGGTGGAGGTGGTGGTGGTTTAAGAGATATAAATGCTACTGCTACATATACTGGTGGCGGTGCTGGTGGTTATGGTGGATTAGCAGGCAATGGTACTCATTATGATGGTGGTTTGGGTGGATCTACAAATACAGGTGGTGGAGGTGGTGCTGGTGCTGACGGTAATGGTTTAGACTATGATGGATACAATGGTGGCAATGGTGGTATTGGCGTTGATAGAGATCCAAATGATTTAGATTATATATTTATTAGTAATTTTGGTCAAAGTTATGGTTATTTAGAAAATGGTACTACATGGTTTGGTGGTGGAGGTGGTGGTACTGCAAGTGATAATTACGAAGGCTCTGATGGTATTGGAAGACATGGTGGTACAAGAGGCAATAGTATTAATAGAATTGGACTAGATGCAAAATGGGGAGGTGGAAGTGGTGGTGTGAACGGAGATCGTGATACAGATGCAGTTGATATAGATAATGATGGAAATACAGACTTAAAAGCAGGTAATGGTGGTGCTGGTATTGTTATTGTTAAATATAAAAAATACAAAAAAGAAAGTATTGATGGTTATTTGAAATATGATATTAATACAGAGAAATGGATTGTTGATAATGAAATAGATTATAATAAATTTAAATTACCACCTGTTATTAATAATACAAATATTACACCAAATGATACTTATAATTTTGAAAGACAATATCCACCTATAAGAAATTTAAATTCGGATAATCATAATGTGAATGGTCAAGAATATGCAAATGGTTATTATATAACTAAACAATCTTCTTTATATCAAAACAATACTTTAAATAGTGCATATCGTTTATTTAATGATTCAATTAATACTTTGTTTGAAACTGAATTACCATCAACATATAATTATGATACATCTGGAACATTTATAGGTCACTATTCAATTGACGGATTATATAAAGGCGAATGGGCAATTATAGAAATGCCTGTTAAAATTAAATTAACAAGGTACAAATTTTATACTAGAAATAATACATCTTATCATAGCAGAGCACCTGCTAGTTACAAAATATATGGTTCTAATAATGGTTCTGATTGGACTGAAATACTAGAAAGACACATTTCTATTAATCAATATAACCAAACTATGGCAGGATATTCTAATGTTAAAATATTTGAAGAAATAATTCAAAATCCATTAGATAAAACATTTAATCAATTCGCTTTAGTTATTAATAAATTAACTGGTAATGGTTCATTAGTTGATTTTGAAAATTGGGATATATTTGGTTGTGAAATATTAAAATCTATTGAATATTATACAAGTCCTGAACATTATGCATCACAAATTACTAATATGGATGGATGGATGAAAATAAAACATTTACCAGCTAGACCTGCGGCGTCGTCATGGTATAGCGGAAATACTTTTGAACCTGATAATATTAATGATACTTATACTATTGGTGATTATAATGATGATTCTGCAGAATGGGCAAGAGAATTTGATGGTTATCAAGCACAATATTTTCTATTTGTTACAAGGGATAGTCATTATGATGATAATTTTAAAGATAGATTTATAGTTTTAGAAAAAAGTGAAATAACAAAATTATCTGATTATAATTCAACTTATAAATACGATTATGCAAATGTATATATTCATCATTATAAATCCAGTATTAAACCAAATGGTTTTATAGCAAAAACAACTGAATACTATGATAACACTGATTTTATAATGTATAATAGAGGAGGAGGACATACATATGACCCGAATATTGGTTTAAGACATTCTAGAGAATACGGATCTTATACTGAAGAAGCTCCTTATACAACTGGACATGGTTTGTTTTTAGAAGATGGTACTGTAGGTTGGAATGGGGCACCACCTGTTATATGTGAAGTATTTGTA
>Ga0115570_10001535_pt1 | contig 18504 bp, 10 predicted proteins | sample COGITO_mtgs_1205_3_FD_87294 | JGI IMG/M metagenome (GOLD analysis project Ga0115570, IMG submission 87294) | Pelagic marine microbial communities from North Sea - COGITO_mtgs_120524 | ecosystem: Environmental > Aquatic > Marine > Epipelagic | place: Germany:Helgoland, sampling site Kabeltonne... | reverse complement strand
TTTTTGTTATTTCGGAAACTAAATTTAATTTTAGAGAGGTGGCCGAGTGGTCGAAGGCGCACGCTTGGAAAGCGTGTATACGCCAAAAGCGTATCGAGGGTTCGAATCCCTTCCTCTCTGCAACTACAGCCGCAAAGCCCCACTATTACTAGGGGCTTGTTTTTTTGGTGTCCGTTTTGGTGTCCCTTCAGCTAAAAGTTATAGCTTCATAAGGCAATTTATAGCAGTATCTGCACCAATAATAACCCCACATCCAATAGCTTGCTTTTTAAAGTTCTTTGCATAAGCAGTTGCATAAGAATCCCCATCGACACCACAACCAACCTGCATACCAAATACTCGAAAGTTTCTTCCTACCATCCATTCAGTATAGGCTTGCGTGTGGATATGACCTTGAACTGTAGATTGCATATCATTTTTAGCCTTTGTGCGAGCAGTTCCACCTTCTCCATGCACGTATTGAATGTTGTCGTAAACAATTCTTTCTGTCCAATTCCATTCAGGAGTTCCTAATACTTCATTATAAGATTTAATCCATTGTTTAGGAATAGCTGAATCAAAAGCCTTACGCATTATAATCCTATCGTGGTTACCTATAAGCACATCAGCTACAGGGAATTCTTTATACCATTTTTTAATATCATCAATAGCATATTCTAGTTCTGTGCCGCCTCCAAGAGCGTTCGGGTCTGTGGAATGATAAGAAGCAAAATGATTATCTATCAAATCTCCAATAAAAATAACTTGGTTGCAGTTGTAATTTGCATAGGTTTCTTTACAAAACTCAAAGTAACCATCTAATTCAAAAGGAGCGTGTATATCTCCAATTACTAATATTCTGCGTTCTTCTTTATTTATATGATTATAAGCAGCTAATTTATTACCTGATAAACGTGGTCTTTCTTGATACATATTATTGGTGTTTATTATTACCCATTACCTTTTCAAACCCACGACTACCGAAGTAGCCCATAAATACAATTTGTAACAAAGATTTAACGGTATCTAAGCCCTCTAATTGCAACCCCCACCCAATTACAAAAGCAACTGTTAAGAATGCAAGCGTAAGCGGTCTAACGTTCTGTGAAAGCCATGAACCGCTTCGTGAATCTGCAACCCATCGCTTTGTTATTCCATCAAATTCGTGTATTTCTTGCTCTAGTTTTTTAAGAGCTATTTCCTTATCTGCATTGCTCATCTCAGAGCCTCCTATAAGGGTCTTTATAACGCTCCCTACGGGCGTATCTCCTGCAATTGACCCTACTATATTAGGGATTTTTTCTAGCAGGAACTGACCTACCTTTGTATCTTTAAATTTCTTCTTGCTCATTATCTTTATTTAGATTAATAAGCGATGACTCCACATCATTATATTATTAGTAAACCCAAGAAACGTTAGAAATTTTATCAGGGTCGTTATCCACATGAATAGAAAAAACAATTAATTGCTTTTTGCAATTTAAATTAATTGCAAATGCACTACCAAATAAGTTACATTTCTGGCGGATTATAGATTTAGATTTTTCGCTCAATAAAATGAATTAATCCTCATACGAAGCTTTTGGTAATGAGGTTTTATACTCAAACACAATAAAATTAATGATTATTCATAATCTATTTCAATAAAAAGGGAACAAATACCCCCCCTAAATAGATTCACCTCACCCCTATTGTCTCACTTTTATTTTAGGTATTTAGCATTATTAATTTATAAAAAAATCACAAATGAAAACAAACCGTATTTTTAATTTGCTACTTATTTTTTTTATTCAAACTGGGTTGTTTGCCCAGGTTGAAATAAATGGAATGATTACTGATGAATTGGGTAGCCCCCTTCCTGGGGCAACAGTTCTTGAAAAAAACACAACTAATGGAATTTTATCTGATTTTGATGGTAATTATTCAATTGCAGTTGTTGATGAGAATTCATCAATAGTAATATCTTATGTTGGATATTTATCTCAAGAAGTTTCAGTTAAAGGCTTAACCAATATTAATTTTATTTTACAGCCCAGTAATGAACTTAATGAAGTTGTAGTTACCGGTTATGGTACTCAACAAAAAAGAGACCTTACCGGTTCTATTGTTCAGGTAAAGAGTGAAGACTTTGTTAAAGGGGCCAATACAAATGCGCTTCAACTTTTGAATGGTAAAGCTTCAGGAGTGCATATAAGTCAAAGTGATTCTGCTCCTGGTGGAGATGTAGATATTAAAATTAGAGGTGCAGGATCTATTAATGCTAGTAATCAAGTGCTCGTAGTTATTGATGGTCTTCCAGGTGGTTCGCTAACCGCTTTAAGCCCTGATGACATTGAGTCAATTGAGGTGCTAAAAGATGCTTCTTCTTCAGCGATTTATGGGTCTCGTGCTGCAAATGGTGTAGTTCTAATAACAACTAAAAGAGGAAAAAGTGGTGAGATGAACGTTTCTTATGAAAACTATTTTGGTTTTCAAAGAGTCAATGAGAGAGTTGATATGCTTAATGGCGGAGAATATCTTCAGATTTTAAGTGATATTAATGTAGAAGGGGGAGGAGCTATACTTTCTACTCCATCTGAAATATCTGCAATGGGTGAAGGATATGATTGGCAAGATCTTATTTTCAGAAGCTCTTTGATCCAAAATCATCAAGTTACAATGGATGGTGGTTCAGATACCTCAAACTATTATGTTTCCTTAAATCATTTAAGAAATGAGGGAGTAATTAGAGAATCTGGTGAAAAAAAATATAATGCTAGGATTAATTATGGACTTACACCAAATGAAAAAGTAAGTGTTAATTTAAACCTAAGTATTAATAGATCTGAAGTTGATAACGTTAAAATGGGGCGAGCAACAAATGAAGGTGTTGGTGTACTTGCTGCGGCATTGCTTTTTGACCCCACTATAGGTCCTGAAGTTAATTCTGAAGGGTATTATGATGTAAACCCCCTTGTTGCGATTGAAAATCCTGAAGCTATTTTACAAGGCTGGGATCAACAGGTTGTTACTAATAGAATTTATGCTACCGCCTCAGTAGACTACAAAATATTTAATGATTTAACTGCTACAGCAAGATTTGGAACCAATTTAATGGATTCAAGACTTGATTTATACGAAAATGATAAATTTCAGGTTGGCCGAGGATTAAATGGTAGATCATCAATTATTAATAATGAGAGCACCTATTATATTTCCGAATTCCTTGCTAATTATGAAAAAACTTTGGGGAATCACAACTTTAAAGTTTTAGGTGGTATTACCTACGAAAGTAATCAAACTAGAAGACATTATTCAAGGGCGTCAGATATGCTTTCAAATGTTACGTTAACTAATTTGCAGCAAAGTGGTAACCAAGAAACTCTTATTGCAGAGTCTGATAAATTCAAAAACACACTACAATCTTCTTTGGCAAGGATTAATTACTCCTTTAAGGATAAATACTTAATTACCGCATCAGTCAGAAGAGATGGTACATCAAGGTTTTCAGACAAATATAAGTATGCTACATTCCCATCCGCATCTGTCGGCTGGAAAGTAACATCTGAACCTTTTATGGATAATATTGACTTATTTAGTGAACTTAAGTTGAGGGCAGGTTATGGTGAAATTGGAAATCAAGGTATTGACAATTTTGAAACAATTACTACTTTTCAAGCAGGTAGCAGAGCTATCCTTGGGGGAGCTACTGTAGCAGGAGCAGTTCCTGCAAGAATCGCCAATCAAGATTTAAGATGGGAAACTACGAAGGAGACGAATATTGGTATTGACTTTTCGCTAGCTAAAAATCGATTCTCAGGAAGTATTGACTATTTTAATAGAAACACTTTTGATCAATTATTCCAACAACCCCTTCCATTAACATCTGGTTTTTCTACTATTAGAACAAATTTTGGACAAGTGAAAAACTCCGGTTTTGATTTTTCTTTTAGCTCAAGAAATGTAGATAAAGAATGGACATGGGATACAGACATCGTCTTTTCAGTATTAAAAAATGAAGTTGTAGAGCTTCCAACCTTTGCAGCAGAAGTTATCTCTGGTGAGTTTGGTTTTTCTGGTAATTATCTAATAACTAAAGTCGGTTCACCAATTATGTCCTTTTATGGATATGAGCAAAATGGGATTTTTCAAACATCAGATAATATTTCTGCCTCAGCTCAGCCTAGTGCTCTTCCAGGTCATCCAAAATTTGTAGACCAAAATAAAGATAAAATTATTGATGGCAAAGACAGGGTTGTTTTGGGTGATCCTTTTGCTGATATGACATTTGGTTTTACTAATAGGATAGGTTACAAGGATTTCACTCTCGAAGTATACATTCAAGGTGTTCAAGGAATTGAAACCTTTAGTAACCTTGCGGCAGAATCATTATATCCCATTAATAAAGAAAGAAATCACGTTGCTGTTCATTATCTAGATAGATGGACAACATCAAACACAAATGCAGCTTATCCATCCGGTGTAAACTATACTTCATACTCCGACGGAGCAAATAAAGTGAATAGTTATACTGTTCAAGATGCTTCATTTGTGAGAATAAAAAACATCACTTTGAACTATAATTTACCATTACAAAATATAGCTTCAATTAAATCTGGTAATATTTATATCTCAGGAGAAAATTTATTAACAATAGCACCTGATTATATAGGTTTTGATCCTGATGGTAACTCAGATGGAACTGGTGTTTCAAGAGCTGATTTTGCAAATTATCCTCTAGCAAGGGTAATTAGAATTGGTTGTAAGTTGAATTTTTAAAATAAAAAAAAATGAAAAAATATATTTTAATTTTAGTCGGATTAACTACTTTTTCTTGTTCAGATTTTTTAGACGAAGAAGTTTTTACAGAATATGAACCAACTGCTTTTTTGGCAAGTGAAAGTGGTATTAATGCAACTTTAACTGCTGCCTACAGACAATCAAGACCTGATTATAGAGAAGAGTGGTTCACTTATGGAGAATGGGTTAGTGATTTAATGCTAGAAAGAGGTGGAGGTTATGCGGCGCCAGCTGCTACTTTTTCTGAATTCAATTGGAACGCTAGTAATAATTTCTTCAGAGACACATGGAGAGATAAATATTCTGCAATTGGAGTATGTAATGCAATATTAGATAATATAGATAATGTTACTTCTCTTTCGGCATCTAAAGTTTCGTCTTTAAAAGCGGAAGCAATATTTTTGAGGGCTTATAATTATGTGCAGCTTTATGATTTTTTTGGAAGACTTCCGTTGATTACTAACGGTGAGTTAATCCTTGAGCCTTCTAGATCAACTGATTCTGAAACAAGAGCTTTCATTGAGAAAGAACTAATTGATGCTGCTCAAAACCTACCAGTTGAATCTGAGTTATATGGAAAGGCTACTAAATCAGCAGCACTAGCATTACTTGGTCGTTTTTATCTAGATACTAAACAATGGGATAAATCTGCTAAGATTAACAAAGAAGTAATAGATATTGGTAAGCATAGTTTATTTCCAAATGTGGAGGGTGTATTTTCAGTAGAAAATGAAGGTAACAGTGAAATGGTTTTTGTTTTTGGTGCTACAGCTACAGCTCCGATACAAGAACTTGCCTGGAACTATACGCCCCATGCTTATCCCGTTGGATATGATACGGGTCAAGTTAACTATGGTGCTCAATTCCAATTGTGGAGATGGTTTGTTAATTCTTTTCATCCTGATGATCAAAGAGCTAATGAGTATGATGTGCCTAATGGAAAACATGGCTGGATACTTAAGCAGTATGTTGATAAAGGCGGAGTAGCAATTGATCTAATGAATGATCCAGTTACTTCTGGTGTTGAAAAGAACTATCCTAGACCAGTTAAGTTTACTCCAGATCCAAATGCTTTAGGAGCGGCACATGGAAATGATATGCCAATACTAAGGTATGCTGAAGTCTTAGTTAATAGAGCGGAGGCTTTAAATGAATTAAATGGACCAACGCAAGAGTCAATTAATTTACTTAATGAAATTAGACTAAGGTCTGGAGCACCTGTCTATAGTCTCTCTGACTATACAACTAAATCTGCTTTGAGAGATCAGATCTTAATTGAGAGGGGATGGGAGTTTCACGCCGAGGGACATAGGAGAAGATCATTACTTCGACATGGCTCATTTATTAGTGGTGCTCAAGCTAGAGGTAAAACAAACGCTATGGCTCACCATGTTTTATTTCCAATTCCTCAACAAGATTTAGATTCAAACTCTGCACTAGAGCAAAATCCTGGTTATTAAATAAATTTATAAGTCCTCATACCTTTCTTTGGGATGAGGGCTTATAATTAAATAAAGAACTCTCAAGAGTATTTTTTTTAAACTACATCATCTTATTCTTAAAACAAAGTATATTATAAAACTTAGTCAATCACATCAAAAAAACATAAGCACTGGGATTTTAAATAATATTAATTAATAAAATTTAGTGATGAAATATTTAAGCTTTTTTAAAATTATAATAGTATGTTTTGTCTTAATGAGTTCTAAATCTAATTCAAAGCCTCGAAAACTTAATGTTCTTTTCATAATTTCAGATGATCTAAATTGTAATATTGGGGCATATGGTAATTCAAAAGTTTTCACTCCAAATATTGATAAACTTGCAAAAAAAGGAGTGTTATTTGAAAATGCTCACGTTCAATACCCACAATGTGCTCAATCTAGAGCTTCGATTTTGACGGGAATGTATCCAGATCAGACAAAAATCAAGACATTAAGAGTGAATTTGAGACAAACCATACCAAAAGTTATTACAATGGGCCAAAGGTTCAAAGAAGAAAATTATCATTCGGTACGCGTAGGAAAAATATTTCATTATCATAACCCCAGAGATATTGGAACTGCTGGCCATGATGACAACTACTCTTGGGACCAAACCGTTAATCCTTACGGTCGAGATAAAGTAGAGGAGTATAAAATAAACACCCTCAAGGAGAAATCTTATGGAGGAACACTGAGTTGGCTAGCAGCAGATGGAACCGATGAAGAACAAACCGATGGTATCGGTGCTACAGAAACCATTAAGTTTCTAGATGAATTTGCAAAAAGTGGAGAAAATTTTTTCTTAGCTTATGGTTTGTACCGACCACACACTCCATATGTGGCACCAAAAAAATATTATGATCTGTATGAAACAGACGAAATAGAAATTCCGAAGAGTTCTGATGAATATTTAAAAACTATTCCTGAGCCTGCTGCAATGAGTATTAGAAAAGTAAAAGAACAAATAAACTTAGATCAAAGTTTAGCGAGAACTATCAAGGAAGGATATTTCGCTACTACTAGTTTTGTTGATTCACAAGTTGGTCGTGTCTTGGATAAATTAAAAGAAACAGGCTTAGATAAAAACACCATAGTAATTTTCACCTCTGATCATGGATATCACCTTGGAGAACACGGTCATTGGCAAAAGAGAACCCTTTTTGAAAATGCAACTAGAGTTCCTTTAATTGTCGCTGGCCCTGGAATTAATGAAAATGAAAAAATAATTAATGCTCCTGTCGAATTAGTAGATATTTATCCAACCATTATGGATCTTTTGGAAATAGATACACCCGAATTTGTTTCAGGAAAGAGCTTTGCTCCTCTTTTAAAAGACTCGTCTGCTAGAGTAAGAGAGAGTGCACTTACAGAGTTGATAATTAACAATAACAAAACTCAAGGATATTCTATAAAAACAGATCGTTATAGATTGACTCAGTGGGGTGAAAATGGTTCCTTAGGTTATGAACTTTATGATCATGATTTTGATAAAGAAGAACTTAACAATCTCGCTGAAAATATAGCTTACAAAGACACAAAAGACTCTCTAAAAATAATAATTAAAAATCGTATATCTGGAGCTAGGAAAAAGCCTTTAGGGTTGGGTAAACAAATAGAAAATGCAAAAGCCTGGGAGGAGCCAAAACTAATTCACTCTCGCCCTAAAAGCAAATAAAAAGGCAAGTGTTTTATTGATGCGCAAGCCTTTTATAGTAGTGGGGGGAGGGATTGCTCCCCTCACTATTTTATTCTTATTTCCCATAAAAAAATAGAATACCTCTATAATTTAATGATGACTAAATAATAAATTTACCATAACAAAATTAATGAAATATAAATAAACAGGTGAATCAATCATTATTAATATTTGTTGTTTTTCTCGTTGTCTTTAATTTGCCTGCGCAAGATATTAAAGACACAAGAAAACCCAATATCCTCTTCATAGCAATTGATGATTTAAAACCAACAATTGGCGCATGTGAAGAGTGAAGACGTAGGACACACTTTAAAAAGAATCTAAAAGGTTTACAAGCACTTTTTAGAGTTTAATAAAGTAAAGCTTAAGCTATTAAATTATATTTGAGTAAGTTTTAACCGTGTTTAATTTGAAAACCTATAATGTCTAATTTATTTAAACAAATTGTTTTTTTAGTCGGCTTATATAGTTGTGTTTCTCTGCACGCACAATTTCAATTAAATGAAATATCACATATTAATGGTTTATCTCAAAACACTGTAAATAGTATTATTCAGGACAACGATGGCTTTTTATGGATTGCTACCTATAATGGTATAAACAAGTATGATGGCTATTCAATGAACTATTTTAATTCCTCCAACAGGAATCTAAGTAGTAATTTGATTCATAGTTTATTTAAAGATAACGATGGTAATATTTGGGCGGGTACTCCAGAATCAGGTATCAACCGAATCAATCCCAAAACTAAACAAACGGTAACTTTCTTCAATAATTCAATAAATGCAGGGAATTTTAGGAACAACTCCAATGCTGAATTTCAGTTACATCAGTCAGCTTCTGGCATCTATTTTTATTTGTCTAAAAAAGGAGGTCATAATTTCTTTAGAATCTCCAAAACAGACACTGTAATCAAACATGAAAAAAATATTGTCTGGAAGCCAAGTGACAGTTCAATTAACATAACTAAGCCTTCAAAAAACGGAAAGCATTGGTTTTTTAATTCTTCCAAGGGTGTTAAGCTGAGTCAAGCTAATGTAGCTTTTGAAAATGATGAAATAGCTTTGAATCTCCAAAAATCAAATATAATAAATCCTATTTTCGACAATGGTTATGTCAAAAATTTTCATGAGTATTCAAAAAATATGCTCTACTTTATTAGTGATAAATTAGAGTTAATTGAAATTAAATTAAATAATGACCTGCAAGTAATCAGTAAAAAAAGAATAGAGATTTTTAGTGATTCAAAAGATTTACCTAAAATGAATTATGAAAGAATGAATATTACAAGTAATGATAAAAACGGATTATGGATAGGGTTCAACAATATCTTAATCAACTATAATGTTAATACAGGAGCTGTCTTTGACATCAATAAATCTAGCAATAACAAACTTGAAAATAAGGCTATAAAGCACTTGTTTATTGATAAATTCAATATTCTGTGGGTTGGAACTTATAATAATGGAGTTTTTAAAATAGATCTTGATAATAAGAGCTTTTTAAGTTCTACTCCTTTTTTAAAAAAAGAGGCTTTACTATATGAAGCCTTTCATAAGACGCCAATTAAGGCAATATGCGAGGATAACAAAGGCAATATATGGTTAGGAGCTGGAGGTGGCATCGCAAAAATAATGGCAGATCAACTCGATTACAACTTATCTAATTCAAATCAAAAAAAATGGGATTTTAATTACCTGAATTCCAATAAGCAATTTCAAAAAAAACACTTCTTCCGAATTAAAAAACTGTTAAGTGATTCTAAAGGAAACATTTGGGTGGGCTCTAACATAGGCCTTAGTAAAATACAACAGCTATCTAATACATATAAAACTGAAATATTTGAAACTTTTAATAACGAAAAAACATCATCTACTTTTGCTGTTTTTGCAATTGAAGAAGACCATCTTGGTTCAATCTGGGCCGGTTATTTTGGTAATGGGTTACTAAAGCTTTCCTATAATAGCAACACCAGAAATTATGAATATTTGTCCTATAAAAATGATCCTGAAAACTCTGAAAGTCTTTCAAATAATACCATTCGGGTTATTACTGAGGATTCAGATAAAAACCTTTGGATAGGTACAGCGTTTGGATTAAATAAATTAAAATACAATAAAGATGGTTCTGTGGCATTTGAACGTTTTTTAAAAAACGGAAAGGGGAATAACAGCTTAAGCAATAATCATGTGCTAGATATTTTTCAATCAAAAAACGGGAATATATATGTAGGAACTTTTGGTGGAGGCTTGAATGAGATTAGGGAATTAGAAAATAACAAGTATCTGTTTAAGCAGTATAATATTGAAAATGGGCTTCCCAGCAATGTAGTTTATCATATTGAAGAAGATTCAAAAGGAAACCTCTGGCTGATGCACATCCACGGAATGTCTAAATTAAATTTAACGACTGGAGGAGTTAATTACTTTGAAAATCAACCTAATTTAAATGAAGATGAGTTCAGGGACAATGCAATGCTAAAAACATCTTCAGGACTGATTATTGGGGGGACAACAACGGGTTTTTCTTTTTTTGATCCTGATAAATTAGTTAAAAATAAGACAAAAACTCAACTGGTAATTACTGATTTTAAAGTGTCAAATGAATCTGTAAACATTTTTGAAAAAAAAGAGGGTAAAGTTATTCTGGATAAAAACATAAATTTAACTAATAAAATCGAACTACCCTATAATCTGAATTCGTTTGAATTTGCTTTCTCCAGTTTACATTTTTCTAATCCTGAAAAAAATAAATATAAATATATATTAGAAGGTTTTGATGACAAATGGCATTTTTCTATTGGAAATGAACGTCGTTTTGCGACTTATACTAATATTCCTCCAGGAGAATACACCTTTAAAGTTAATGGATCAAATAGTGCAGGCATATGGCTGGATGAGCCAAGAAAAATAGCAGTTTTGATAAATAGTCCTTGGTATTTTACAAGCCTATCAATATTTCTTTTTTTGGTACTATTAGTAACTGTGATATATATATTTATTAAAATTCGTTTAAATCAGATCCGATTAGAAAACGAATTAAAAATCAAAAGTGTTGTATATAAAAAGTCTGAAGAAATGAATCAGATGAAGCTTCAATTTTTTACTAACGTTTCTCATGAATTAAGAACACCTCTATCTTTAATTGTTAGCCCCCTAGAGCAGATTATTAGAGGTAATGCCAGTCTTAAAGATCTTCCTAAGTTAAATTTAATAATGTATAAAAACTCCAATAGGTTGCTTAAATTAATTAATCAACTTTTAGATTTTAGAAAAGCAGAATCTGGAAGCTTAAGTTTAATGGTTCAGAACGATGATCTAGTTTCTTTTGTTAGAAATGCTTTTAATGTGTTTGAAGAAATTGCATTAGAAAAAGAAATAAAGTTTTTATTCCTCTCTGGAGAAAAAGAAATAAACGCTTGGTTTGACAATGATAAAATTGAAAAAATATTATATAATTTACTATCAAATGCTTTCAAATTTACTCCTAAAGGGAAAAGTATTAAAGTAAGTCTTGAAATAGAAAATAAAGACCATGCAGTTATTAAAGTAATTGATTATGGAATTGGGATTCCAAAAGAAGAATTAAACAGCGTATTCGAGAGGTTCTATCAAACTAAAAACAAAAATATTTCTTCTCAGGGAGGTTCGGGATTAGGATTAGCATACATAAAACATTTAGTTAAAATACACAAAGGGGAAATTAATATTAAAAGCGAATTACATAAAGGTACCACTTGCACTGTTACTATACCCATTTATAAATCTGCTTATTTAAAAAATTCTATCATAGAACTACAGCCTCAAAAATATAATTTTAATTATTCCACAACTGGTGTTAATGTATTAAAGGATAGTCAATTAATACGGGGGAAGCAAGTTGAAGATAATATTGAACATTCTGCTGAGACGCCACTGCTACTAATTGTTGAAGACAATAGAGAGTTAAAAGAGTATATGGTTAACTTTTTAAGTAATGACTTTAGGGTTTTAACTGCAAATAACGGAAAAGAAGGATTGGAGCTAGTAATTAAAAATACACCCGATATTATTATAAGCGACTTAATGATGCCTGTAATGGATGGGATTGAAATGTGTAAAATAATAAAAACAGATGTTAATACAAGTCATATTCCTGTCATAATTTTAACGGCAAAGTCTGGAATAGAAAACGAAAAAGAGGGATTAGAAACAGGAGCTGATGAATATCTTTTGAAACCTTTTGATGTTGACGTTTTAAAATTAAGATTAAATAATATTTTAAGAACCAAGCAGCAATGGATTGATAGGTTTAAAACGAATTCAAGTTCTAAACCTTGGAAGGAATTGTCAAATAAACTAGATCAAAAGTTTATTGAAAAATCAATTGAAATAGTTAAAAAAAATCTGGATGACACAAACTTCTCTGTTGAGCAATTTGCTTTAAAAATAGGTATGAGTAGATCATCACTGCTTTTAAAGCTAAAGTCCGTCACTGGGCAATCTAGCTCTGAGTTTATAAGAACCATAAGGTTTAACGAGGCAGCAAATTATATTAAATCTGAGAAATATTCAATTACCGAAGTGATTTATATGGTTGGGTATTCAGACCCTAAATTCTTTAGAAGTAAGTTTAAAGAATATTTTGGTGCTTCTCCTAGAAAATATTTAAATGATTTTAAAGAGAATGATCAATAATAAAAGACTCCTTTGATGAAAAAAATATTACTACTAGCAGCATTAATTACAATATCATGTAACACAACTAAGAAAAAGGATGAAAAACCGAACGTTACTCCCAATTTTCTATTTATAGTAGTAGATGATTTGGGCCATAAAGATTTAAGTGTCACCGGGAGTGACTTTTATGAAACGCCCAATATTGACAAAATAGCGAACAAAGGAACAATTTTCACTCAAGGCTATTCCAACTCCTCGGTTTGCAGTCCCTCAAGAGCAAGCTTATTGACAGGTTTTTATCCTACTGTGCATGGCATAACAGATTGGATAGGTGCGAAATATGGTGAAGAATGGAGAAGCGTTGAACGCAAAACAAAATTATTACCAAGCGACTATGTAAAGCACCTTCCTTTTGAGATGACGACTTTACCTGAAGCACTTAAAGCTAATGCATACAAAACTTTTTTTGCTGGGAAATGGCATTTGGGATCGGTAGAGCAAAAATCTCTTCCTACCGATCATGGTTTCGAAATCAATAAAGGGGGCTATCATAAGGGAGGACCTTACACCGGTGGTTATTTCTCTCCTTTTAACAACCCATTTCTTGAGGATAAGAATGAGGAAAAAGGAATGACTCTATCCATGAAGTTGGCTCAGGAAACCGCAGCATTTATTCGTTCAAACAGCAATGAACCCTTCTTTGCTTATTTAAGCTTTTATGCTGTTCATGCCCCCATCCAAACCACCAGGGAAAAGTGGTTGAAATATCAAAAAAAGGCAGTGGAACAGGGGCTTTTGGAAGAAGGTTTTGAAATGGAAAAAAGATCACCCATTAGAATCAAACAAGACAATCCTGTTTATGCAGGCCTATTGGAGCAGACTGATGAAGCTGTAGGTCATGTGCTCAATACTTTAGAGGCACTTCATTTGGACGACAATACTGTAGTTGTATTTGTTTCTGATAACGGGGGTGTATCGGCAGGAGATGATTTTGCGACGAGTAATCTTCCTTTGAGAGGCGGAAAAGGCTATCAATGGGAAGCTGGAACGCGTATCCCCTTTTTTATTAAAGCACCGCATTTAGATAATGTCTCAAAAAAAGTAGATATACCCGTCACTGGAGCTGATTTATTTCCAACATTACTAGAACTCGCAGGTATTGAAAGCCCTTATAAGGTAAATGGGAAAAGTTTGGTTCCCTTACTTAAAGGAAATGATTTTAACAGCCGCCCACTTTTCTGGCATTATCCGCATTATGGTAATCAAGGAGGTGATCCAAGTGCCATTATTAGAAAGGGAGACTGGAAGTTGATTCACTATTTTGAGGATGGGAAAGACGAGTTATATCACTTGGGAAAAGATATTGGAGAATCAACTGATGTCTTTGAAAAAAATCATGAAGCAGGAACGACCTTGAGTAATGAATTGCAGGAATGGCTTAGCTCAACAAACGCCAAAATCCCAGAATTAGATCCCATCCATATTGAGAAAGAGGAAAATGAATGGCTCCAACAGCACAAAGAAAAAATGAAATTACGGGTGGAAAAAAAGAGGGCATTCCAATTGGACACCAACTTTTTTCCCAATGAGGACTGGTGGGGCAGTATCATTAACTAATCCTTAGATTCATTATCCAAAATGAAGGTGGACTCTACTTTAAGTACTCTGGTGATTCAATGAAAAAACTCACTCAATACTCACTTAGAAATGAATAAAAAAGAGACAATTGAGTATGTGTTTTTTAAAAATTACTCTCGATTAAAATGAGGCTGAAAATGTACGTTAAGTTTTAGGTATTATTTTTATTTAAGAGGTAATGTCTTCAAATATTACATTGTTAAATATTCTTTCCTCTATTATAAATCAACTTAATATTAGTTGTATATTTATAAGGTCATGTGCCATGAATCATGCCCTATATTTTTCCGAAAAATAAAAACGAAACATCCTTAAATACAGTTTTTAATTCTTAAAAATGGATTAAAAACCAAGTAGTTTATTTAAACTAAAATATATTTTAATTATGAAGATTTTTCAATACTTGATAGGGTGTGTATTTTTTTTCATCTCTTGTTCAGAAGAGAAAACTAAACTTACAGCTCCAAATATCATTTGGCTGGTCGCAGAAGATCAATCTCCAGAATTTCTTCCCATGTATGGAAATCTAACGGTAGAACTACCCTACCTCTCAGGGTTAGCAAAAGACGGGATAGTGTTTACAAATGCCTACAGTCCAGCTCCTGTATGTGCACCAGCTAGAAGCGCACTCATTAGTGGACTTTATCCCACTTCATTGGGGACGCACAATATGCGAACTTACAATGCTTATAAAAAAGAGAACCAACCCAGCATAGGAATACCCAACTATTCACCTCCTGTGCCAGAGGGAGTTAAAATGTTTCCCCAATACCTTCGTGCTAATGGTTATTACACATCAAACAATGCCAAAGAAGATTATAATTTTAAAAAAACTGATGGTGTCTGGGATGAAAGTAGTTCTAAGGCACATTGGAAAAATCGAAAACCTAGCCAACCCTTTTTTGCCGTTTTTAATTTTGGGATCACACATGAATCACAAATATGGAGGCAAGGGGATCAACCACTTTTAGTGAAACCTAAAATGCTTACTGTTCCACCCATATTTCCGGATAGTCCAGAAGTAAGAAAAGACCTAGCTGTAAACTATAGTAATCTGATCCGACTAGACAAACAAATTGGAAAAGTAATAGAACAGCTCAAAACAGAAGGACTTTATGAAAACAGTATTATATTTTTTTATGGAGACCACGGAGGGCCTTTCCCACGGTATAAAAGAGCACTTTACGAAACAGGGATCAAGGTTCCTTTAATCATTAAATTTGCGGGTCAAAAAAATGCAGTCAAAACAAATCATGACTTTATTAGTTTTATCGACTATGCACCTACAGTACTCTCCCTAGCTGGAATAAAACCCCCACCTGTTATGCAGGGTAAAGCCCAATTCGGACCTTATCAAGTAACAGAAAAATCAAAATTTATTTACGCTTCTTCAGACCGCTTTGATGAACAAGTCGATCGCTTAAGAGCTATTCGCTTTGGGAATTTGAAATACATACGAAACTTCAATCTTGAGATTAGTAATGCTATCCCTATTTCCTATCGAGAGCAAATGCCAATGATGCAACAATTAAATCAATTATGGGAGGCTCAAGAACTGGAACTTAATGCTGCCGCTTGGTTTAAAGTCCCTAAACCCATAGAGGAACTCTATGATCTTGAACAAGATCCTTACGAGCTAAAAAATTTAGCAGGTGAAATTGAGTTTATAGATACCTTAGCTTTTTTTAGGGATCGTTTGGATCAATGGATTGTTGAAACCCAAGATCTAGGAGAATATTCAGAAAAAGAATTAATCAATAAGTGGTTTCCAAATGGAAACCCCAGGGTACTTTCTCCATTATCTAATAAAGTTGAAGCAGGAAAAATCTACTTCAATCACTCAGATGAAGGAGCGACTATAGTTTGGAAAAAGACGAAAGACTCAGTTTGGTCAATTTATTCTGAACCTCTTGATTTTTTAAATTCAATCGAAGCAAAGGCAGTTAGAATAGGCTATGATGATAGTCCGATCTTGACTTTTAATTAAGTGCGGCTTGTAATTAGTTTATAAAACCCACTTAGAACTCTATGTTAAAGTTTCATCAAGCACTTACATTTTATATATGTTTAAATAGTGATTAATGATTATTCAGAATCTATTTTAATAATAAAAAACAAATACCCCCCTAGATAGATTAACTCCCCCCCCCTATTATTTGATTTTTTTTTTGAATTTAGCCTTATTGACTAATTAGAAATTTAATAATTAAAACAAAAATGAAAAAGTTATTTTGTATTGCTCTAGGAATCCTTGCATTTTATTCTTGTACAAAAAAGGAAACACCTCCCAACATTGTTTTTATTATGTCTGACGACCACGCTTATCAAGCCATTAGTGCTTATGGTCATGGATTAAATGAAACCCCCAATATTGATCGAATTGCCAATGAAGGGGCCCGCTTTGATAAAGGCTTTGTGACTAACTCCATCTGTGCACCTAGTAGAGCCGTAATGCTTACAGGAAAACATAGTTTTGTGAATGGCAAAGTTGACAATATTCAAGATTTCAACTGGGATCAAGACAATTTTGCTAAACAATTACAAACTGCTGGATATCAAACCGCTATGGTGGGTAAAATTCACCTAAGAGGCCTACCGCAAGGATTTGATTATTCTGCTGTTTTACCCGGGCAAGGACATTATTACAATCCTGATTTTTTAATTGATGGAATTAAAAAAGAATTGAAGGATATGTCACTACCATTACCACAAAGCTGAGCTTGGATTGGCTAAAAAATAAACGAGATCCAAAAAAACCTTTTCTTTTACTGTATCACCAAAAAGCACCACATCGAAATTGGAAACCCGAAGAGAAATACCTCACCTTATTTGATGATAAGACCTTTGATCCTCCCGCAAACTTTTTTGATGATTACGCAAATAGAGGAACCGCAGCCAAAACTCAAGAAATGCTTATTGCAGCCTCAGAAGATCAAATTGCTGTGGCTCATGGAAATGGTGGACACGGGCGTTGGGGTCACGATTTTAAAATGCTAACCGATCCTTACGGGAAGAATACCGGTTTTGAAAATGAATTAAAACGATTTAATTCAGAACAAAAATCAGCTTGGCTCTCAGCTTATACTCCAAAAAATGATGCGATGAAAGCACAAAATCTTGAAGGAAAAGAGCTCGCACTTTGGAAGTTTAATCGTTATTTAAAAGATTATTTAAGAACCATTCAATCAGTAGATGATGGTGTGGGAGAAATTTTGGATTACCTTGATCAGGAAGGCTTGACCGAAAATACAATTGTGGTTTACACCTCCGATCAAGGGTTCTATCTAGGTGAACACGGTTGGTTTGACAAACGGTTTATGTATGAAGAATCCCTTCGCACTCCCCTTTTAATACGCTATCCTAAAGAAATTCCCGCGGGATCAAAAGTAGATGCATTAATTCAAAACTTAGATTTTGCCCCTACATTCTTGGACTATGCTAATGCTAACATTCCAGAAGATATACAGGGTGAATCCTTTAGAAATATAGTAAATCAAAAAACAGCAAAAGGACGAGATGCTATATATTATACTTATTACGAATATCCATCGGTACATATGGTTAAAAGACATTATGGGGTTCGAACTGAGCGGTATAAACTAATGCATTTTTATTATGATATTGACGAGTGGGAACTCTATGATCTTGAAAAAGACCCCTCTGAGATGCATAATCTTTATGGAGAAAAAAAGTATGCGGAAGTCCAAAAAAATATGCATATTCGTCTAATAGAATTAAGAACACAATACGGAGACTCTGACTCCCTTGATCAAATGCACATAGAACGCTATTTGTCAAAAAGAAAATAGAAACGAAACTAATTTATTTATTATCGAAAACTAGTTTGGAAAGCCGAGACAGAAATCGATGAGATGATTTACTAAGCCTGGTGTTGGAAACAAATAATAATAATAATAATAATGCTGTTAAATAATATTTTTTTTAAAAAAACCTTATTTTTTTTAAGTTTAGTCATCACTATTCTGATTGCTAGTTGCAAACAAATAAAAAATATTGAAATCACTCAAAAAAATATTCTAGAAATAGCAGGGATGGTTTGGATTCCAGGTGGTACCTATGATATGGGCGCTTCAGAAGACGATGGCATGGCCCTACCTCATGAGAAGCCTAAACACACTGTGAAGGTCAATGGATTTTATATGGGCGTTACAGAGGTTACCAACGCTGAGTTTTCTAAATTCATTGATGCTACTAACTATGTGACCACTGCAGAACGGCCTGTGGATTGGGAATTGATCAAATTACAACT